>Ga0194116_10006431_pt1 | contig 12533 bp, 12 predicted proteins | sample TA2MahsurfametaG_4_FD_148617 | JGI IMG/M metagenome (GOLD analysis project Ga0194116, IMG submission 148617) | Freshwater microbial communities from Lake Tanganyika, Tanzania - TA2015008 Mahale S9 surface | ecosystem: Environmental > Aquatic > Freshwater > Lake | place: Tanzania: Lake... | reverse complement strand
AAATCACTACTGTTACTATAATGAATTATTTTCGTTTGCAGTATTGTTAAAAAATGGGTTTAAAATACATTCATCCTGAACAATTCATTCGAGGTTTAGCCGAATCGCGCTATCGCAATTACGAGACAAACGATTGCGTAGTCAAGGCATTTTCTATCTTGTTTGGAATTTCTTATGATGAAGCTCACGGATTCTCCCGCGGTTTTTTCGATCGACCTGAACGAAATGGTCCCGAAAACTTTACTGATTCCATGAAAAGAATGATTCGAAATAAAAATTTTTCTTTCAACGGAAAAGTCAAACATGTCAAACTCAATGAATCGATTAATATTCAGCGCGTTCCGAGTCAATTCAAACAAGGTGTCTATTTGATTTTAACATATGACCATGTAACTGTTCTTTGCGATGGTATTTTTGTTGATTATCAATTCATATTAAAACAAAGAGACTTGGTTTACGAAATTTTCGAGTTCAGCCATTTTCCTCACCACGAAGAAATTAGATCAAAAATTTACAAAAAGGAGGATTCCAAAGTTGGATGGTGGTTTATATTTGTAGTGATTATCATTATCGGGTTAATCAATCAACGAAAACATGTTCAACGCGATTTAAGACAATTAAAATTTTGGATTCAAAATACACTATTGGAATAATCTCCTTATTTTTAAAAAAAATCCAATGAAAAAACTAATCCTACCCTTTAGTCTAATTTTTTTGATTTTATCATGCTCGCAAAATAAATCCCAAAAAAATATTAGTGAAAATGACATTTCCTCTGAAATGGATTCGTCTAAAAATATTTCGAAAACTAATCCCAACGGATTAACAATCAATACGCGATTTAATCTCCCAAATGGATTTACACGCGTTGAAAACGGCAGCAATTCTTTTGAAAATTACCTCCAGAATTTACCGTTAAAAAAAGATGGGTCTTTAACACATTTATATAATGGGTCTATTAAAGAAAATACCGGAATTTACCTAGCGGTTGTCGACTTGCCAATTGGAAAAAAGGACTTGCATCAATGCGCGGATGCGGTAATGAGGTTACGAGCGGAATATTTATTTTCTCAAAAGAAATACGATGAAATATCATTTTTAACTGCAAGTGGAAAGCAATTTAAATACGTGACTTGGTTAAATGGAAAGGAACCAAACAAAATAAATTTTTGGAATTACCTCGAGGCTTTATTTAATGTCGCGAACACTACTTCGTTAAATAAACAATTAAAATCCAAACCAATTCAAAAATTAGAAATCGGTGACGTTTTCATCTATCCATGGCAAGGACAAATGCCTGGACATGCGATAATAGTAGTAGATAAATGTATCAATTCTGAAGGAAAAGTGAAATTCATGCTGGCTCAAAGTTTCATGCCTGCTCAAGAAATACAAATTCTAAACAACCCCAACGAAAATGGTTCACCCTGGTATGATTTAAATTTTGGCGAAACACTTGATACTCCTGAAATTGATTTTTCAAAGAATCTATTAAAGTGCTTTTAGTTTTATTTTCACCGAAATCTATGAAACAATTTCTTCCGCTTCTGTTATTCATCGTTATCACACAACTATATTCATGCACGAATTCTTCGAATAAGAATATTGAAAAAATCACAGATCGGAAATCCACTGAAATTGACGCTGAAGATGAAGAAGATTCAATTCCCAAAGCAAATTGGCGGAATCCATTCATGTCTCCAATGGGCGCTGATATATCACGAATTATCAGAGGTTATTATTTAGTTGGTGATTACAAAAAAATGCTTCAATTCGTTATCCTTCCAGATTGCTACCTCGAAGATGAAATCATATATTGCTTGCGAAAATCAACATGGGGTTACGAAATAAGAGCAAATAACCTTCAATGGCAATCAGATAGCAGTTTTATTCTAAATGTAAAAACAAACATACAAAATACCCAAGGCTCCGAACAGTATTTGGGAAAAATTGTAAACGATACTGCTAAACTGTATTTATTTCCTGAGAAAGAAACGCTTTTCCCATATTTCGGTAAAGAAAAAATTTCAGAATCATGTGATTTAAAGAATTTGATGAAGGCCGTGCAATTCGGTTTTAATGATGCAAAACTTCTTCCGCAATCGAAAAAATCCTTGGATAAACTGAAAGATTTTCTCACTAAAAACCCTACATTAAATGCACATTTCATAGGCCATACCAGTGACGAAGGTTCAGACGAATACAATCAAAAACTCAGTGAAGCACGAGCCAAGTCTGTTGTCGATTATTTAGTTAGCAAAGGGATTAAAAAATCAAGATTGAGCTCCGAAGGTAAAGGAGCAACAGAGCCTATTTCCACAGAGAATAGAGAACGAAACCGTAGAGTGGAAATTCGACTTTCACGCAATTAAGTTATAACTAGCGAATTCGTTTATTTTTACGCTTATGGAATTTTCCTGTAGGACTTCCAACTCGATCCATAGCAACTCGAAAGCCTATTCTTGCGGATGCCGAATCTTCATTGTAAAATGTGTCAACACCGGGCATTAAATAAAGTGAGGCATCAGCCCAACTTCCTCCCTTAACCATTTTAACTGGACTATTATTAAAATAAATAGTTTCAAACTTTATCCTCTCATTGATGTACTCTTCAATCAAATTTCTATAGAATTGTTTCGTTGAATCCATGTACTGTGAATATCTAAGAATTTTATAGGCAGCCCGAAAGGCAGTATTTGAATCCAAATCTTTAAACAAAAAATCCTCATTTAACTTAAAAAAATCTTCGACCCATTCGGATACATTTCCTGCCATATCATTTAATCCAGTTTGATTTGGCTTATATGAACCAACTGGAGCAGTAAATAAAAACCCATCTTCGGCCTGCATTTTAATGATCAATCCATTTTGATCCAAAATTCTCCCAAAATTAGCTTGAAATTTTCCCTTTTTGTCCCGAACCTCTTTACTGCCCCAAGGATAATAATGATTGACATTGCTTGAATCATCCAAGTAAACAGCAGCAAACTGCCATTCTGCATTAGTTGGGAGACGAAAGTTAGGTAATAAAATACCTTCTTCTTTCTTAACTTTTCGACCGTTGTAGGTAGATTCGGTATTTAAATAGGATTCAGTTGTAAAATAATAGGATTTTTTCTCTATAATTCTCTCACGAAGCAATATGTTTTCATTTACTCGATCCGAGCGCCATTGACAATAGGCTTTTGCTTGATTCCATGTTACTCCGACAACGGGGTAGTCATTGTATTTCGTATCGCTTAAATAGTTGATAATTCCCTTCTTATTTTTCAAATCATATTCCCTCAACCAACAAAGTGTGTCCGGATAAATTGCCGCTTGAATAGAGACAGCATTTTTTATTGAATCATTTATTGTTACCGAATAATTATAAATCAGTTGGTTTGTGTTTCCTTTGTAACCACCATTTGGCGAAAAATATTCCAAAAGAACAGGGTCTTTAAAATCTAATGGAATTTCTTCATTGTAATTACCATTCGATAGTCTTTTTGAAGGATAATTTGCTGCTAACAAATCCATTGCCTTTCGTATCTTAATCCAATCTACAAATTCACGATATTCTTTATTGGTGACCTCATTTTCCGCTATATAAAAGGTGGAATAGAATATCCATTTCTATTTAATTTAGTCTTAATTATTAATGAATCACTTTTCGAAAAATTCAGGTCCATTGGAAGTTGCATTCCTTTTATAAATCCCCCTTCAATTAAGATCATACCCGGAGCAGTTTCTTGCTCAATTGGATCGAATTTTTGAAATCCACCGTTGTAATTCCATCCGGTTTCTTGCTCTTGTTCTTTCTTCTTTTTCGATTTTGTTGGTGCAGTTTCTTGTGCCCAAAATGTATTTAGAAAAAATAAAGAGATTATATAAAATGAAATTTTCATAAAACCTTTTTAAGTGAAATTAGACGATTATTTTTTTAAAAACCTTAAATCAAAATTAAAACAAATACGCAATAATCATTTAAATTCAATTCGATAAACAGCCTTTTTCCTAAATTTGCCCTTTCAAAATCATAAAATGACCGTTTCCGAAATCCGTCAAAAATTCTTCGACTTCTTTGAAGGCAAAGGACATCAAATTGTTTCCTCAGCACCAATGGTTGTAAAAAACGACCCAACCTTGATGTTTACCAACGCCGGCATGAATCAATTTAAAGATTTTTTTCTCGGCTATCAAACCCCGAAGGAAAGACGTGTCGCTAATTCTCAAAAGTGTCTTCGCGTTTCCGGAAAACACAATGACCTGGAAGAAGTTGGTGTTGACACCTATCACCATACCATGTTTGAAATGCTTGGAAATTGGTCGTTCGGTGATTACTTCAAAGAAGATGCGATTGCATGGGCCTGGGAACTGCTTACCGAAGTTTACGAAATACCCAAGGATAAATTATATGTCACTGTTTTTGAAGGTGATGCAAAAGACAATGTTCCGAGAGATGAAGAAAGTTATAACATTTGGAAAAAATATATTGCTGAGAATCGAATAATCCTTGCATCCAAAAAAGACAATTTTTGGGAGATGGGCGATACAGGACCTTGCGGACCTTGCACCGAAATTCATGTCGATTTAAGAGATGAAAGCGAACGCAAAAAGATTGACGGATTGACTTTGGTAAACAACGACCATCCACAAGTAATAGAAATATGGAATAACGTTTTCATGCAATTTAATCGAAAAGCGAATGGTAGTCTAGAACCACTGCCCGCAACGCATGTAGATACTGGAATGGGATTGGAACGCCTTTCAATGGCTTTGCAAGGAAAACAAAGTAACTACGACACCGACTTATTTCAAACGTTGATTCAACAGATAGTAAGTGTTTCGGGAATCTCTTACGGGAAATCAGAAGAGACAGATATTGCTTTGCGTGTGATTGCGGATCACATTCGCGCCATCGCTTTTTCAATTGCGGATGGTCAACTTCCTTCAAACAATGGAGCAGGTTACGTTATTCGCAGAATTCTAAGAAGAGCGGTTCGATATGGATATCAAACACTTGGGCTAAAAGAACCTTTCCTTTGTGATTTATCTGTGGTTTTAGGAGAAATCATGGGTAATCCTTATCAAGAATTGATCAATCAAAAGGAACTGATTTTCAAAGTAATCAAAGAAGAAGAACAAAGTTTTTTCAGAACACTTGAATTGGGAATCAAACGAATTGATGATTTAATTGCTCAACTGAAATCGCAAAACACCAAAGTTATTTCCGGAGAAGCTGTATTTGAATTGTATGACACCTATGGTTTTCCTGTCGATTTAACATCGTTGATTGCGAGAGAAAATGTTTTGAACATCGATGAAGAAGGATTCAATAAAGAATTACAAATTCAAAAAGACCGTTCACGCGCCGCAACAGCAGTCGAAACAGATGATTGGTTTCAAGTAAATCAGGATATAGAAACAACATTCATTGGATACGATTATACCAACTCTGAAGTTGAAATCATCAAATACCGTAAAGTTTCTCAAAAAGGAAAAGAATTCTATCAGCTCGTCTTAAATCAAACTCCTTTCTATCCCGAAGGAGGAGGACAAGTTGGCGACAAAGGAACCTTGAAAAACAAAGAAGTTGTTATTTCTATTTTCGACACGAAAAAAGAAAATAATTTAATTATTCATTTAACAGATAAGCTTCCAGAAAATTTGACTGGAACATTTGAAGCGCAAGTGAATACTAAAAAACGAGAACTGACTTCATACAACCATTCAGCCACTCACCTATTGCATTTTGCTTTAAGAAAAGTACTTGGAACACATGTTGAACAAAAAGGCTCATTAGTCAATTCGGATTATTTGCGTTTTGACTTTTCACATTTCTCAAAAGTTACAGATGAAGAAATGGCACAAATTGAAGCAATTGTTGGAGAAGCAATTCATTCAAATATTGCTTTAAATGAAAGACGCGCAGTTCCAATTGAAGAAGCAAAAGCGTTGGGAGCGATGGCATTATTTGGTGAAAAATATGGTGAAAATGTACGCGTCATTCAATTTGGCGAATCCGTAGAATTATGTGGCGGAATTCATGTATCCTCAACTGGGAAAATTGGCTTGTTCAAAATCACTTCAGAATCAGCTGTTGCGGCTGGAATCCGAAGAATTGAGGCAATTACTGGGCCCACAGCCGAAAAGTACTTCCGTGATAAGGCAGAAAAACTAGATGAAATTGCCAGTTTACTGAAAAATCCAAAAGACTTATCAAAAGCAATCGAGGATTTGATTTCTAAAAATCAACAACTAAACAAAGAAGTTGAACAATTGCTTCGTGAAAAGGCAAAAGGGTTAAAATCAGAGCTTAAATCCAAAATACAAAGTTTGGGTTCAATTAATTTTTTGGGCGAAATCGTTGAACTGGATACAAATTCGATTAAAGATTTACTTTTTCAATTAAAAAATGAAACGGATAATTTCATTGGAATCATTGGAAATACTGAAAATGACAAATGTGCTTTGAGTTTAATAATTTCTGAAAATCTTGTACAAGAAAAACAGATGAACGCATCTCAAATTATTCGCGAAATTTCGACTCACATTCAAGGTGGCGGAGGAGGACAGCCATTTTTTGCGACTGCAGGCGGCAAGAAAAAGGAAGGCTTGAAAGAGGCAATTGCTGAAGTTAAAAAACTTGTTTTATAATTGAAGATTTAACTTTTTACTAATTTGCTTTTTAAAATCGCTATAAACTTATTGGCGTAATTGACTGATTCTTCTTCTATTTTAAAAACATAAATAGGAAGTAGAAAGCACAGAAATACAATGCAGGTTTCAATGAGTAACAAAAGAATACCATTTGAAACGATCTCTGAAATCGCTTCTCCAACCAAAAATGTTAATAGCCCGAGTAAAATCAAATTAATCTGTTTTTTTGCAAAAGGGTGAATTTTGTATATTTTATATATGAAAATTAGCCTGACTAGATTATAGATGATTATAGTTAAACCAGTCGAAATTGCAGCGCCAACCATACCTAAACTGGGAATTAACCACAGATTTAAAAAATAAATCGCGAAAATCATTACCAAAGTAAAAAAAGCTTCGAATTTATATTTTTTCGATGTTAAAAAGATAACACTATTTATCCCGCAATACATATCTGTCAAACGACCCAACATTAGGAAAAAAAACACCCACTTGCCCGTTAAGAATTCCTTTCCCGGAATGGCAAATAGAAAATCAACATTTAACCAAATTATCAAAAAGAAAAATGAGCCAATCAATAAACTTACGGAACTCACTTTCTTGTAAAGACTTTCCATTTCATCCATTCTTTTATATTTCCATTGCTCAGCTACAATTGGAATTGAAATTTTGACAATCGACTTAAAAGGAATCAGAATAGCACTAACTACAAAGAAAATGGTTGAGTAAATCCCTGTTTCGGAAAGGCCTAAATATTTAGCTATCATCATGATATCCAAATTGGAAATCAACAGAATTCCAAGATTGTTGATATACATGAAAATCGAATATTGTATTAAAATCTTTTGGTATTTTTTTGAAATGGAAATTTTCTTGAAAGTAAGACTAAATTCACCGATCTTAATGGAATAAATAAGTAGGATTAGTGTTGGTATGACGTAAATGGAGCTGTTTAAGATTACGAATTGCTCAAACGATATGAATTTTAAAAGTAAAATGATCAATAAAAAAGTAATGATTAACCTCAAGAGCACTTCGAAAATAAAAACAGCTAAAATGTTCTTTTGTCTTGATCTTAAAAGTGCTTCAAAAAATTGAAAAACAACATAGGAGACTCCTATTGGGATAACCCAAAAATAATACTCAATAATCATTGGTGATCGCTCCAAATAAAGTCCTTGAATAACGGATTTGAAACCTAAAAATACTCCTAAACAAATTAGAACTCCAACAAAAACATAAATAAGCATTAAGGACACAAATCCATAATGTCGATTTTTGTTGTTTTTAAAATAGGGAAAGAATTTAAGAATCCCTGCGATTGACCCTAAATTAGCCACTTGAGCAAATAACAATCCTGTTGCAACGATTATATTTACGAGTCCAATTTGCTCGGTGGTAAAACAAATAACGAACAGAACCGCACGGTTCAAGGTCCCAATTCCAATACCTGCATATGAAAGTAACGTTATTCGAAGCGCCTCTTTTTGAATTATTCCCATAAGCTCTGAAAACAAAGATAGTTTTTTTGTTCAGAAAGAAAACTTAACGTTTAATCATTAAATTTGAATCGAAACAGCTTTCAAATTAAGTCCATCGAATTTCTAATGAAAAAAGTTTTAGTCATAACTTATTATTGGCCACCAAGCGGAGGAAGTGGTGTACAAAGATGGCTGAAATTCGTAAAGTATTTTAGAGAATTCGGAATCGAACCCATTATATTGACTGTTGATCCGGAATTCGCAAGTTTCCCTGTTCTTGATGAATCCTTGATTTCAGATATTCCAAAAGGAATTGAAATTCACAGCACAAAAGCAAAAAGTCCTTTTAAAATATACTCGAAAATCAGACAGCGTAAAGTTCCACAAAGTGGATTTGCCGGAGATTCTAAGCCCAATTTAATTGAGCGATGTATGCGATTTATTCGAGGTAATTTTTTTATTCCTGATGCACGAATAGGTTGGAATAAATTCGCAATTAAAAAAGCAGAAGAACTAATTTCAAAACATCAATTGGATTGTGTAATCACCACATCCCCACCCCACTCCTCTCAATTAATCGGGTTAGAGTTAAAAAACAAATTTCATCTCAGATGGATTGCTGATTTAAGAGATCCTTGGACCGATATTTATTATAACAAAGAATTGTATCGAACAAAATGGGCAGAGAATTTAGATCGAAGATTGGAGGAAAAATGTCTTAAAAGCGCTGACAAGGTTATTGTCGTTAGCGAATCGATTGCTGAACTATTTACAAACCGATACCAAAGAATTAGTTCAAAAATTTCAATTATTCCAAATGGATATGATGAAGCGGACTTTCAAAATAAAGAACCAATTGAATCAGATTACAATTACATCAGTTACATAGGAAATCTTGGATCCTCTTATCCAATAAACAGCTTTCTGAGTGAATTCAAACAATTTTCTGATAAGAATCCGAATTGGCGATTACGATTTGTAGGCAACGTTTTTGAAAAAGTAAAAAAACAAATTTTAAACTCTGATTTTTCACAACGCGTGGAATTCATTTCCTACGTGGAACATAAAAAAGCAATTGATTACATGCTTGAATCGAAAGCCCTTTTGTTAATAATACCTAACTCAGAGGAAAACAAAGGAATTTTAACTGGTAAACTATTTGAATACTTGGCCGCAAAGAGACCGATTATTTTCATTGGGCCAGAAGATGGCGATGCTGCAAAAATCCTCAATAATTCAACAATGGTTTTAATAAACAATAAAAACATCACGCATTCTTTACAAGATTTTTTTCAGAATATTAATCAAGATGTAAATATGTCTGAAATTGAAAAGTATTCAAGAAAAAACCTAACTAAGGAAATCGTTTCCTTAATAATCAATTAGCAATAGTTCGATCTTTTTAACCCGTAACTTATCATAACTTTTTTAATTTATTATGATTATAACGGAGCAACTATTTATAACTTTGACAAAAAAACCATCTTATGAGCGAGCAACAAAATGAAAGAAGTTCAAACGGTATTTATTTGATAATAATTCTATTACTATTATCTTGTTTGGCAGTCTTCGCCTATCTCTATTCTGTTAAAAGGAAAGAATTCAACAATTGCAACAACGAAAACATCATTTTAAAATCTGATATGCAAGGAATGAACGATATGATGCAAGGCTATGTTGGAAATATGTCCAATGATTTGAAAAAAGATTTTAAAAATATGTTAGCAACATACGATAAATTAATTGAAAAAGATAAATCCAAAGCAGACAGTCTAAACCTGCAAAAAGCTCAAATTCAAACTCTTTTGGATAAGCTGAATTCGAATAAAAAGCTATCGGCATCTGAATTGTATAAACTACGAAAAGAAAATGAAACACTTCGTGGAATTATGCGAAGCTATGTACGACAAATTGATTCATTGAATACATTGAACATAAAACTAACCTCAGATTTGGATCAAACCACAACCAAACTCACCGAAACGTCCAATGAACGAGATCAGTTCAAAAAAGAGGCTGAGGAAAAAGGCGAAAAAATAAAATTAGGCAGTCGCTTACAAGCTTATGGATTTAAATCAGAGGCTCTAAGAATGAAATTGAATAAAACGACTGAACCTACTGAAAAAGCTAAAAATGCAATACAGTTTAGAAGTAGTTTTACAATTTCCGAAAACTCACTCACTACACCCGGAAGAAAATCTGTTTACATGCAAATAATTGGTCCTGATGGAGAGGTATTCCAAGCTAGCCCAAATAATAAATTCAATTCAGAAAGTGGCACCATGGTTTTCTCTGATAAAAAAGATATTGATTATTCCAATCAAGCTGTTGATGTTACAATTTATTATGATCTGAAAAGTGAAACTGCTTCAAAAGGAAATTACAAGGTAAAGGTTTATTGTGATGGAACTTTAATTGGAACTGATAACTTTTCTCTAAAATAATACAAACAATGTCAGACGCTATTGAACAAGGTTTCGTTGACTCCACTATCTCAGATAATGGGATTGCGACAATTACTTTTGGGCACCCATTGAGTAATTCACTACCGGGTAAAATACTTCAAAAACTTGCTGACACCATTGAAAAAATGGGGAAAGACGAAACAGTTAAAGTAATTATCCTTCAGTCCACTGGTGATAAAGCTTTCTGCGCAGGAGCAAGTTTCGATGAGCTCATATCGATTAAAGATTTGGAAACGGGAAATAAATTCTTTTCTGGTTTCGCAAAAGTAATTAACGCGTGTCGTAAATGCCCGAAATTTATTATTGGTCGTGTGCATGGCAGAGCTGTAGGTGGGGGAGTTGGAATTGCTTCAGCTGTTGATTATTGTTTAGCAACATCTAATGCAGATGTGAAATTATCAGAGTTAGCTGTTGGAATAGGACCTTTTGTTGTTGGACCTGCAGTAGAAAGAAAAATCGGTTTGGCAGCTATGAGCGAGTTGGCAATTAATGCAACAGAATGGAGATCTGCTGATTGGGCAAAACGAAAAGGCCTTTATGTTGAGTTGTTTGATGATACACTCTCACTGAACAAAGAAATAAATAGATTAGCAAATCAACTTTCAAAATCAAATCCGAAGGCTATGACCATGCTTAAATCAATTTTTTGGCAAGGAACTGAACACTGGGACACGTTACTTTTAGATCGTGCAGCCATGAGTGGTAAACTAGTTTTAAGTGACTTTACATTCAACGCGATTAATTCATTTAAAAAGAAATAATTTTTTCTCTTATTTTTTTCTTGTTTTTCTTGTTATTAAAAACAATAGTTGTATCTTTGCACCCCTATTTTTAGGTAAATAAGTTTTTATAATAATTATAAACCGTGGATACACTAAGTTACAAAACGATATCTGGAAACACAGAAACCGCTGACAAAAAGTGGTTTATTGTTGATGCTGAAGGTCAAACAGTTGGAAGATTAGCAAGTAAAGTTGCGAAAATCATTAGAGGTAAGTACAAGACTTGTTTCACCCCTCATGCTGATTGTGGAGATAACGTTATAGTTATTAACGCAGAAAGAATTTCCTTCTCAGGAACAAAGTTAGAAGACAAAGAATATGTTCGATTTTCGGGTTATCCTGGTGGACAGCATTTTACAGCTGCCAAGGACATGTTGAAAAATCACCCTGAAAGATTAATCGAAAAAGCAGTAAAAGGTATGCTTCCTAAAAATACTTTAGGACGTAATTTATATAGAAATTTAAAAGTTTATAAAGGTTCCGAGCACAAACATGAAGCTCAACAACCAACATCATTAAATCTAGACACACTGAAATAAAGAATATGGAAGTAATTAATGCTTTAGGAAGAAGAAAAACCGCTGTTGCTCGTGTATACTTGACAAAGGGAAAAGGTAATATTTCAATAAATAAAAAATCATTGAATGAAATGTTTCCAGTTGATGTACTGCAAGCAAAAGTTAACCAACCATTTATTTTAACAGAAACCGTAGGACAATACGATGTTAAAGTTAATGTAGCTGGTGGTGGAATTAATGGTCAAGCGGAAGCAATTCGATTAGGTATTTCAAGAGCGTTAGTTGAAATTTCAGCAGACTACAAACCAGTTTTAAGAGCAGACGGTTTAATGACACGTGATCCAAGAATGGTAGAGCGTAAAAAACCAGGTCAACCGAAAGCTCGTAAGAAATTCCAGTTCTCGAAACGTTAATCGAACTGGCTGTTTAGCATCCAAACTTTGGAGAAAATTGATCTCAAGAATCCTCTCCTCTGTTGCTCTAATATATTTAGGAACGTAAACAAAATAATAGAATGTCAAAATTAAATTTCGAAACTTTATTGGAAGCAGGTGTTCATTTTGGACACTTAAAAAGAAAGTGGCATCCAGCAATGGCTCCTTACATTTTTGAGGAGAAAAAAGGAATTCACATCATTGACTTAAA
>Ga0194116_10006426_pt1 | contig 12537 bp, 8 predicted proteins | sample TA2MahsurfametaG_4_FD_148617 | JGI IMG/M metagenome (GOLD analysis project Ga0194116, IMG submission 148617) | Freshwater microbial communities from Lake Tanganyika, Tanzania - TA2015008 Mahale S9 surface | ecosystem: Environmental > Aquatic > Freshwater > Lake | place: Tanzania: Lake Tanganyika... | reverse complement strand
AATCTCCAATCCCCAATCCCCAATCCCCAATTGATAAAAATTGTTTTTATATCTTCTTTTAGAATATTCCTAAATAAATAAATAAAAATAATTAACTGATATAAACAGTTAGTAATTGAATTATCAATAATTAGTTAAGTTAAAATTTAACATAAAAATTACTGCAAAAATAAAATAAAAAATAATAAATAAAATATAGTAAAAATAATTAATAAAATATAATAATTGACAAAATGAAGATTGTTTTAAAATTAGGTTTAATAGCAATTTTTTTTACAGCTTTAATTTCATCAACAAAGCTTAGAGGACCTTTGGATAAACCAGCACCAACTCCTAAAGCTTCTGATTTGAATGATCATTTCGGTACTGATCCTGCTCGCGGAATCTATGGACCGAAACCAGCTGCACTTGAAGTAAAACTTATGAGAGAAGGTATAACTGGAAAAGATACTCCTATCACCCCTATCACCAACTTCAATAAAGAAATTAATCCAGTCCAAGTTGTTTCTGGTGAATTAGACAACACTTCTTATGATGCTTCTAAGATAATTAAACCAGTCATCGCCGGTAAAATATTTTTGATTTTCTTCATTTTTTCTTGAAAACGATAAATTTCAATATTTGTTTTGAAATATGTAATAATTGAAGTTTTAAATTTTACAATACAAAGCCTTTATTATAAATTTGATGAATATTTCTTGAAATTTAAAGAGTTTAGAAATATATTTTAAATTCAAAATTTTACTTTTTTTAATTGATAAATTGTTAAGTTCATCTCTTAAAAATCCAAATTAAAAATAATTTATCAAACTTTAGAACCCAAATTCGATATCAGAAATACTATTGTACATGAAGCAGTTGTCAAAACTCCTGTTCACTTAGGAACTAGAATGGAAGAAAGCACAATTGAAACCATGAACAGAGTTACAGGTCAAACTTCCAAAAAAACAATTATTACTGAAAAACCAATTGTTGGTGTTGTTAATAATGTAAGAGAAGTTAAAACTAAACAACAAGTTTATGTTAATGCCAATACTGGAAAACCTTATGAAACGTATGCTAAACCAGAATTCCATGGAATTGCCACTGTTTAAATGTGGTTTAAAATAACAATAATAAAAATCACAAATAATATTTATGAATGTATTACAATATTTATTTGATTATAAAGACATGAAATGAATTATGGAGGAATAAATATAAATATTTTCTCCTAAAATTATAGATAATTTTCTTTATTATTCTCTTGATTCGAAATTGAAATTACTATATAAATATTTTATAATAAAATTTCTATTATTTTTATAGAATGTCAATTTAATTTAAAAAATAAATAATGCTGTAAATTTGCAATTTAAGTTAAAAATAAAAGTTTTTATCATAATTAATTTAAACAATTAAAACAATTTTAAAGAATTTTTTACTTAAAGTTGAAAATAGATTTTTACACATTTAAATTTAAAAAAATTATTGGATTCTTATATTTTTAGGGTATTATTTTTTTATTTATGAAGTAATTTAATATTTCAAATTTATCTTAGATTCATTCATTTTTATTTGATTTGTAAAATTTATAAAATTTAGTTAGAATTATTTTCAATTGAAGAAGAATTTTTTAAAATTATTTATTTTTGAGTCTTAAGCTTAATTACTAAATTTCACAATTCTTATTAATTGATATAATACAGCTCATTCTTTCCAAGAATTTTTAATATATTATAACGAGAAAATTGAAAATTTAATTAATTTTTACAAAATTATATAATCAATAAAGAAATGAAGATGATTAAACAAAGTATCAGAATTTACATCGCTTTTTATCTTGCAGCATTTGCTTTGGTTAACTGTACACTCAAACAAGCTCCCAATGGTATATTATCTTTAAGAGATGAAATATTTCATAAATTGTTTTTTTGAATATCCTGATAACTTCTGAACGAATAACTATAACAAAAATCCTTTTTTTAATTTTAATTATTTCTTAATATTTAAATTCTTTATAAATTATAATAACATCTCAAATTTTAGCCGAAATGAGAATTGGTGAAGCTTATGAAGATGGAACAGCAGCTGATGCCCTTACTTTCGGAATGGGTACTGATGGTGGATATATTTTAAAGAATGAAAAAGTAAATAAATTTATGTACTATTTTGATTTTTTTGATTTTAATCATATTTTATACAATAGGTTTTTTTAACAAAGCTAAATCTAGTTGTTTTTAAATGAATATCTTATTTTAATAATAAAAATCATTTGTTTTTTTCATATATTATATAAATTATAATTTTATGCTATATAATTATTGACCAATACTTATTATAATTATTATGAATTTTAGAATTATAAAACACCTGAGATTTCAATGAAATTACCAAAAATAACTCCTATCAGTGAAATTAAGTCCCCAAAACTTACTGCAGAAGAAAACCCATCAATTTCAGTATTTTATGATGGAACTAATAAATTGAATACAATGCAAATTGATTGCAAACTTTACACAAATCCTAAAGATTGCGTTCATCAATCTGGTTGTGGATGGTGTGGAGAACTTACCAGATGTATTAAGGGAACTCAAATTGGTCCACTCGAACCATGCCTCAGAAGTACCTACATTTTCACTTCTCCAGCAAATGTTCCCTTCCAAAAAACTGAAAACATTGAAATGGGAAGTCTTATTGCTAATATATCTACTCAATAAGATTATAAAATAACTAAAAGAACAAAGATTTTATGAAAACAGTTTAAAAATAAATAAAGTATAAACTAAAGGATCTATAAATAAATATCTAAAATAAAACAATCAAAGACTTATTTTTAATAACATTTTAAAAAAAATACACCAAAAAAATAGCCTTAAATAATGAGTTGTTAATAGGCATGTCTTAATGAATATAAATCAAAATAATTTTTTGATTTTTTGATATTTTTAAAAAATTATCATCAAAAATTTTAATTTTATAAAAATAATATAATTTATTATAAGTACTCTAATTGACAAAAAAATAAGATTTAATTTTATATGAATTTATCTTTTTAATAATAAAAATAATTCTTAGTAATGATTAATTTCAAGAAAAGAAGCTAATAAATTAATATTATAAATAATATGATTAAAAATAAAATATATTTTAAGTTTCAATTCAATTACTCGAATTTGGATATTTGGTTGATTTTTAAAAAATTGATATCCCCAATCCCCAATTAAAAAAAACAAATAATTTTCTCAAAATATTGCTTAAAAAATATCATATGGTCTAATCAGTTATTCTTTTATGAGGTCTAATATAATGATAAAAACAACATTTATAGGCGTTTGCTTATTACCATGTGTTCTTAAAAATAAGTAAGTTAAGAATAAAAATTTAATAAATTTATTATTTTTTTAATCTTAAAAAATATAATGATACTCGATACTAAATTTCGAACTGCATTTTTATACCCACTCTTGTTTTCAGTTATTACTTCATTTATAATAGTGTTGATTTTACTGATCAGCTTCTCGAATAATTACAATAACAAAGATCTCGTTTCTGCTCTTGAGGAGAAGGACAAACAAAAAACAAATCCACTTTTTCTTTCAGTCAACAATATTCTATTTGAGAAATTTCAAAAAGCTATTTACTGTTTGTATCTAATAAAAAAACATTTTGATTTAAATCGCCATATAATTCAAAATTATAATAAAAACTTGAACAATTCAAGTTCAAATGTAAATTTGAATTATAATTCAACTCTTTTTATAAATGCGCTAGATCTTTACAATTATAAAGAGGAAATGTCAAAAAGATTCCAAAGTCCAAAAAATTTAGAAAAAATACTTGATTATGCTTTTTGGTTTGTTGATCCAAATATTACATCTACCGATGAGATTTTAAAAAGAATAAAAAATTCTAATTACACAACTAGTAATTATCAAAATTTATATAATGAACTTATAGCCTTACATTACACTCTCCCTATGATTCGAGCCTCATTTGAATCAATGCATAATGGACTAAAAGAAGGAGATTTAATATCCCCAACTTATTTCGCAAGCGGTGAAACTAATCTTTTTTTCGGTTATCCATTAGATATTGAATTTGATAAAGGAAATAAAAATCAATTTGCGGAAAATAACACCTTCTTAAAAAATTTTAAATGGTTTGAATTTTCTCCTGATTGTTTAGATAAGAATGGAAACAAACCAAATTATTATTATTTCCAATGCAGGGATTGGTGGAATCAAATTATAGAAGAATTCAAACCTATTTTCTCCAATATTACTGAAAAAATAATAATTTCAAGCCCATATAAATTTCTGGGACAAATGAAATACGGAATTACAACTTGCTTGGCTTTTAATAATGAATATTCCCAATCAGATGTCATCGAGGAAAAAATATCGACTTTTTGCTTAGACTTGGATATATCTGATATTCAACTAAAATTCGATGATTTAAATAAGCAAATAAGTGGCTATTTTTATATTTTAAAAGTAAATTCAAATTATCCGATTTATTATCCTTATTTAACACCTGAAGATTATTTCTCTAACTTAGAGAGGCTTGAATTCGATATGATGAATAAATATTATATCACAGAATTAAGTGATTTCTCTTTATTAACTATTAAATCTATGTCAGTAAGTATAAATAACAAAGATTGGAAAAAATATTTAATGGATTCTGCAGGTAAACAGACCTTAAATACAAATTTCAACACAAGTTATAATTCTGAATCTTATAAAAAAATTGAAACTAATTTAAATGGCGTTTATTTTAAAAATCAGAAGGAAATAAATTACATAATTACTCCTGTATTCTTTCATGATAATTTGTTAAACGAAGATGAAAATTCTCATCTACTTTCTATAATATATGTATTCGAAAACACGGTTATTTCTATGAATTTAAATTCTTTTGTGCAAAGCCTTTTTCCTCGTTTCCTATTGCAGATACTATTTTATTTTCTGCTAATTGTAATTCTCATAGAAGTTTCCTGGCATTTAATAACAACAATAGGCTATAACATAGTTCGTCCAATAAAAAATCTAAAATTTCAGATTAAAGGAATGAATGCAGAAAATACTGATTTTGACAAAAAGCTTTTTGGAAGAAAAAGTAAAAACGCTAAGAATAATACGAATACTATTTACGATGAAGATTCTATTTCATCAACAAATGAACCAGTTTTACATAAAAACAGCGGGTTTAAAAAGTTTTCAAATATTGATTTCCGGAATACTGCAAAAAATCTTAAAAGCGATTTTTACCAAGATGCCGAAAATGCTTCAAAATTGGAAAAAATAAAAAGCTTCAATAAGATTGAATTTAAAAGACTCGATAATAATAAAAAGAAAGAATATCATGGATTGACGAATTCTAACCCAAATTCTGATGATAGCTTCAGCGAGGAATTAGACGAAGATGATTTAGGTATCATATCTAGTGAAATGTCTGGATTGTTTAATACAGTAATAGAATTGAAGAATACAATTTCATTTACACTCGATAAGGATAATAAGCATGACTCGCAATCACTAATCAAGTATTTGAAATCAGTGCACATGTTTTCGAAAGTGCAAAATTCTTCTGCTGAAAAAATATCTGAAAGCAACTTAGGATCAATACTTTTGAATTTCAGAAAATTCAATTATGCTGTTTTACATCTTAAAAAATGTTTAATAAATGAGGAAAATGCTCATTTAGAAAAATTATCCAAGCAACTCAATATGAAAAAAAATTCTTTAAATGGAGAAATCGATTACAATAATGAGAACAATTATAATAATTTAAATGATAATTTTGATATAAATGATATATATTTAAATAAACCAAATAATTTTCATTCAAAAGATCATATTTCTCTTAATGAAAAAAATAATGATAAAGGAAGTATTTTAGGGAAAACAAGTTTGAGAAATTATACAAATAATACAAATAATAACAATATTAATATTAATAATAGCAAAAAAATTAACTTAATCGAAAATCTTTCAATGGTAAATAATAATGATGTCAATGAAAAAATTAGTCCAGTAAGTAAGAAATGGGATGAAATAAAGAGAAAATTTATCGGCGGAAAAAAAAGTAAAAAGGATGTTGAAAAGAAATCCATTGTTAAAATATCATTCGATATTCAAAATATAAAATCAAAAGACCTTCTAGAATACTTTATTGTTTATTTCTCTCGGCAAGATAAGGAAATTAAAGATGAATTAAAAAGCCGTTCATTAGGTAGAAATAAGCAAAATACTCTTAATTTAGCAAAAAAGAAAAAATCTATGTATGGTATAAAGGTGAATGAAAGTAATCGTGCTTTAAAATCTTCAAACAGTTTAGCAAATAATAAGAATTATAATTTCAATAATTCAAATGCCCAAGAATCGAATTATTTACAAAACAATCTAAAAAATTACCTTCAAAATAGTAACAATAATTATGTAGATAATATTGGTAATTTAAATACTAAAATTAATGAAGAATCAAATTTAAATAAAGACATTCAAAAAATTGCACCAAAGAATTCTAATTCTTTGGATTTAAAATCTAGAACGAGGCTTAATACAAAGAATCAAAAAGATAATATGATTAATAAACATTTGAAGGAAAAGACTAATGAAATGGACATTTATCTTAAAAATAATAATAATGAAACTTCTGCTTTGGACAATAATGATAAAAACTTATCATTTATAAATACAAATAATCCCCAAATTGATTTAATTAAAAGAGAACATAAGGTGGTAATAAATACCAAAAGCAAGGAAAATTTTGGTAATGATTCTTTGAGTTTGAATAACAATATCAGAATAATTTATAACTCAAATATGTCTCAAAAAGAAAATATTAGTCAAAAAATATATTATTCGAATATTTTGAGTGTTGAAACAAATAGAGATATGACTCAAAAGTCTGAGATACCAAAAGATAAAAAAGCTGAAAATGCAGATAATTATGAATTTTCTGACTTGCCCATTTTCAATATCAAATCCAGATACCCAAAGTTGATTCATTCTTTTAAGATTTATTTTAAAAGCATTAGAAAGTTGATTAAAGATAACAACTTCAACAAAGCAAAATTTCTTGAAGATATTTTAGTTTTAAGCAAACATATTAATTTAGAGCAGTTTGAGAAAGTCATTTTGCTATATCTACATGAAAGCTCAATACAAAAAAATTTAATCAGGCAAATGGAAGCAATTTTGGAATACATTGAATTCCTAATAATATATAAGTTAAAAATAGTATTAGTAATGGAGGAAAGGAATAATGAATACTTAGATTCTATTTTATATGAGAATCATTTATCCAATGTGAATTTTATAAACTCGACTAATGAAAAAAATAAAAAAGGAAATAGGAATATTGCTATGAATGAAAATAACAATTTAGCAAACAATAATAATTTAAGCTCAAATAGTAATAATGCTCAAAATAATAATTATAACCATCAGACTTTTAATAATAATTATAATTTCTTTAAATCGAAAAATCAGGAAAAAATTCTTTTTAACAGAACTGAAAAAGATGTTAATAATGTTAAAGAATATCTTCAAAGAATTAAAAATTTTATATCTTATTTCGATGTACTTAAACAAAAATTCTTGATTAGAACTAATTGCGAGAACTTTAAAAATTTCCTAGAAATCTTAACTGAAAAAAGAATAGATGATTTGGATTTGACAGAAATACCTTATACTGTTTTAATCATGCGTCTCAATTTTTTAAAAGGAAAGCTTGCTAAAATCTGTGGACATTACTATAAAGCATTAAATTACTTTTATATTAGTCGGGAGTATTTAACTATATGTGATGCTTGGATTATCAAAAAGTCAAATAAAAATATTAAACAAATATACGAATTGATTTTTAAAAAAATCGAAAATGATTTATTCGAAATAGAAAATGCGAATAGCGATGCAGATCTAAATAGAATAGAAAAAAAGTATTTTAATTACGATGCTTTTGGATGTTCCGAAATAAGTAATCATATGAATAATTCTATCATAAATAATAAAATTAACAAAAATTTTATAAATCTCGATTTTAATAATATCAATAAATATAATAATAAAAATTTAAACATATTAAATAGCAATATAAAAGTCCCAAAAACTCATTTTTATAAAAATCAGAAAAACAACATAAATCATAATAACGGTCAAAAAATTTATAATAACGATCATGATGTTGCTTCTATTGGAGGAGATCATCACTCAGTCTTTTTGAATAACAATTTAAAAACAAAAACAATACAAGATAAAATTGAAATTCAAAAAAGCTTATTTCTAAAATACAAGCAAGATATCAAAGAGAAAATTACGCTAATTGATAAAGAATTAGATTCCTTTATTGATTATAATAAAGATTTAATTGTTTTAGTTGATATTTCAAATATTAACAATTCTGATATCAAAAAATATGAAAATTTGTTGAAATTATCATTAGGATTTTATGAAAATTACGTTTGCTTAGGAGATAGATTCGGAATTTTTCTATGCCTAGACACAATAACGCCTTTAATTCCATTTGAAAAGAAATTGATAAGCAATTATTTATTTACTAAAAATAATATAAACAATCATGTGAAAAATCTTGATAATTTCAGTTATATTGCTGATTTTGATATTTCTAATCACGCTAGTATGCAAATTTGCAAAACTATTCTGCACACTTATGAATATTTAAATAAAAAATGGAATTTCGAAAATGAAAAGTGGATTATTATTTTTTCTTTTAACTTATCAATTGATTCTGAAAATCTTAGACAAAAAATCCAAAATGAAAATGTAATAAAAAAATATATTAATTTGATTATTATTGGAATTGACTATGATTCCTCTTCAATTACAAAGGCCAAAGAATTTATCAAGCTATTCGGAGAAAAGTCCTATTACATCGGGGATGATGATGTTGGTAGTTTGAAAAGTATTTTTAGGAAGAAGTCTCTTCAGAAGGAAAAGCATTTCTTTCCTTTTGAAATTTATAGAACTAGAAAGTCTAATAATTTAAACTCATTTAGAAATAATTCTGTCAATTAAATTTTTTATTGATTTTACCTGATAAAAATATTTTTGAAAAATTTGTCATAAAAATATTTTTATCTATCTATTATATTTTTAGATATCAAGCTAATTAAGTCCTTTTCTTCTTTATTTACTTAATTTATACTTTTAAGGAACATCAAAAACAATATAATAGTATTAATAAATCTATTTTTAAATACGAATTGGAATTATTTTTTATAAAATTCAATAAAAAATATAAATAATTTCAAAGAAAAATAATCAAATTATTTTGTAAGAATTATAATTTAGTGTTGTTTAGAAAATTAATCTTGAAAAGATTCAATCTTAATTGAAATAATCATTTTAAATGTTTGTAGGATTTGCAAAAAAATTTTATTTTTCAATAAATAGATCATTTTGAAAAAAATAATAAAAAGAATTCTTATCAATTTTTTTATGAATTGATTAAATCATATTAGTCAGCAAAATTTAAAAATTTTTAAATTTTATATATTTATTAAAATTAAAAAAATTTTTGTTTTATTTGTAATTTTAATTATTTCAAAATAAATATAAGGCGATCAGTCAATTTAAAAATTTCATTTCTAAATACAATTTATGAATTCAATTAATAAAATATTTTTTATAATTATCTTTATTTGTAACATTTAAGTAAATTAAAAAAAATTAATAAAACTAAAAAAAAGAATGAAAATATTTCAGCAATTAATACCTTTAATAAAAATACTATTCTATTTCTTTATCTGCCACAAATTTGGTTACATACTTGGTTCAATTATAAGCTATTTTTTACATCATCTCCACATGATAATTATGGATAAAATTTTCAATCTAGAGCCTTTATCGCCACAAGATTTGAAATTTATATGCAACGAAGAATATGAACGATACAATTTATTTACTTTATTAATATTTGAGCAATTTAACACTCAAAAAATAAAAAGTCTCATAATTGAAAAAGGAATCAAAAACTTCAGAAAATTACGTTCAAAAGTAGTTTTTAGATTAATGGTATTGGGAAGAAAGAAAAATAAATGAAGCTATAGATAGAATTGAAATTATTCAAGATGATAATAAATATTGCTTTAATTCTTACGAGGATATACTGACATTTTGTAAAATTGAAATTGATAATAGATTTGATTTATTGAATGAAATTCCTTTTAAATTCGTTATTATTAATAATGAAAATGCAAAATTCAAAAATTTACTTATGATTAAATATGATCACATATTATCTGATGGTTTGGGTATTAAAGATTTGATTTGTGCTTTGGCTGATAATTTTTCTTTAGATCTTTTCCCAAGGGCTACTTCAAAAAAGAAATCATTTTTGGATTATTTAATTTTATTTATTCTGATTCCTTATTATTTTTTTAATTATTTTTATGGCAACTTATTCTTATTATCATATGAAAAATCTCCATTTAAATTAAATAATAAGATTAATTCCGGAAGATCTAATATTGAAATAACAAAAAATTTTAATTTCAACTCAGCATCAAAAATATGCAAATCTCTTAATGTCACTTTTAATGATTTGATGATGAGTATAATTTCAAGTAGTTATCGTAAATTCTGTAAAGAAAAAAATTTAGAAATCCCAAAAAACTTTTCAGCTGCTATACCTGTAGGTAATAGAAAACTTCCAGAAAATTTAAATCAGATTAAAATAATGAATGACTCTACTGCAGTTGGATGTAATATTGATATTATAAACAATCCAATTTATGATTGCCTTAAAATTCATAAAAATTTGAAAGATATAGTTAGAAATATTCCCTTTATTATGATTACTAAATTCTTCACTGATTTCAATTTTAAATTTTTCCCTAGTTATTTGTCAAAGTATATAATCAGAAATGCAGGTAGGAATCTCGATTTCACGATATCTAATGTTGCTGGTCCGAAGAATGCTTTAGTTTATGAAGGAGGAAAAATTATTGAAATTTTGGTTTTTTCAAGTCCAGGATATTTCGGCTCATTAATATTAATTTATTCTTATAATGGACAATTCAAATTTGTTATTATTTTTGATGAAGTTGTTGGGATTGATATTAAACTTTTTAAAGAACTTATTGAAAATGAGATAATATATGTTTTTAACTATGGGAATATTAAACATATTTAATATAAAGAAAATCAAAAATGAACTTTTTATTTATAACACACAAACAAACAATTATATAGTAAAAATTTTTATAAGAATTTTTTATGGTTTTTAGTCCAAGAATTCTATTCTAAAAGCATATTATCAATATAATAAATTATCAAATAAAAATTTGGTTATTCTTTTTATTTAAACTTTTAATTTAATAGAAATATTTTCATTTTTTTCCTTATTTCAGTCAATTAAAATATGAAAAACATTTTTAAATGAGTAATATTCATATAACCTATTAGAAAATATTAATTAGAATGAAATGATTGATTTCAAAATTTTAAAAAAATATTGGAATTTTGATTAGTTTTATAAACGTATTTTTTTTAAATTTCTGAACAAATCAATGAAAAAAATGCTTCTATTTTTAAATTTCAAATTTCTTAAAAAAAAACTATATTTATAAAAATTTTTCCTCAAAGGTATCAATAAAATTTTTGGAGTCTATTTAAACTATTTTTATTTTATTGATATTTTATTTTTATAATTATTTAGAACAAATATTCAATATCAAAATTCAAATTTCCTCCTAAAATAAAAAATTGATTTTCACCTAAATTTAGCTTCTACTTAATATTTAATTTAATTTTTTTTTTTAGGTTTTGATTAAAACAACATAAATTGTTTTTTAACTGATCCGAAAATAGTATTAGGTTGAACTTTTAAAACATTAAATCTCACAGTTTTTGATAAAGGTCTGCATTGACCAATTGTAACAATGTCTCCTTCCTTAATTCTTTTGAAAGCTGGAGAGCAATGAGCCGAAATATTTCTATGTCTTTTTTCATATCTTTGGTATTTTCTAATATAATGTAAATAATCTCTTCTTATAACAATAGTTCTGTTCATTTTAGTCGAAATGACCATCCCTTTTATAATTCTTCCTCTAATCGCAACATTACCAGTAAAAGGACATTTTTTATCAACGAAATGTCCGTGGATGGCATCAGCTGGAGTATTGAAACCTAATCCAACGTTTTTGAAGTATCTGACTGCAGTCATGTTTTTCGCCTTTTTTTTATTCCATGAGTTGTTTTTCTTTACTCTTACAGTTCTTGTTGGTTGTTCAGATCCATATAGTAATTTGGCATCTAAAGTGTTTATTCCGTGTTGCTTTTGGTAGAATTTTTCTGTTTGGTGATCTGCCATTATATAAATAAAATTTTATAGATACATTTTTAAAAATAATAAAAAATTTAAATTTTTTCATATTTTTTTTCATTTTATCGTCATCATTATTTTAAAAACTTAAAATAATGTTATAAAGCTCTAAAGAAAATAAAATTATTTCTACTGAAAAAATAAAAGAGAACTTGAAATATCCAAATGGGGATTGGGGATTGGGGATTGGGGATTGGGGATTGG
>Ga0194116_10006425_pt1 | contig 12542 bp, 11 predicted proteins | sample TA2MahsurfametaG_4_FD_148617 | JGI IMG/M metagenome (GOLD analysis project Ga0194116, IMG submission 148617) | Freshwater microbial communities from Lake Tanganyika, Tanzania - TA2015008 Mahale S9 surface | ecosystem: Environmental > Aquatic > Freshwater > Lake | place: Tanzania: Lake... | reverse complement strand
CTCAAGAGCCAGTTTCGGGAAATTTATTCACAAGTGAAACGGATTTCTTTTCTTTTGGAAAAGTACATGTTTTTGATGCAAATAATAATGAATTGAGCAATTTCAATGTGGGAATTTCACCGGGAACCATTGTTTTTGATGTGAGACCCGAAACTTCAAATCTTAATGAATTAGCCTCTAACATTACAGTATTTCCAAATCCAACCACTGACTTTTTGAATGTCAATATTGAAGGAACAAAGCAAATCTCAGATTTGAATGGAAAGGTATTATTAGTTTCCGATTCGAATACGATTGATGTACAGAAATTAACTCAGGGTATTTACTTGATTGAACTGAATGGGCTGACTTCCAAATTTCAGAAGAATTAACTGAATTTTTTTTCGCGGATAATGCCAACGGTTGATCTGAAAGGTCAACCGTTTTTTATTCACTAAAAACCGTCGTTCCCTCCGAACAATTTTGACAAATATCAATTTGGGTTCTGCTTGAAAACACACTTTTTCGAAAGCTTCGATAGCGAGGGCCCTTCCAAATTTGACCAAACTCATTTTCCTTCAAATCTCCCAAAACGTGTTGCGCATCTTTGTCAAAACAACACGGTACGACCAGACCGTCCCAAGTGAAAACAGATCCTGACCACATTTTCCAACAATGATTTCCTTGTTCTCCTTTTAGTTGGTATTCACCATTTTTCCCTAATATATATCGTGAATACTCATTGTTTTCAGGCATTAAAGGATTTCCGTTCTTGTAGTCGTACAATTGTGCCGTTTTGATTCGCACTTCGTCGATGGATAATTCCTTTGCTAAGGAAAATACAGCAGGAATTTCATGTTCATTTGGCTGAACAACTAAAAATTGAAAAACTAAATGTGGTGTTTTTGATCCTAAATCTTTTTTAGCTTCTACCAAAAATGTACTTCCCTCAATTACTTTTGTGAGTTGACCATTCACCCTGTATTGCGCATAGGTTTCTTGCGTTAATCCATCAATAGATATGATCAACCTATCCAAACCTGAAGCTACAATTTCCTTAGCTTTTTCTTTGGAAATAAAGTGAGCGTTTGTAGAAGTTGATGTGTAAATTTTACTCTTTTTCCCTTCTCTAATAAGGGTTAAAAATTCTGGATGCAAAAAAGGTTCACCTTGAAAGTAGTAATTGATATAAAACACATGAGATTTCACCTGACTGAGCATTGTTTTATGAAAGTCCAACTGCAATTTACCCGTATTTCTTGTAAACTGTTTTAAACCACTAGGGCACTCAGGACAAGCGAGATTGCAAGCCGTAGTCGGCTCAATACTCAGTGACATAGGTTTTCCCAAGTGAATAACCTTACCCAATATTCGTGTCAACATAAAACTAATGTATAGTTGTAACACATTGAAAACCCGATAAGGTGTAAGGTATTTCAAGATCGAGTAATCTGCTTTTTTCATTGAGTTAAACAAAGATACGTGCAAATAAAGAAAAGAGTATCAGAATGAAACGGGTATTGTTTTCAACATTTGAATTCCATCACACATTATTCTTTTATATTTGTTTATCAATTTTTATAAGGATGCAAATCATTCTCGATCATTCCCAGATTCATCAAAAAATCACGCGTCTCGGTCACCAAATTTTAGAAAATTGCTTTCAAGAAAAGAAAATATTTATTGGAGGCATTTCCGGAAATGGTATTTTTTTGGCAAAAAAACTCAGTGAGGTGATAAAAAGCAACGGTGACGTTGAAGTCAAACTATTTGAAATTACTGTGAATAAAGACGAACCATGGAGCCAAGAAATCAAACTATCAATACCGCAAGCAGATTTAAAAAAAGGATATATTGTACTTGTGGATGACGTTGTGAACTCAGGAAAAACGATGCAATATGCGTTAATGAAATTTTTGGAGCAAGCTACGAAAGCTATAAAAACAGTTGCTTTGGTAGACCGGCAGCATCGTAGGTTTCCCATCAAAACAGATTATGTTGGCCTAGGACTTTCTACCACACTCAAAGACCGTGTGGAAGTTGAATTATCAGATAAACAATCAAAAGCGTACCTCGTATGAACCGCGAAACGGAAAAAAGTTCGCGTTACAACGACTTGGAAAAAATGTCCACCCATGAGCTACTGATAAATATAAATCGCGAGGATCAATCGGTAAGTCATGCTATTTTCACCGAAATTCCAAAGATAAAGTCCTTTGTTGACGCTGCCTTCGAAAAAATGCAAGCTGGAGGAAGATTGTTTTATTTGGGTGCAGGCACAAGTGGTAGACTTGGTATAGTAGACGCCAGCGAGTGTCCTCCAACGTTTGGTGTTCCGCATGGTATGGTCGTAGGATTAATTGCCGGAGGCGATGCTGCGATTCGAAAAGCCGTAGAATTTGCGGAAGACGATCCGGCGCAGGGATGGAAAGATTTGGAAGAATTCAACATAGATAAAAATGATTGCATCGTAGGTATTGCTGCCTCAGGCACAACACCATATGTAATTGGCGCCATTGATGAAGCAAACCGACGAGGGCTAATCACAGGAGGAATCACTTGTAATCCGGGATCACCACTTGCCGAGCTTGCTCAATTCCCAATGGTTCCGGTTGTAGGCCCTGAATTTGTAACAGGAAGCACCCGAATGAAATCTGGTACCGCACAAAAACTTGTATTGAATATGATTTCTACTTCGCTGATGATTAAATTAGGGCGTGTAAAAGGAAATAAAATGGTCGATATGCAACTCAGCAATAATAAACTTGTAGACCGAGGTACGCGTATGGTAGCAGAGGAGTTAGGAATAGATTACGACACTTCGGAGCAATTGCTCAAAGAAAATGGATCTGTTCGAAAGGCTATTGAATCCTTTAAATCAACTAATAAATGAGTACTTTTAACCCGAATGGGGTAGGAATAGCTAACGGAAATATTTTTGGATTTCCTGGTAACGAGCAGCAAGCAGATATCGTTATCGTACCCATCCCTTGGGATGCTACGGCAAGTTATGGAAAAGGAACTGCTCAAGGCCCGCGCTCAATTTTAGAGGCTTCCACCCAATTGGATTTTTTCCACCCAAATCTGACTTCATCATACAATACAAAAGTTTTCATGACCCCTATATCTGAGGAGTGGGAAAAAATAAATTCACTTTTGTCTGAGAAGGGGAAACAATACATTCAATGTATCGAAATAGAAGGAGAAGATATTGCTATTTCAAAATATGGTGAAACCTTGATCGAAATAAATGAAGCACATCGAGCTTTAAAAGGAAACTTAAAAGAAAAATGTGGAGAACTATTAACGCAAGGTAAATTAGTTGGCGTGCTGGGCGGAGAGCATTCGACTCCACTTGGTTTAATAGAAGCATTAAATAATCAGTACCAAGAATTCGGGATATTACAGATTGACGCGCATGCGGACCTACGTGACGCCTACGAGGGCTTTGAGCAATCGCATGCCAGTATTATGCACAACGTATTGGCAAACTGTAAAAATGTATCAAAACTAGTGCAAGTTGGTATTCGTGATGTTTCAGAAAAAGAAGTACAACGCACCAAAGATGACCAGCGGATTGTCGCATTCTTTGATTGGGACCTTAAAAATCAATCCTATATTGGTAAAACATGGAATGAACAAGTGCAAGATATAATTAACGAATTACCTCAACAGGTATACATCTCGTTTGACATTGATGGCCTAAAGCCAGAGCTTTGCCCGAATACCGGAACGCCAGTTGCTGGTGGTTTTGAACTTCAAGAAATCCGTTACCTATTCTTTCAATTGATTGAGGCAGGAAAAAAAATAATTGGTTTCGATTTAAACGAGGTGTCACCGGGAGAGAAAGGTGACTGGGACGCTAATGTAGGAGCACGCGCTTTATGGGAACTAGTTTGTGTTAGCGAAAAGAGTAGAAGAATAAATGCTTAGTCGAAGTTTAAAATTCTTAAGAAATTATCACCTCTGGATTTCCGGAGCGATATTTTCATTACTCACTTTTTATTTTTTATACAAAATTACAGGTTTTTGGTTGTTTCCATTCTTGGACTATTTCATCATGACGAGTGGAAGCGTGTTATTATTTCTTTTAACCTTATTAACTCAAAAAAAACCAAAATGGGTGATGATTTTCTATTATGTGCTTTGCGCGAGCAGTGTCATTTTAAATGGGTTTATTACGCGTTCTGCTGAAAATTTCACGGCCTTTAACGAACTTATATTTTTACCAATTTTTGGCTATTTAGTTATTCTACTCATTCATTTTATTTCAAGAAAAACCAGAAGTTACAGGAACTATTTACACGTGCTACTCGGCTTATTATTACTATTTTGGGTGTTGAACTTTTTCATTTCATCCTTGATTATTCAACTTCCATTTTACTGCTTACTTTTCGGTTTTGTTGTTGTTTTTGTGAAAGCGAAAGATACCCTAGCGAATGAAGGATCCGTATCCAACGATGCGTAGCTTCCAATAGTTGGATTGTTCAATTAAAATAAGCTGAATTCCTTTAGAACTACTGGCATGAATCATTGCTTTTTCAGCGCCGGGTTTATTTACCAGAATTCCAACATGATTCACTTCCCCTCCATTTGAAAAAAAGACAAAATCCCCCATGTGAGCATCCTCTTCGTTGATTTTTTTTGAAGATGCAAATTGGTCTGCTGCCCTCCTCGGAAGGGTGATATTGAATTTATTCAATACAAATGAAGTATAACCACTACAATCAAATCCAGAAGGATCATTACCCCCAAATGCATAAGGCACGCCTAAATAGTCATCCGCAAACTGGGCGATTTCCTTCCTTTTTTCAGACTCCATTCCAGTCCAAACAAAATCGACAATTACTTGATGGCTTGGGACATCAAAATCCATATCCAAATCCTGAAAAAAAAGACTCATTCGATTTTTGATTTGCTTAAATTCCAATTCTCTTTTTTGACGTTTTAAATCTGCAAGCCAAGTGTCCAGCGATAGTTTTAATTCGCGAATTTCAGTTGCATGAGAAATTAATATTTTCTTTCCTTCGGCATCTTGTTTTAATACCATTAGTTGATCAAAGGAGTTATCTATTGCACGGGGTCTTTTTCTTCTCCAAAATTCATTTTGCACCAATTGCAGAGAGGAGATTGATTTATAATAAATTGGGAGTTTTGAAAAATCGTACTCCGGATTATCCAGAAGACGCAACGATTTACGGAGTACGAGAGCATAATGACCCTGATCGTAAAGCTGCTCTAATTTATCAAATTTAGGATGTTGTGCAGCAACGAAAAGTGGGCGAAAAAAAAAACAAACCAGGATGAAAAATAAAGTTTTTCTAATTTGAATATTTCGTCCCATTTTCATAAACAATTGCCGATTTATTGGGCAGTAGAGTAAGCACCTTATTTCCAAAAATCATATATTCCGAATCAAGTTGATTGGTGATATTTACTACCTTGCCGTCAACGAATGCATCCACACCGCCGAGAATATTTCGGAAGGCTAAAATATTATTTTTGAGCTGAAAATCTTGGGGACTGTAGTTTGCGACTTCAGTTTTAACTCCGTCGGAGTATGCAAAGAAGTATGAATTTTCCACCCATGTCACGAGATCGTCTTTTGCCATCCATTTAGTAGCACCGAAATTACTAAGTGGAGTTTTTACACCTTTTCTGTAGTGCCATAAATTACCGTTGATGTCCTCGTAAGCCACAAATCCTCTCGCTGCCATGAATTTTTGAACAGGTAAAGATTCTATGTCTTTCATTTCACCGTCTTCAAAAACTACAAATGATTGAGTGAAAGGATCATTAAAACAAAAAACATCGCAACCGACACTGAACGTAATTTGACCTCTCCCATCGGTTCCGGGAAAACCTTTGAATTCTTGATTGAATAAACCTATTTCATAGTTTCTTCCTTTCCAAAAAACATTGTATGTCTGACTGGCATCTTTGTAAATAACTAAATTATCCCCAATGAACTCAGGCATTTCCAATTTGTCAAAAATATTTGCAAGCATGATGCTTTGTTTGTTCCAAAATACGTTTGTTGAGCGCGTGCGCCCATCAAGAAATACCACTAACGAATCTTTGACAGCATATTCAGAAGCAAAACTCGTTAAATTAAAATTTTTTCCATCTACCCAAGCTTTTAACCCCCCCGCGATCATGTAGGCCAAAATATGATCAGAAACTTCATAAGTAGCATTCAACAGAGTAATATCACGTCTTTCTTTTCCATCATAAAGCCTTAAATTACCCCGAAGGTCCAGGTAAGCAGCGAGTTCATCTCCTGTTTTCAAATTGGATATTGGCTGAATTTCTATTTGCCTGAAAAAACCATTTTCGTAACTTGATAAAAAATTATTAAAATCCATAAAAGGAACAATTCCCTGCGCAAGACTATTTAGGTAAAATCCCAGAAAGACGAGTGCTATTTTTATTTTCATTGAATTCAAAGGTAACCAATTTTTAGACCAAAAGGGAAAGTAGTGTATTAACGCAGGTTGATCCGCTTTATTTGCAATTTTTAGCTTATTTTAGCCATCCAAATTAAATTTATGAGAAAATCAGTATTATTTGGAATGGCATTATCAGTTTCGGCATGGTCAACTGCACAACAAAAAATCAAATATGTTGAGTATGATTTACCGAATGGGATACATGTCATTCTGCATGAAGAGCACGCTACGCCAATTGTAGCTGTCTCAGTTTTGTATCACGTGGGATCAAAAAATGAAATTCCAGAAAGAACGGGATTTGCGCACTTTTTTGAACACCTCTTATTTGAAGGCTCCGCAAATATTGGCAGAGGAGAATACAGTGAATTAGTAGAAAAAAATGGTGGAACTTTGAACGCGAACACTTCACAAGACAGAACTTACTACTACGAGATTTTACCATCCAATCAATTGGAACTCGGTTTATGGCTAGAAAGTGAGCGAATGCTTCACGCGAAAGTTGACATTAAAGGTATCGAAACACAGCGAAGTGTAGTTAAAGAGGAAAAAAGACAACGTGTCGACAATCAGCCATACGGTTCCTTTTTCACTGAGATGTTCAAACGCGTTTTCCCATCACACCCATACAATTGGGCACCAATTGGAAGCATGGAGCATTTGGATGCAGCGCAGGAAGAGGATTATGTGAATTTCTACAAGAATTATTATGTGCCGAGTAATGCCACATTATCAATAGCGGGAGATTTAAATATCGAGCAAACAAAAAAATGGATAGATAAATATTTCGCCTCCATGCCGAAAGGTGAGGCTATTAATTTGTATCGAGATTTTATCAATTTAGAAGAGGAACCCTTCGTTAAAAAATACGGTGTCTCGAAAACAAAATTCAATGCCAAAGACTTTTTGAAATCGTCTGATCCGGAGGCTAAAAAATTAATTGCTAATTACACGGCAAAACAAATTGTAATCAAGCGAACCACAAAAGATAATTCTGTTTTAGAAGGCGTAACGAAAGATATAATCGAGGATAATATTGAATTACCCGGTATTTTCATGGGGTATAAATTTCCAGAACAAACACACCCGGACACTTATGCATTAGAAATGATGAATGAAGTACTTTCTGGTGGAAGTAGCTCCCGAATCAATAAAACAATTGTTGAGAAGAAAAGAATGGCATCTTTTGCTTTTTCATTTAATTATGGGTTGGAAGATGCTGGAATTGGAATCTTTGCTGCTATTGCATCGAAGGACGTTTCCTTGGATGACATACAAAAAGAATTCGATGGTCAAATTGAAACAATCAAAAAGGAATTAGTTTCTGAGGAAGAATTTCAAAAAATAAGAAACAAATTTGAAAACAATCTTGTGACAGCGAATGCAAGTATTGCGGGAATAGCTGAAAATTTAGCTGATAACCATGTGTATTTTGGAAATGCAAACCGCGTCAATTCTCTAATGTATAATTACATGAAAGTCACCAGAGAAGATATCCAACGTGTTGCTAACAAATACCTTACGCAAGAAGCTCGCGTCATACTTCATTATGTACCTAAAGCGAAATAAAACGAAATAGTATGAAAAATATAGTTATCATTAGTGCTTGTTTCCTTACTGCGACAACTTTTAGTCAAGTTGACCGATCTGTTCGTCCTGCACCTGCTCAAGCAAAAAAAATAGAAATTAAAGACTCAGAAGTTTTTACCACTGCAAATGGAATTACGGTGATATTATCGGAAAATCACAAACTTCCAAGGGTATCATTTGATTTAAGCATAGGCTCAGATCCTAGAAATGAAGGAGACAAAGCTGGCCTTTCTGATATGGCTGGTTCTTTAATTATGTCCGGAACTACAAACCGATCAAAAGACCAATTGGATAAGGAAATTGATTTCATCGGTGCTTCGCTATCAGCAGATAAAAACTCCATTTCGATGTCCTGTTTGACAAAACACATGGACAAAGGATTAAGTCTTTTGAACGATGTCCTGATGAATGCGAATTTTCCTGAAAGTGAATTTGATCGTATCCGCAAGCAAAATGAGGACGGATTGTTAGCTGCAAAATCAGATGCCGGAACAATGGCTCAGAATGCAACGGTAAAAGTTAATTTTCCAGGTCATCCGTTCAGTGATGTAATGAATGAAACAACTTTAAAGAACATTACCCGCCAGGATGTAATTAATTACTACAAATCAAACTTTACTCCAGATGGAGCATATTTAGTAGTGGTGGGCGATATTACAAGAATGCAAACAGAGGAGATGGTTGCTAAATATTTTGGAGAATGGAAAGGTGGTAATAAATACGTCGCATCCTTACCTGAAGCAACGCAACCCAAAGGAAATCAAGTAACGTTTGTTAAAAAGCGTGGTGCTGTTCAAAGTGTCGTTTACATTACTTTTCCAATCAAAATGAAAACAGGAGATGTGAATCAATTGCCTTCAACTGTTCTCAATGGCATTCTCGGAGGCGGTGGATTTGGTACGCGATTAATGCAAAACCTTCGCGAGGATAAGGCATATACCTATGGTTGTTATTCTGCGATGAATATTACAGAAAATGGATCATGGATGTCGGCAGGTGGTAATTTTAGAAATGCTGTAACTGATTCAGCCATTACACAGATCCTCAAAGAACTTGAGTTAATAACGACAGAAGTGGTAAAAGACGACGAAATAAATCTAACGAAATCATCTCAAGCTGGAGGATTTGCTCGCTCGTTAGAGAGTCCTTCAACTATCGCACGTTTTGCTTTAAATACTATCAAATATAAATTACCCAAAGACTACTACCAAAATTATTTGCAGCGATTAGAGGGCGTAAATAAATACGATATTCTGAATATGGCTAAATCCTATTTCACCTCAAAAAATTGCAACATAATTGTAGTTGGAAATGAGGAAATTTTAGATAAACTAAAAAAGTTCGATAGTGATGGAAAAGTTACAATTTTGGACGAATTCGGAAATCCCTTTAAAGATATGGCTAAGGCCGACATTACAAAAGAGCAACTTATCACGAATTATCTTTTGGCCGTTACGAAATCAAGCTCAATGAAAGAGTTAACTAAGAAATTGAAAAAAGTAAAATCAGTTGAACGTGTTTCTGAAATGTCGGGAGCACAAATGCCTATGACCGTAAAATTTTTCAATTATTATCTTGCTCCTGCAACAGAGGCAACAGCCTTAGAGTTTCAAGGCAACAAGATGCCATTAAGCTATTTTGACGGAAAATCAGGATATACAAGTGCTCCAATGGCAGGAAAAAAAGATATGACTGCAGAAGAAGTTGCTAAAAAGCAAAAAGAAGCAGGTTTATTTCAGGAATTGAATTATGCAACTAACAACACAAATTACTCACTTGAAGGTATTCAAAATGAAAACGATACCGAATATTATGTAGTTAAGATTGTGGACGGTGAAACCGAAAGTTACGACTATTTTAATCGAAAAACCTTTTTAAAAGAAAAGAGTTTAACCATTACCAAAGAAGGTGAGAAAACAAATGAATCAACTCAGATTTTTGGTGATTATAAAGAAGTAAAGGGCCTACTATTTCCGCACAGTATGTCCATGAATATGGGACCAATGATTTTGTCGGGTCAAGTGGTGAAAATAGAAGTGAACGGAAAACCGGATATGAAATTATTTAAAAAGTAAAATGATAAACAAGAAAAAGGTATTTATTTTTCTAGTTTGTTCTATCGCTTTTCATTCACTCGGTAAAACGCGCTTTGTACGTGTGGTATTTAGTGGAGATGCATCAACAACGGCAACTATCATTTGGGATCAAAAAAGAGGTCAATTTATGGGTTTATATTTAGACACTGTTGAACCAAGTAAAAATAGATACCGTCAAGAATTGCTTTTAACCTCGAGAAATAACTGGAAAGGAATGAATAACTGTTTGGTCGAATTAAAAAATCTAAAACCAAACACACGGTATTATTTTACAATAAAGGATACCGAGGGTTTTGGAAGAACCTATTATTTTTCTACAGTACCCGATTCTCCAGAAGAACGTATTTCATTTATTGCAGGTGGGGACTCACGAGACGAAAGAACCATTCGCCTGCAGGCAAACAAGTTAGTGGCAAAATTAAAAGCTCATACCGTGCTGTTCAACGGTGATTTTATTGGATTGGATTTGGATTATCAATGGATAGACTGGTTTGAAGATTGGGAATCTACAATCGACATTGATGGACGAATTACACCCCTTGTTGTTTCGCGTGGGAATCACGAAAAAACCAATAAAGTTCTCGTAAAATTATTCAATGTTCCTCATCCCAAATTATACTACAGTACCACTTTTGGGGGAAATTTAATAAACGTTATTTCATTGAACTCTGAAATATTGAAAATTGGTGGTCAAAAGGTTTTTCTGCAAAAGTCACTCGAGGATCACAAAAATTATTTTTGGCAGTTACCCCAATACCACCGTCCAATTCGCGCTCATGTAAGCTTTAAAAAAGAAATGCAAACACAATATAGAAACTTCGTTCCCTTATTTGAAAAATTCCCTAATGTTCGCCTTTGTCTAGAAAATGATTCACATACCACGAAAATAACGTGGCCCATTCTCAGTTCGCAAGATAAAGATGCAGACGAGGGATTTAAGCGAAATGACGAAAAAGGTATTGTATATGCAGGGGAAGGATGCTGGGGAGCTCCTCTTCGCGAGGCCGATGATTGTAAATCCTGGACAAGAGATGCAGGAAAAGTCAATCAATTTAATTGGATTTTTATTTCGAAAGATAAAATCGAACTTCGGACAGTGAAGTATGAAAATGTTGACAAAATTAATCCGCTTTCTGAATCCACCCGATTTATGATTCCAGAGTCCTTAGATCTGTTTGGTCCAAAAAACGGAACTCTTGTGGAGATTTATCCGAGAAAAGATAAATAATTTTTTGTTGTTGATAAAAGTTTGAAGCAAGCTAAAATCTTATTGATTATCTTTGATTTATGGCAGAATTTGTAGTTTCAGCGCGTAAATACAGACCACAAACGTTTGATACCGTTGTTGGTCAAAAGACCATTACAGGAACTCTGAAGAATGCAATCAAAAATGACCTCTTGGCACAAGCTTTTTTATTCTGTGGCCCAAGAGGGGTAGGAAAAACTACAACTGCACGAATTCTCGCAAAAACGATAAACTGCTTTAACAGAACGGAAAATATCGAGGCCTGTGATCAATGCGATTCCTGCCTGTCATTTAATTCAGGCGCATCGTTAAATGTTTATGAATTGGATGCAGCTTCGAATAATTCGGTGGATGATATTCGAAATTTAATTGAACAAGTCAGGGTAGCACCTCAGCTCGGAAGCCACAAGGTTTACATCATTGATGAGGTGCACATGTTGTCGCCAAGCGCCTTCAATGCATTTTTAAAAACACTCGAAGAACCGCCTAAACATGCGATTTTTATTCTGGCTACCACAGAAAAACATAAAATTATCCCGACGATACTGTCGCGTTGCCAGATATTCGATTTTAACCGAATTAAAGTACAAGATATCGCTGAACACCTGGCATTGATTGCTTCGAGGGAGGGGGTTTCTGCTGACCCAGAGGCTTTGCATTTAATTGCCATGAAAGCGGATGGTGCACTTCGCGATGCACTCAGTATTTTTGACCAAATGGTTACGTTCAGCGGAAATAATCTAACCTATAAAAGCACTTCAGAGAACTTAAATATTCTTGATTATGAATATTACTTCAAGATTGTTGAGGCAGCTGAGAAAGAGGATATTCCCAACGCCTTGCTCATTCTACACGACATTTATGATAAAGGATTTGATGGACATAATTTTGCCATTGGATTAGCAGATCACTATAGAAATTTATTAGTTTGTAAAGATGTAAGAACAACCTCATTATTGGAAGTTCCTGAAACCATTCAACGCAAATTTGAAGAACAGGCGAAGCGCATAGAAAGTATTGTTATTCTAAAAGCACTGAATGTGTTGAGCAATACTGATGTACAATACAGATCCTCAAAAAATACAAGGTTGCTCTTGGAAGTATCGCTCATGCAGCTCTGTTCGTTAAAACAAGAGCACGAAAAAAAAAATGCCTAACCGCCCAAATTGATATTTTACCGTCACC
>Ga0194116_10006423_pt1 | contig 12543 bp, 8 predicted proteins | sample TA2MahsurfametaG_4_FD_148617 | JGI IMG/M metagenome (GOLD analysis project Ga0194116, IMG submission 148617) | Freshwater microbial communities from Lake Tanganyika, Tanzania - TA2015008 Mahale S9 surface | ecosystem: Environmental > Aquatic > Freshwater > Lake | place: Tanzania: Lake Tanganyika... | reverse complement strand
GTTTGATCCTTTCACGTGAATAATTTCTTTGCGATGCGAAATGGGCACATACTTGTTTTTGTAGAGCACTTCTTCACTGTTATTCGGATTGAAATTTTCAAAATAAAAATCCATATCATCATTCAACAGCATGGTAAGTCCCCACGAGTGATGTGGCGATTTTCCTACCAAAGCATATGGAATTCCACCTAGAAAATGTCCATGTATTTCAAATTCAGGGCACTTCACATGTGCTTCAAACCATGTTTGTGGTAATCCATATCCAATGTGAGTATCGTTACAGAAAAGTGGTAATCCTGATTCAGTCTTTGTTCCGCTTACCGCCCAAGCATTTGAACCATTGAAAGGCGCAATGGGTAACGCTTTCTCAGCGGAGTTAAAAAAAGTGGTCAATGCAACTAAACTTGAATTAGCATTCGGTGTGGTAGGAATGAATGATTCAGAATCACTATGCCACAAGCCAATGTCTGTGAGATATTCTGAACCATATTGATGTGCAATTTTTGTTATGACGGGTTCTGTTTTGTTGGCTTGAGAAAATCCAAAACTCATGGCACCAGTAATACAAAATAAATCTTCAAGGGTTAGCGGTGATTTTTCAATTCCAATCAGAGAGAATTCAGGTGGAGTAGGTCCATGTTCAATGTATTCATTCACGCCATCTAAATAGGCTTGAATTTCATTTAATACTTCTGTATCACTAGAGTTCTTCAAATCTAAAGCGCATTGCTTGGCATAAGTAGATACTCCTAATGTGCGGAATACGTGATCTACTTTAACTACATCGGGTCCAATAATTTCTGCTAATCTTCCACTTCCAACTCTGCGTAATAACTCCATCTGAAACAATCGTTCTTGCGCATGCACATAACCCAAAGCTTTATATGCATCTTGTTTGTTTTGTGCTTCAATGTGCGGTATTCCGAAATCATCATAATAAACGTTTACTGGTTGAGAAACGTGTATGGTTTGTTTTCCTTCATATTGCGGAAGTGAACTGCGAAGCCAAAAATAGATTCCAATGGTTGCAGCTGTTAACAGAAATACAAGAACAACTACAATTCTTTTAATTGTTTTCTTCATAGCCCTAAAGATAGGGCTTCCGAAGAAAAGCCACACGTGATTTTCCTTGTTTGAATAATTGAGGCTCTTAGAAGGTGAGCGAAAGTCGCAGGTTTATTCTTCTTCCTGTTAAATAGGTGGGTATTCCATATTGTCTTCCGTTTACATCTTCAATCCATTCGTGATTAATGGTATTGCTAACTCCGAGCAAATTGAAAATTTCCAGCGCAATATTACCCGTTTCAAAGAAGGAGTTTGTTTTCTTTTTTCGTTTGGTGAACAAATCGCGAGATAGGCCAAGATCGGCTCGAATATAAGCGGGTGTTCTGTATGTGTCATTGAATCGTTGCTGATCAGGCGGACCAAATGGCATTCCCGTAGAGAAATAAAAATTCAACATAACCTTGAATTCTGGCTTATTAGGCATTTCATCCAAGAACAAAAGTGATACTGAAACACGTTGATCGCTTGGTCGCGGAATGAATCCTGGTATTTGTGTTAAGGTATCAACAGGTATATTATTTAAAGTGTACCCGTTGTATATGGTATCGCCATCACTGTTTAAATAAATGTTGTAGAAATCGTTTAGGATATTCTCTTCTGTCTTCAAATAGGAAAGTCGGAACCATGACTGAACGTCTTTTACAAATTCTCCATTGATCATAACATCCGCTCCATAAGCATATCCCTGCGAAGAATTGGTGGCGAAATAGCGCTGACGTACGTTTTGCAATTCATACGGAATTAATTGATCTAACTTCTTGTAATACATTTCACCAACCAATTTGAATGGTCTTCCCATTGCACGGAAAAGATATTCCGTGCCAGCAACAAGGTGAATGGATCTTTGAGCGCGAATGTTCGGATTAATATTTCCATCAAAACCGCGCATTTCTCTGTAAAATGGAGGCTGATAATAGTACCCGCCTGCAAGTTTTAAAATGATATCTTTCCGAACTGAATCGCCTTTTTCAAGATTTTCTGCAGGTTGAATCCAAGTAGGAGTATAGGCCAAATTGAATCGAGGGCTGATCACTGTTTGATCATTGAAACTCCAATAATTGGCTCTTATGCCTGCATTGACGTTGATGAGGTGTCCATTTTCAAAGGCATGCTTGTATGTCTCTTGAACATAGGCTGTGGCTCGAGCACTTTGAACCAGATTAATTGCCTTTATGCGATCACGAAAAGCAATGGTTTGACTGCCTTGAATACTTGGGTCTATATAGCCTATGCTATCTCGGGGATGTGGAGTCACATAACCAGCACTGTCAATGATGGTCCATTCGCTGAGTTGATCCTGGATATCTTCATAATTCACATCAAATCCCCATTCCAACAAATGCTCATCTTTTGCAAATCGAATTTCGCCTTTTTGCGCAAATTGAAATACACTTGCATTTAATTCGTTTCTTGCATGATTTAAAAATGCGCCAACACCTCTGTTAGCGAGAATTGTAGCAAACTGATCAGATCCTAAATCACGATCCAATTCATCTAATCTGTACGCACCAAGTATATCAAATTTTTCGCTTTCTTGGGTGTTGAAGGCAGAGGCGGTAAACCGAATTTGCCCTTTCTCTGAAAATTGATATCGCGTACTGAATGCCCCGAAATAGGTATCGTACTTAGAAATTTCTTGCCCTTCGAAGTACACGGTTAATCGCAAAGCTTCGTTAATTGTTCCTACGTCTGTTTGTCTGGTTTGTGGAATGAAATTGTAACGATTACTACTATAATTTCCCAAAAAACTGAACTCCAAAGGTGCATGCTTATCTTTAGGTCTATAGGTGATATACGTTTGAAAGTCATTAAATCGAGGCTTGTAATCTCCGGCAACATCTAATGAATTAAAAATGTATGCATAATTTTTATAACGAAAACCACTGTTGTGGGTGAAATTCCCCTTTTTATTGCAACCGCCCAATTGCAGTTGTGTTCCCAACATACCTGCTTGGAAAGAACCTGAAAACTTTTGTGGTCTCGCGTAGGTGATGTCCAACACTGAGCTCATTTTATCGCCATATTTGGTTTGAAATCCGCCCGCAGAAAACTGGATGCTGCTTACCATATCTGGATTCGGGAAACTTAGTCCTTCTTGTTGACCCGCACGCACCAAAAAAGGTCTGTAGACTTGAATTTCGTTCACATATACAAGATTTTCATCGAAACTTCCACCCCGAACGCTATAACTTGAACTTAACTCACTGGGAATATTTACAGCTGCTTGAATGAGATACGCTTCAATACCTTGGTTCAAGACGGGCAGTTTGGTTGGAAGCTTAATATCTAACGTTCGAAAGGTAATGCCATCGCTTACCTTTTCTATGATTTCAATAATTTTTCCCGTAAGAGCATTGTCATAAATAATCTCAAATTCTTTGATTTGACCGGGAGCCAATTGAAAGAATTCCTTTTTTTCACTCCCTCCAATTCCTTTGAAAATAACACCAATTCGTTCGCCACTATTTACTTTTAATACAAATTCGCCTTGGGTATTGCTAACCGTACCTTTTGTATTTTGTGTCTCTAAGTAGATTGCAATTCCGGGTATGGGCTCACCTTTGGGATCTTTTATTGTTCCTTTTAATGTGCTTTCTTGACCAAAGCCATGCACAGTCCAAAGTGCGAGCGAGACAAGAAGAATGGTAAATTTTGAAAACGGATTCATGCAACTTCGCTAGTCATTCAGTGTTTTAATAAATTTCTTCCAAGAATCGGCATCGAGTAAATTTCCACCTGTATACAAACCTCCTGAATACCTGCGCTGCATTTGTAATGAAGCACTTTGATAAGATTCTTTTGAAAAATCAATACTTCCGTCGTAATTCGACATGCTATTCGATTCCCTTTTCCAACTAACATAATAATCTCCGGGTAAATCTAGAGCCAAAACTTCGGCTCGTAATCTATTCTTGGCAGGATAGGGAAGTATGTATGCGGTGGGAAGTTCAAACGGAGAAACATTCATGATTTGTACCATGGATAATTTGTCATCAGCGGTTTCTTTCGGAATAATGAAATAAGAGTCTTCCAAACCGGCACATTTAAACAATACGGTATCACCTGCAATCACTGGTAATGTGAAATATCCTTCTTTGTTCGAGTATGTACCACGTTTGTCTCTGCTTCTATAAATACTTACAAATGAGGCGGGGTAAAGCGAATCACTAATGAGAACAACGCCTGTGACCTGAACCACCTTAGGCAAATTAATTTGAGATGATACCCTGAAAGTAAAACCTAACAGGGCAAGACAAAATAGAATAACAGCCTTTTTTATCATCTCAACAAAGATAGGTTAACTTCATTCGTTCCGAATTATTGTTTCACTTCTGAACTTGACGTTACTTTGCACCATGAGTCAACAAGTTGGAATACCGAAAGGTACACGTGATTTCTCGCCAGAGGTAATGAGAAGGCGGAATTACATTTTTGGAATCATAAGGGAAGCTTTTGAAAAATTCGGTTTTCAACCCTTAGAAACTCCTTCCATGGAAAATCTTTCTACATTGACGGGTAAGTACGGCGATGAAGGAGATCAGTTGATTTTTAAAATTTTGAATAATGGCGATTTTTTAAAGGGTGTTGCTTCAGAAAAACTTTCTGATTCGCGTAAACTGTCTTTTGAAATTTGTGATCGAGCCTTGAGGTATGATTTAACAGTTCCCTTCGCTCGCTTTGTAGCTATGAATAGAAATGATTTGTCATTTCCTTTTAGACGGTATCAAATTCAACCCGTTTGGCGAGCCGATAGACCACAAAAGGGTCGGTTTAGAGAATTTTATCAATGTGATGCTGATGTGGTTGGTACAGAAAGTTTGTGGTCTGAAATTGAGTTAATTCAGCTCTTTGATCAGGTACTTTCCAAATTAAATATTCCAAAATTTGAGATTAAAATAAACAACCGAAAGATGTTGTTTGGTTTAGCTGAAGTAACTCAATGTACAAATCAGTTTACAGCATTGACCGTTGTGTTAGATAAGCTTGATAAAATAGGTATGGAGGCTGTTCAAAAAGAACTTGCTGAATTGGGAATATCAAACGAGGTAACACGCATTTTAACGGATTTTGCAACATGTTCAGACACGGAATCGCAATTGCAATTTTTATCAAATGAACTGAATGGTTCAGAAACAGGAATGAAAGGTATTGAAGAACTCACATTTCTATTTGAAAATCTGAAAGGTCGAATTTCAAAGGCCATACTTTCATTTGATCTCACATTAGCAAGAGGATTAAACTATTATACCGGAGCAATTTTCGAAGTCAAAGCACTTGACGTACAAATGGGAAGCATTTGTGGTGGTGGAAGATATGATAACCTCACAGGAGTCTTTGGTTTACCGAATGTCTCTGGTGTTGGAATTTCTTTCGGAGCAGATCGCATTTATGAAGTCATGAATGAGTTGAATCTATTTCCCTCAGGAATTGACAGAGGCGCACGGGTTGCAATTGTTCATTTCGGAGGTGAAACTCAATTTGCAGCCTTCAATCTATGTCATGAATTAAGATCAAATGAGATTCAGGCTGTCTTTTACCCGGAAGATGCAAAAATTAAAAAGCAAATGAAGTATGCCCATGACCTAGGAGCTGAATTCGTCATTGTTATTGGGGAAGACGAATTAGCTAAACAAGCTTGGCAGGTTAAAAACATGCAAACAGGAGAACAATTTGAATTAAGCACGCAGAAAATAATTCAACGGCTGACTGAGTCAAAATGATCTTCAAAAAGTTTAAATTTATTCTTCAAAAGATTTTTTATTTCATGCAAAAAACTCAATCCACATTAAAATCAGGAATTCTTTCAACACTCATTCTTATTGCCATTTTCGGTAGTGTGTATCAATCTAAAAACACCCAAGCTAGCGATATTCCAGAAGGTATTGCATTAAAAACAGACACAACTACTTCAGAGGTCCGTTTGTTTTTTGTTGGAGATTTAATGGGGCATGACCCCATGATCAAAGCCGCATGGAATGATTCTGCAGGTATATATGAATATGGGCATTGGTTTCAATATCTGTCACCCATTTTAGAAAATTATGACTGTGCCATCGGTAATTTGGAAGTAACCTTGGGAGGAAGACCTTTTAAGGGATATCCTCAGTTCAGTTCACCCGATGCTTACGCAGCGGGCATTCAAGCCGCTGGTTTTGATTTTTTAATTACAGCCAACAATCATTCTCAAGATAGAGGCAAAGCAGGACTGGAGCGCACACTTTTTGTACTTGATTCACTCAAAATTCCACACACTGGTACTTTCTCAGATACGCTAACAAGAGAAAAAACATATCCCTATATGCTTGAATTAAAAGGAGTCAAAATTGCCTTGTTGAATGCAACTTATGGTACCAATGGTCTGCAAGTTGTGCATCCCAATGTGGTTAATATGATGGATAGCCTAGTCATGAAGAAAGACATTCAAAAGGCCAAGAATGCAGGGGCGCAGTATATCATTGCTACCATGCATTGGGGAAATGAATACCAACGCACGGAGAGTGATGAGCAGAAAAAATGGGCCATGTGGTTGGCAGACCAAGGCGTAGACGCTATCATTGGAATGCATCCACACGTAGTTGAACCCATGAAATTCATCACGTCTAAAAAGTATCCAAACAAGCAAATTCCCGTAGTCTACAGTTTAGGAAATTTCATCAGTAACCAACGCGAACGATTCAAAGATGGTGGAATAGGTGTAGAACTGCTGTTGAAAGTTAGCCAAGGAAAAGTTTCATTTCAATCGTGGGGATACATGCCCTTTTGGTGTTATTTAGGCGGATCGCCCCGCGGCTATTACGCATTGCCCGTTTCTGACGTGGAGAAGAATCCAACCAAATACAAGTTAAGTGCAGTTGATCAGGCAAAATTGGAAACTTTTGCAGAGGATACACGGATACTTCTAAAGGGAATTCCTGAAATTTTTATTAAATAAGGTCTTTCATCCTTATTTTTGCAGCCGTTAAAATTTAAAGTAAACAAATATGGTCAATTCACAGTGGGGCGAAATTGTGCTCTATTCTATCCCTGTCTTGGGATTATTGGGAATCTTAATCATGGCAATTAAATCTGCTTGGGTAACGAAGCAAGATGCTGGTGATGAAAACATGCAAGAGTTAGCAGGCTACATAGCCCGCGGAGCAATGGCTTTTTTGAAAGCAGAATGGAAAATCCTTTCATACTTTGTAATCATTGCTGGTGCATTGTTGGCATACAGCGGAACCATTGAAGGTGCAAATTCATCTCCAATCATTGCAGTGGCTTTTGTAATTGGTGCAGTTTTCTCTGCATTCGCTGGATATATAGGAATGAACATCGCAACCAAAGCGAATGTTCGCACAACTCAAGCCGCACGTACAAGCTTAGCACAAGCTTTGAAAGTAAGCTTCACAGGTGGATCTGTAATGGGACTTGGGGTTGCAGGATTAGCAGTTCTTGGTTTAGGTTCTTTGTTCATTGTATTTTATATGATGTTCGTTACAGACGGTGATGTAAATGGAGATCAAATGGCAAAAGCTTTGGAAGTATTAGCCGGATTTTCATTGGGTGCTGAATCCATAGCACTTTTTGCTCGTGTAGGTGGTGGTATCTATACCAAAGCTGCAGACGTTGGAGCAGACTTAGTTGGAAAGGTAGAAGCTGGAATTCCAGAAGATGATGTACGTAACCCTGCAACCATTGCAGATAACGTAGGTGATAATGTGGGCGACGTTGCGGGTATGGGAGCTGATTTATTTGGTTCTTATGTAGCAACAATTTTAGCTACCATGGTTCTTGGTAGAGAAATTAAATCGGTAGATAATTTCGGAGGTATTGCTCCAATTTTATTGCCTATGTTAATTGCTGGATTGGGAATCGTATTTTCTATCATAGGTATGTTGTTCGTGCGTGTGAAAGATGAAAACGGAAATGTTCAAGGCGCTTTAAACCTCGGTAACTGGTCTTCAATCATACTTACAGGTATTGCTTCTTTCTTTATTGTGGGTTGGATGTTACCTGAGAAAATGGAAATCCGTGGTGAAGAATTCACCCGTATGGACGTATTCTACGCAATTGTTGTGGGATTGGTAGTGGGTGCTTTAATGAGTATCATTACAGAGTACTACACTGCAATGGGCAAGCGTCCTGTTCTTTCAATCATTAAACAATCTGCAACGGGACACGCGACCAACATTATTGGTGGTTTGTCTGTAGGTATGGAATCTACAGTTCTTCCAATTCTTGTATTGGCAGCTGGTATATATGGCTCTTATGAATTTGCAGGATTATACGGTGTGGCTATTGCAGCGGCGGGTATGATGGCAACTACAGCTATGCAATTAGCTATTGATGCTTTCGGACCTATCGCAGACAACGCGGGTGGTATTGCAGAAATGAGTCAACTTCCTGAAGAAGTGCGTCACCGTACAGACAACCTAGATGCAGTTGGTAACACAACAGCAGCAACCGGAAAAGGATTTGCAATTGCTTCTGCGGCTTTAACTTCTCTAGCGCTTTTTGCAGCATTTGTGGGAATTGCAGGTATTGATGCTATTGATATTTACAAGGCAGACGTATTAGCAGGATTATTTGTAGGTGGAATGATTCCATTCATCTTCTCATCTTTAGCTATTGCCGCAGTAGGAAGAGCTGCTATGGATATGGTGAACGAGGTGCGCAGACAGTTCCGTGAAATTCCGGGTATCATGGAATACAAAGCCAAGCCAGAATATGAAAAATGTGTAGCAATTTCCACCAATGCATCGATCAGAGAAATGATTGCTCCAGGAGCCATTGCTTTGGTTGTTCCGATTGTAGTAGGATTCTTATTCGGCCCAGAAGTATTGGGTGGACTTCTTGCTGGTGTAACGGTATCAGGGGTATTGATGGGTATGTTCCAATCAAACGCGGGTGGTGCATGGGACAACGCGAAAAAGTCTTTCGAAAAAGGTGTTGAAATTAACGGTGAGATGTACTACAAGAAATCAGAGCCACACAAGGCATCTGTAACTGGTGACACCGTAGGTGATCCATTCAAAGATACATCGGGTCCGTCTATGAACATCCTAATCAAGTTGATGTCAATTGTAGCTTTAATTATTGCTCCTCACATTTCTGAAAAAGGACACGGAAACAACGCTGGTGTTGCTCCAGGTAAAATGGAAAATGCAAATGATTCGTTGTCGTATTCCATTGGATTAATGATTGGAAACAATTTCGTTGATATGCAATTGGATTCTGCAATTAATCACAAGATGTTTGTTGCGGGTATGGAACGTGCTGCTGCCGCCACTCCAGAAGAACTTCAAGACGCCAATCGCTTCATTGATTTGTTCATGAAAAATAAGGAAGCAGAGAAGATGAAACCTTTAATGCAGAAAGAACAAGATTTCTTGAATAACAACAAGAATCAAGCGGGTGTTGTGACTACCAATTCTGGATTACAATACCAAATTATTTCTGAAGGTGCGGGTATTAAAGCTGCTGCAACAGACTCAGTAAGTATTCACTACAAAGGAACTTTAATCAGTGGTGAAGTATTTGACTCTTCAGAAGGATTTGGAACAGCAACAGCAAAACCTGTTGGATTCATGCTGAATCGTGTAATTCCAGGATTCACCGAAGGTCTACAGTTGATTAAAGAAGGTGGAAAAATGAAATTGTTTGTGCCTTCAGCGTTAGCATACGGAGACATGGCGCAGGGTAGTATTCCTGCATTCTCTACTCTAATCTTTGAAATTGAATTGGTCAAGGTTATTAAAAAATAATTTGATTGTTATTTCGATAAAAAGGTGGCTTCGGCCACTTTTTTTTGTTTGAATCTTTGCTACCTTGCAACACAAATTAAAATTGAAAATGAGAATATTCCTTGTAGCCGTGCTTGTAGCATGCAGCTTCGTTTCAAGTGCTTTCAATGCAAGTACTGAAAAGAAAAAGAAAAAGAAACCTAAGAAATCTGAAGTTGTCTTGACCAATGCAAACGATAGTCTGTCGTATGCGCTTGGACTAAGCATTGCCAAAACAGTTCCTAATTCTGGTATTGAAGGTTTGAATGAGGCGTTAATAGGTCAGGCTTTAATTGACCATGCCAATCAAATTCACGTCATTTCAGATGAAACGGTTGACGAATACATTCAAAATGAAATGCAAAAGCGTGATGCTAAAAAGCAAGAAGCGAAGCAGAAAGAAGCAGAAGTAGCCATGGCTAAAGAGGCCAAGTGGTTTGAAGAAAACGGAAAGAAAATGGGGGTAATTACCACTACCACCGGTTTGCAATACATTGTTCATCAAGAAGGTATTGGTGTAACTGCTGGTGTGAATGATACCGTTAAGGTTCATTACAAAGGCACGCTTGCAGATGGTACCGTTTTCGATAGTTCATATGACCGCAATGAACCCATTGAATTAACTCCGGGTATGGTTATTCCAGGATGGACAGAAGGATTGCAGTTAATGAAAGCAGGCGGAAAATACACGCTTTATATTCCAAGTATGTTGGGATACGGTGGTGATGAAAGTATTGGAGTAATTCCACCTTATTCAACATTGATTTTTGAAATGGAAGTTTTAGAAATTAAAAAAGGAGCAGAGCAGCCCGTAATCGAGTGGGATGTTCCAGTTATGGAAGATTAATTTTCAGAATAATCACATGAAAAAGATATTCATTTTCACATTAGCCTTAATAGCTATTACTCCAGCTTTTGCACAAAAGAAGAAAAAGGGAAAAGGTGATTCTAAAAACGCAGTTGTTTTAATGACACACAATGATAGCCTGGCCTATGCTTATGGTATCATGTCTTTTGAGAACGCAAAGGGAGCAGGTTTAGATATTGTCAACTATGAATTGGTCATGCAAGGAATAAAAGATGCTCAGACCGGTCAAATGAACATGGATAAAGAGAAATCAAACGCCTTTATCAATGCGGAAGTTAAAAATATTCAAGCGAAAAAATCTGCTGAGGCAAGAAAGGCTGGAGAAGATTTTTTAGCAAAAAACAAATCGAAAGCAGGTGTTATAACCACAGAATCTGGACTTCAATACGAAATATTGAAAGAGGGCAGTGGAGCTTCCCCTGATCGAAATGACAAGGTTCGTGTGCATTACCATGGAACTCTGATTGATGGGTCCGTTTTCGATAGCTCGGTTGAAAGAAACAAAGACATTGAGTTTGGCTTGAATCAGGTGATTACTGGGTGGACAGAAGGACTACAATACATGAAAGAAGGGGCGAAGTACAGATTTTATATCCCTCAAAATTTGGGTTATGGATCACGAGCTCAAGGTAAAATTCCAGCCTTTTCAACACTCATATTTGAAGTTGAATTATTCGAAGTAAAAAAAGTAGACTGATAAAAAGCAGCTCATGCAGCCTTTTTATGACAAAATGCGTCTCAAGTGAGACGCATTTTTTTTTATCTTCACCTGACCGATTAACCAATTTATGATTCGAATTTTACTTATCGTATTTCTAAGCGCAACTTGTTTTTTGATTCGTGGTCAAAAAAAGATTGACTCGGTTCAATTGAAATCAAAACAAAATAAAAATTCGATTTCGAATTCCACCAATGGTAATGGGTTTCATTCACGTCAATCAGATACTTTGAGTGTTTCATCTGAAATAAAACAAAACGTTTTGTCTGAGACCAATGATATAGAGACATCAAAGTTGAATTTAGAAAATCAATTAGCACGTGTTCAAAACATAAAGAGTCAACTGCGTGCTGATCGAGATCGTTATAAAAAAGCAAAACAGAACGGAACTTGGAAAAAGATTTGTGAAACTGAAAAAATGCTCAAAGCACAACTGAAGGAGGTTGAGTTATGAAAATAATTCACATCACGCTTATTTCTGTTTTGATTTTTATTACAAAAAGTATTTTTTCTCAAGACGCTTGTTTTTCGGCGTCACCATTTTGCACCTCAACTGGAGTAAGTTTCCCTGCAGGGGTAAATAATGGAACTGCACAAGTAGGTCCTGACTATGAATGCCTTCTAACTCAGCCGAATCCAGCTTGGTATTATTTGAATATTTCACAGTCAGGTAGTATTGACATTACTCTAACCAATAGTTCAAATGTAGACGTTGACTTTATATGTTGGGGTCCATTTAACAGCATTACATGTAGCAATGGACAACTCTCAAATAATGGAGGTTTCTTTGGCTGTTTATCCTATCCTTGCGGAAACACGGTTGATTGCAGTTATGATCCTCAAGCAACGGAGATTGTAAACATTCCTAACGCACAGGTTGGACAATGGTACATGTTAATGATTACCAATTTTTCGAATGCTGCAACAAATATTACTGCAACCCAGACCGGTGGAACAGGTGCCACCAACTGTGCCATTTTATGCACATTCAATAGTATTAATGCCATTCCCGGTCCTTGCGACCCTGCTACAGGAACCTACAACGTAAACGGTACCATCACGGTTACAAACCCTCCCTCAACCGGAACGTTGACCATCTCAAATTCGTGCGGTGGAACTCCAATTACCAT
>Ga0194116_10006417_pt1 | contig 12550 bp, 13 predicted proteins | sample TA2MahsurfametaG_4_FD_148617 | JGI IMG/M metagenome (GOLD analysis project Ga0194116, IMG submission 148617) | Freshwater microbial communities from Lake Tanganyika, Tanzania - TA2015008 Mahale S9 surface | ecosystem: Environmental > Aquatic > Freshwater > Lake | place: Tanzania: Lake... | reverse complement strand
AAGATGAGAATGTTATTTTTCAGAAGAATAAACTGGGCTGGGGCCATAGCATCAACTACTTTCTAAATAATTCAAGTGAGAAGTATTTAGTGATTATGGATCCCTCAACGATATTTACCTCAGATGCAATTACCCCAACTCTTGAGCAACTTGAAAAGGGCTTCCAGGCTGTGGGCTGGCGGGGCGGTTTAGTAAATGTTGATGATCAATGGCGAAGCGTTGATGATAAAGGCGCAGGAGAGGTTGATGTTTTATTCAGTTATTTTCTAGCACTTGATAGGCAGTTTGCACTTAGCGCAGGAGGAGCAAACCCATCTGCTACTTACTACCGAAATGCAGATATCGAGCTAAGTTTTGCCTTAAGAGCAGCTGGAGCAAAGCTCTATCAGATTGATCTAGGGCTAATCCAGGAGCGCCATCATGGCTATCACGATAGCGATCCTGATTTTAGGGAGAAGAAATCTAAGGAAAATTACAACCGAATCCTTGAGAAATATCGGGGACGTAGCGACATCTTGAGTGCGCGGAGATAACCTTCTACTTATGAGCGAGCTACTTGCCAATTACACCAGCCTTCATGTTGGAGGACCGGCAAAGAAATTTATTCGCGTATCAAGTGAGAGCGAGCTAGTCGAAGCGATAAAAGCAGCAGATAGCGCAGGTGAAGACTTATTAATAATGGGCGGCGGATCTAATGTTTTGATCTCTGATGCTGGATTTAACGGCACAGTTATTCATGTTGAAACCAAGGGAAACAGCTTTCATATCGATGCCTGTAGCGGGGGAATGATCAGCGTTGCATCCGGTGAGAATTGGGATGAATTTGTGGCATTTATGATTGAAAAAGGATTTGGTGGTCTTGAGAGTATGTCTGGTATTCCAGGAAGTGTGGGAGCTACTCCAATTCAAAATATCGGTGCTTATGGCCATGAGATATCAGAGGTTGTGGCAAGAGTTAGATGCTGGGATAGGAAAGAGAGCGCTTATAAGACTTTCTCTAACTCAGAGTGCCAGTTTTCTTATCGTTCATCGGTATTTAAGAAAAGCTCTGGCAGATATGTCGTTCTTGAAGTAACTTTCCAATTAAGACAGGGCGAGATGAGCCTTCCTATTACCTATAGCGAGCTTGCAAATTATCTAAAGGTTAAATTAGGCGAGCGAGTATTAATTACAGAGCTAAGAAAAGCAGTACTTACTTTAAGAGCTGTTAAGGGAATGCTCCTTGATGAGAAAGATAAAAATAGCTGGTCTGCTGGTTCTTTCTTTATCAATCCGATTTTAGATGCAAAAGATGCTGAGAAGCTTCCTGAGAGCGCGCCTAGATGGCCCCAAGAAGATGGGCGTGTAAAAACCTCTGCTGCCTGGCTTATGGAAAATTCTGGAGTGAAAAAGGGTGAGACTCATAATGGGGCAGGTATTTCTAGTAAACATGTATTAGCACTTGTTAACACTGGAAGTGCTAGCGCAGATGATATTTTAGAGCTAGCAAGAAGTGCAAGAAGGGCAGTAAAGGATAAGTTTGGAATCTTGTTAGAGCCAGAAGTTGCTCTAGTTGGTTTAAATCTATGAGAAAGCTCTTTCTTTCACTCCTTCTTATCTTTCTTCCCTTAAGCCCTTCTTATAGCCATAGCTCTTTAGTTAGCGCGAGCCCAAGTAGCGGATCTGTCTTAGTTGATTTTCCTATGGAGATAGTTCTTGATTTTAATGAGGAGCTATTGGTAATTGGCCAAGATGATCCCAATAGCGTTGAAGTCTTTGATGCAGCCGGAGAGTTAGTTTCAGGAGAATCAAAAGTATCTGGGGCAAGAATTAGCGCAGGACTTTCGATTAACGGCAATGGAAGTTATACCGTTAAGTATCGAGTAGTTTCAAAAGATGGCCATGTCATTGAAGATAGTTATGGATTTGAAGTCCAATCACCGATTGCAATCTCTGCCCCAACTGAAGAAGAGGCAGTTTCTATTCCTAGCTCTTCGCCCATTCCAATTACTGCAGCCCTTGTTCTTGCCCTAGTCATTGGGCTAATAACCTTAATTAAGAGACTATGGAAGTAAGGTCTTGCGCATACTTCTGACGCCAAATCCCTATAACAAAGGCTTTTTAACTCAGTAGTAGCTTGAGAAGCAGTGGCAGCTCTGTTCATCTTGCTCCTCTCAGAGTTTACAGTTTTTTGTGTTCCGACACATATATCACAGGTTCACTTATGTAAATGGGTTGTGGGGGGCATATTCTTCCAGGGGCACAGTACCAAGAACCATTAGGTGGCGCTATCGCAGGTGCCAAAATCGTGGCTTTAGATAGAGCGCTGGGTTTGGAGCAGGTGACCACTCGAGTTGGGGCTAACTAGTTAAGTGTACCAGTTCATTCAGCGGTCTAAAGAAATGCCATGGGCGCTGGGGTAGTAATGGTTGACTTTTTCCGTTTGTAGTGAAAGATTTTGTCTCGCAAGGGTTTCACAATTCCGACAAAATACTCCGAGGGGGTAAGAATGAAAATTAAACAAGTAAGTTTATTGTTTGCAATTAGTATTTCCTTAATTATTCCTGCACAAGTAACACCAGCTTTTGCAGCTAAAACAACGCTTGTCATTGATTCATGGCGTACGGATGATTCAAAAATTTGGAATGAGATTTTGATTCCGATATATGAGAAAGCAAATCCTAATGTAGACCTTGTATGGGCACCAACCCCTTCAAACGAATATGACTCTGCACTTTCTCTGCGGATGAAGAGTAAAACCGCCGCTGATGTAATTATGTGTCGTCCTTATGGTTTGACAAAGCAATTCATAAAGGATAAGCATCTAATTCCTATAACTGGCTTACCTGGTCTCAATAATTTTACAAAACAATCAATGCGATCTTGGGCAGACGCAAGCGGTGTCCCCTATTGTATGCCAGTAGCCTCAGTAGGTGCAGGCTTCTACTACAACAAAAATATCTTTAAGGAATTGAACTTAAAGGTTCCTAAGACCCAAGCAGAATTTATTGGAGTACTTGAGAAAATAAAGAAAAATGGAAAGTACACGCCTCTTGTTGCGGCCGGTCTAGATGCGGATAATTGGGCACTAGATCAAATGGGCCTTCAATTAGTGGGACCTTATTACTGGAAAGGTGATGCAGGTGGAGTGGCTCTTGATAATGGCACGAGAAAAGTTACGGATCCAGAGTACGTTGCTGCATTCGAAGCACTAGCTTCGTGGAAGCCATATCTCCCCAAAACGTTCTCATCTCTCTCCTACTCAGACGCTGAGCAGCTATTCATACTTGGCCGCGCTGCAATTGCAGTTGACGGCTCATGGAGTGTAAAAGAGATGGCCCCACCGGGATCTAATGTTGGTGTGTTTGGGGCTCCAGTAGCTAAAGCTGGCGACAAGCCATATGTTCAGGTTCTTGCCGATTTTGGCTTTGGAATCAACTCTGCAAGCCCAAACCAAGTTGAAGCGAAAAAATTTCTTACTTGGACTTCAACTAAAGAGTTTGGGGAGAAACTTGCCAATAACATTCCCGGATTCTTTCCGTTAAGTAAAGAGAAGATTTCGATTGACAATAAGACGGCACAGGCTTGGCTGGATCTGCGTAAAGGGGCGATAATTACTGCTCCAATCGGTATGGATAAGATGAATACGGGTTCACCCAACTTTTTCTCTGTCACTACTATTCTTTTAAACAAGATGATGACTACGAAGATGACTGGAAAAGAGGCGGCAGCCGAACTCCAAAAGTCCTTGGAATCCTGGTATCCACCTCAGATGAAGAATAAAAAGAAGTAGATGATGGAGGTGCTCAGACCCACAATGGGTCTGAGCACCTCCATTTTGCCTGTTTTTTATCAAATCGTTAGGGGAGATCTTGGGTATTAAAACTCTGGTGCGTAGGCGCCGCAGGCAACTCTTGCTGTTTACTTCTCCAGCCCTGGCCTTTTTTCTGCTCTTTGTAGTTTTTCCGTTATTTTCCACGGTTTACATTAGTTTCTATCAAGCTGACAAATTTGTTGGTTTAGAAAACTTTAAATTCCTGTTTACCAATGAGGTAGCAAGTGAGAGACTTTTTTCCGCATTTTTGCACAACTGTCAATTTTTCCTTATTGCGGCAACAATACAGCTTCCAACGGCTCTATGTATGGCAGCCCTCTTGACCTCAGGTCGAGTTCGACGAATGACTGGTTTTTACCGCACATTATTGTTTATTCCGACAACCCTCTCCGTTGTAATTGTTGGATTCATTTGGCGCTTAATCATTCACCCACTGTGGGGAATAGTTGACTATCCTTTATTGGGGGAACCAGCTACTGCGCTTCCAACAATTACCTTGATGTCAGTCTGGCAATACCTGGGAATCCCAATGATTTTTCTTTACAGCGCTTTGATTTCAATCCCAAGCAATATTATCGAAGCAGCTCAAATGGATGGCGCATCTGACCTCAAAATCTTTTTTCGAATTAAACTCCCCCTGATATCACCTCAAATTGGAATCATCACGATTTTAACTTTTATCTGGATTTTTAATGCCTTTGACATCATTTATGCCTTAAATGGTGGAGCGCCTGGTCCGAATTATGCGACTGACGTCCTTGGCACCCTGTTCTATCGGACTTTTTTTGGTTGGGGAACTGATCTCGGGAACCAGAATCGTGGTGCTGCAACAGCCACAATAATATTCCTAATAATTTTATTAGGTACAGCAGTATACTTTGTGACTGTACAACGCCGGTTGAAGGCAATTCAGCTATGATATATAAAGTCGGTAAAGTAAAGACGCAGTCTAAAAATCTTATAGTCCATTTTTCTCTGGTATTTTTTGTGATAATTGCAATTGGACCAATTCTTGTAATAATAATTAATTCATTTAAGACGATGGAAGGTATTTTTACGGGACCACTAAAGATCCCCAACTCTGAGACTTTCACTTTAGATGGATTCAAACGTGCGATAGGGCAGGGAAATTTTCTCAGAAATTATGCAAATAGTACTATTGTCACTCTGGGAGCTACGTTATTAGTGGTTATCTGCTCCTGCTTAGCAGCTTATGGAATAACTGAACATGCCACAAAACTTTCAGCCATGATTTCTGGATTATTTACAATTGGGATCATGTTGCCGGTCTCGCTAGGGACCATTGTAATTATAAAAATGATGGTCCGATTTAACCTAATAAACACTCATCTTTCTCTTATTCTCGTTTATGTAGCAATCTTTGTACCACTTGGGGTAATTTTAATGGTTACTAACTTTCGAACGGTGTCTAATGACTTAAAAGAAGCAGCGCGCATTGATGGCGCAAATGAGTTTAGAACATTTCTGATAGTGCTTCCACTGGTTATGCCAGGTGTTGCTGCTGTGGCTGCAATTACAATGCTGCCTGTATGGAATGACTTATGGTTCCCACTAGTCCTCACTGCAGGACCTAAAACTCAGACTTTAACACTGGGAATCCAACAATTTGTTGGCACTTATGCCAATGATTGGCAGGCCCTAATTGCTTCATTAGTTCTTGGGGCAATTCCCTTGATCATATTTTTCTCTCTTATCTCAAAGCAATTTATTAAAGGTCTTTCTGATGGGTATGGCAAATAAGAATTCTACATAAGCAAACAAATCAAGGGGTAATAATGAAGATAGATGAAGTTAACGAGATAGACACAGTCATAATAACTGAATTAATTACTCGCCTGGGATTAGACGCTGTTAAGCGACAGATGCCGGAAATTAGAGCAGCTGCGCAATTGATATTTGATACAGTCACCGGTGGTGGAAAGATATTTACTTTTGGTGCTGGCCATGCACAATCTTTAGCGATGGAGTTCTCAAGTCGCGCAGGTGGATTGGCAATATTTCAATCAATGCATTTACAAGACATTCGTCAAGAGCGCCGAGATGCCTTCTGGGATCTTCGTGATTCACAACCTGAGAGAATTCCTGAAAACGGTGTAAGAGTTTTAGAACACCATAAAGTCAAAGAAAACGACCTCGTAATAATTGCCTCACAATCTGGTCGTAACGGGGCAATCGTGGAGATGGCCCTCGATTGCAAGAGACGAGGAATAAAAGTTATTGGATTGAGCTCAAAAAAACATAGTGATTCAGTTGATTCAAGGCACCCATCAGGTTTAATGTTAAACGAAGTGGTCGATTTATCTTTAGATAATGGATCGATGATAGGTGATGCCGTTGTCGAGTTACCTGACGGTAAGAGTATTTGTTCAGCTTCAACTGTTTGTTTTGTGCTTATTGCACAAGCAATCAATGCGGAAGCTATCAAGTTGTTTTTGCTAAATTCTTTGCCTGCGCCAGTACTTGTAAGTGCTAATTTGGATCATGGTGATGAAGCGAATTTACCGCTGAAGTTTCCAGCAAACACAATTTAGTAATTAGTGGTCAACTTGCAGTCGGGTACTTGTGTAATCAAGAATGCACGGATTGTCCTACCTGAAAGTGTCATTTCCAATGGTTTTCTGGAAATTGTCAAGGGTAGGATTGTAAAAGTTGCAGAAGGTACTTTTACCTCAGGCAGCATGGAAAGAATTTTTGATCTACAACAAGCAACTTTAACCCCTGGTTTTATAGATCTTCATGTGCATGGTGGAAATGGTGGAGCTTTCACATCAATCGATCCGGCTGAGCATATTTTAGCCCGGGAGTTCCACTTAAAAAATGGAACAACATCAATGTTGGCATCTACACACACTACAGAATTCTCAAGTTTATTAGCGATATTGAATTCCTTGGCAGAAAGTTCCAGATCAAATAGAAGTGGTTCTAAAGTTTTAGGAATTCATACCGAAGGTCCATTTATCTCAGAACATAAGCCTGGTGCACATGTTGTCTCGCAATTAAGAGTAGGTGATTTGCTGGCAATTGATGAAGTTATTTCAGCTGCAGATAATTTCATATCAATGGTTACCATAGCTCCTGAAATTTCGGGTGGGTTAGAGATGATTAGATATTTATCAAACAAAAATATTGTTTCATCGATTGGACACTCAAATGCCTCTTATGCCCAGGTGGTTGAGGGAATAAAAGCAGGTGCGAAATCTACTACTCATTTATTCAATGCCATGTCACCACTTTTACACCGTGATCCAGGAGTGGTTGGAGCTATTCTGGAAAATGAAGAGATTTTCGCTGAACTAATTCTAGATGGCATTCATATTCATGAAGCAATATTTAGAATTGCATTGAAATGTAAAGGTATTGATCGAATTAATCTAATAACCGATGCCACATTTTTGGCAGGGCTTTCAGATGGAGAGTATGGTGCTCAATCAGATAGAGCGGTAACAAAGATAGGTGGAAAGATTGTGGTTGTGGGTACAGATACTCTTGCTGGAAGCGCACTTACTATGAATATGGTTTATCAAAATGCAGCTAAGTTTGCTCGGCTAAGTCAGCCAGAATTAAGCAAAATATCGTCTCTAAATGCGGCAAAGATTTTGGGTAGGGAATCAGATATTGGTTCGATTGAAATTGGGAAATTGGCTGACTTAGTACTATTGAACACAGACTCTGAGGTTTGTGCGACCATGATTGAAGGTGAGTGGAAGTATTTAAGTGAGGAGTGGAGAGAGGCGCTAAGCGGTTAGTGACCAGCGAATCTCATCAGCTAATTCAGCCAATGTCATATCAAGGACACTGCCAAATAAACGAGTTGGATCTGAATTCAGGGATGCTCGAATAGAATTGATTTTATCTAGATCAGCCTTTGTTCCACTTAGATTTGAATTTTTGGAGGTACCGCAACTACTTAAAATCCTGGCTATCTCTAGAAGTGCTATTCCAACTGCCTCATACTTTGTTAGCCATTTCAAGGATTCTTCGCGCCAGTGTGGTTTAGAGAATTTTGCTGATTTCATTGTTGCAACATCACTGAGCATCTGGTTCCCATGGGCCTCAATCAGTTTTCCTGCTTGAACAGGTTTTCCAGTTTTCCAGGAAAAGGAGGCCGCCTCTAAAATTGCACTAAAATCTGGAGCTGGATTTACTCGCAGGCAAGATTCAAAGCATGCCCGCAGGAGATTACGGACTGCAACACGATCGCTGGGATCATCGACTAAAAGCGTAAGCGAATATTCCCAGGCAACCTGTGGCTCATAGCCTTGCGTATCCCACAGATAATCACCGATAGTACTTAAAGAGATGAGTGAAAGTTCAAAACGATCCATTGGGTTGGCAAAGTATCCAAGTGAATAATTCTCTAAACCTTTTTCCCGTCCTTCGATTGGCCCAACATGTAACTCGTGCAACATGGCAACGTCATTGACAGGATAATTGTCCCAATACAATGGAATGTGATGAGTGTTGGCTTTAAAGACTTTGGCATCAGAGACATCAAGATACTCAGAGCAAATCTCGCGTCCCGTCCAAATTAAAGCTATGTCAGGATCGAGGGCCTTTCCAAATTCGGTAATGTATTCTTCAGTGCCTTTACCGTGATACTGCAAAGGACAAACCGCTAATGTATTTGAAGAATCTAGGCTCTTTAACTCTCTCCAGACTGCATTACAGTAATAACTATGCGCCTGCATGATGGTATCAAATTGCTCAGTGTCATTCTTGCTTTGTAAACGCGCTGGAATGTCATCGAAAAAAAGTCCAAATTCGCGTACGCCAATACTGTGGAGTTGCTTGAAGCGCACCATTATCGCTTCTACATCGTGAACATCTGAGTATTCAACTGTCAGACCTGGCGAAATTGCAACTGCAACAGTAATCCCGTTCTGACTACCCTCAAAGAGCAAATCTGAAACTCGATTCAAAAAATCTTCACTGAGTGATGAGCGCCAGTCGTATCTATGCCATGGATCATCCTTGGGTGCTAGCAGGTAACGGTTAAAACCGAAATCTGAAAAGTGGGCTAGCCCGCGCAACCTTTGTTCGTGGCTGTAAGGAGTTCCATAGAAGCCCTCAATGACACCTCTAAGGGCAAATTTTGGAGAATGTGTATGATTAGTAACAGCTACATTCATTAACAGAGATTTAAGAAGGATATTAAGTGCGTAGCGAAATCCTGCATATGTTGATCTCTCAATTGTTGAAATTTTATCTCTTGTCAGCGAGGTAGTAACAATTGATTCTTCTGGTCCAAGTTTAGAATTCTCACTGACAGTAATTTTGCTAAATCCGGAGTTTAAAAATACCTTATGTCGCTTAATGAAACTTTCAAATAAAGCGTTTTCTTGGGTAGTAGCTCCAAGTAATTTATTCATAGCACACCCTTTTTCGATTAGTATCTCTAAACTATACTGTATCGAAAGAAAGATTTAATTTATATTGATTACCAATATAAACACATTTCGCAAGCATGATAATTCGACCATTTTGGTCTAGGTCGGTCATTTCAAGTTCCAAGCAGGCTCTATTCTTTTGGATTTCTAACTGGTCAGCTACTTCTTGACTCGGAATAGATGCAGAGAAGCTGGTATTTGTATTGATAATTTGAATTCCATATCTTCCATACAAAAGGCTATAGAGAGAGCCACTCAAATCCTCTTCCTTTATGCCAGGAAAGTATGCGTTTGGAAGGAAACTAGTCTCAACCCCTAATGCGACTCCTTCAGCAAGTCTTAGACGTGAGAATTTAAGAAGTACAGAACCGATCGGCACATTGAGAAGTGAAGACTCTATAGCATCAGCTTTCACATACTTAAAAATGAGAAGTTTTGAACTAGGTTTAAGTCCCAAACTGGTCATCTCTTCAGTAAATGACTTTAATCGGAACTTATGACTAATTGGTGTATAGGTGATGAAAGTACCAGATTCAACTCGCCTTTCCAGTTTTTGTTCTTGTATTAACTGATTAATTGCGCGACGAATGGTCATTCTTGCAACTTTACAATCTTGTGCTACTACACGTTCACCGGGAAACGTGACCCTTGTGGTGATGAGATTATTAAGTTAAGTAGATGAAGTCGAGCTTTTTGGGATGCTGTCAAAGTATTAACGAGCGGCATGAAGGGCATCCGCACTTAAAACTTTTAGGCATTCAGAGTATGTAACTTCTTTACTTAACTTATTTGAGGAATGACCTATTCCTGCAAAGTGTTTGGATCTTTCAGGGAGAGCAACCAATATTGCAGCCATAGACTCATCTGTGAATTGACTAACATATTGGGAGACAGCAGCTAATTTTATCTCTAAAACCTGATCAATATCAACAAAGGTATTAGCGTGAGAGGAGTTGAAGAGACCAACAGCTTTGATCTTTTGCTTTTGTTTACCATGAAACTCTTTTGGAATCTGCAAATCACTACCTTGGACCCCTAAAACATCGGCCAAGATAACGGCTTCTACGGCTGCAAAGCCTGACTTGTAATGATCGGCATGAGCTTCAGTATTTAACCAAGGGTCTAAAGAAATAACACAATCTGGCTGGAATTGGCGCAGAACTGTAATTAAGTCACGACGTGCTTGATAAACACTCCAGTCACCTGCATCTGGATAATTTAGATTGTAAATCCCAAGCACCCCTAGAATTTTTGCTGCATTTTCAGCTTCACTTTGAAGGCGTGAAGAAGCTAACTCCTTAGAAAGCGTTAAATCAATTACACCAGCTAAGTCATCTGTGACTGTTACATACAGAATTTCAGCACCATTTTTTACTAGCTGAGCAATTAATCCACCAACGGCAATATCTATATCATCATAATGAGCTTGAATCGCTAGAACCCTTTTACAAGAGAGAATTTCTGGCTTAGGCATCAAGGAGGGAATCTCGACAAACTCTGACTTCATAATGACCTCTTTCATTTTGGGCAAGAGTTTCAGAAATTCTGGCTTTACACAAGGGTTCCTCGGTACGTTTGTGTCATGAGTCTCATTACTTTTAACTTGGGTGCGTTTGTCCGAAAATTTCAAGCAGAAGATAGATCAGATTTATACAAAGTCTGTTTAGCAACAGGTAATAGTGGAGCAAATGCTGCTCATTTATACAATCAAAAAGATATGCTCGGGGGAATTTATGTTGGCCCATACTTAAGTTTTCAGCCCGATTTATCCTTCTCTTTAATTCAGGACGGTGTGTCCGGCTATGCTCTGGCTGCACTTGATACAAGATCATTCGAGAGTACCCTAAGCAAAGAATGGTGGCCTTTAATTTTAGAAAAATACAGTAGTTGCTCACCAGAAAAATTCAATGAACTTGAAAAGAATTTATATGCTTATATTCAAAATCCACCATCTAAGTCCGAAGAAGTTGTTAACCAATATCCAAGTCATCTACATATAGATTTACTTGAAAAAGCCCAAGGTCGTGGAATTGGCAAGGCAACGATGCAACTTTTACTTGACACGCTAAGAGAGCAAGGTTCGATGGGAGTGCATCTAGGAATGGGCGCACAAAATGCTAGAGCCTTCACTTTTTATACCAAATTGGGTTTTACTCTTCTTGACAAGAACGCTGATGAATGGATGATGGGTCTAAAGTTCTAATCTCAAAGAGCTAAAAAGTTTAAGATTGAGTAAAGGCTAAGGCTGCTGAACTAAAGATCGCATCAGCAACTTATTTACTAAAAAATTAGTAAAAATACTTGGCTATAACGTTTTGGCAGATATATCCACTATCCAAGGTTTGGACATAGAACTCAGATTCACTTATATAAGTGGGTTGTGAGCGCCTCGACCTAAATAGCGCTTTGTGAAAGAGTAGGCTTGATTTATGACTGAACGACAAGAATTTAAATTACTTCGAACTTATGATGATTTTGAGCTTCGTGAATATCTGCCTTGTGTCATCGCAGAGGTTAAAGTTGCAGCCCAGTATTCAACCGCTTCAAGAAGTGCTTTTGCTTTGCTATTTAACTACATTTCATCAGGAAATAAGTCATCAGAGAAAATCGCAATGACCGCCCCAGTAATCGCTGCCCAAAAAACTGATAGTTTGGAATCTGATGAATGGAATGTCTCTTTTGTAATGCCATCAGGTGCCACCTTTGGCCAATTACCACATCCCAATGATTCACAAGTTAAATTACGTGAATTAGCTACCGAAACCTGCGTAGCCAAACCCTTTCGTGGAAGAGCAACTGAAGAACCTTCACATAAGATTACTCAGGAACTTCGTGCAAGCGCTTCTAAAGCCAATATTGCATTGTCTAATGAAACGCGAATCTGTCGGTTTGATCCGCCATTTAAACCTGGCTTATTTCATTACAACGAGATCGTGATTCCGACCTGCATCTAAGTGGGTTGTGAGGGACTCGAACCCCCGACCCGGTGATTAAGATAAGAAAGTAATTAGCTAAGTAACTTCTTTATTCTTGTCACGCCTTCAGTAATGTCTTCATCTGATGTGGCATAAGAGAGCCTGACATATCCAGATGGTCCAAATGCCTCACCTGGAACAACTGCTACTTCGGCCTCTTCCAATATGATCGTAGCAAGCTCAGCAGAAGTAGTTGGAGTGCGGCCATTAATCTCTTTGTTAAGAGCACCTTTAACAGACGGATAAGCATAGAACGCCCCTTTTGGCATCGGACAGGAAATTCCTGGGATTTCATTTAGAAGTTTTACGATTAACTTTCTTCTCCTATCAAAGGCCTCACCCATCTTCTTAAC
>Ga0194116_10006416_pt1 | contig 12551 bp, 8 predicted proteins | sample TA2MahsurfametaG_4_FD_148617 | JGI IMG/M metagenome (GOLD analysis project Ga0194116, IMG submission 148617) | Freshwater microbial communities from Lake Tanganyika, Tanzania - TA2015008 Mahale S9 surface | ecosystem: Environmental > Aquatic > Freshwater > Lake | place: Tanzania: Lake Tanganyika... | reverse complement strand
ATGAACTAAATAAGCAATTTTTTTCCTTACTGCTTGTGAAAAAATTTCAACCCTTAAAAGGTTCAATAACCGCAGGGGGATCAGCTGCCATCGACGTCCTTGAAACACAGATGAACGAAATTCTCGGCAAGTTGAGTGGTAAATATAAATTAAATGTAGACTATGGGAAGGATGAAATATTGAATGAGACAAGTATTGGCTTTGGAATGAAAACTCAGTTTTTTCAAGATAGATTGATTGTATCAGGAACCTTCGGGGTGGGGGGGCTTTCCGGCGAGTCAGTTGTTAATACTCCAACGAGCAATTTAATTGGGGATGTTAACCTTGAATACTTAATTAATGAAAAAGGTACTTTTCGTGTGAGTGCTTTTAATGAATCTTCCAATAGCGCAATCAACGCGAATACTGTTAATAATATAGAGGGTTTACACACACAGGGGATAGGGCTTTCCTATCACGAGGATTTTAACACTTGGAAAGATTTTATGTTACTCCAATACTGCCTCGACTTATTTAGAAAAGATAAAAAATATTGGAAAAGTAGGGATAGAAAAGAAAAGAAAAAAGTTCCGGTGAATCCTCAAAAAAATAAACCAAAAGGGATTAATTCAACAGAACAGGAAACTGATTTAGGATAAATTGAAATCTCATAAAGATGAAAAAAGTACTTGTCGCAAACAGAGGTGAAATTGCTAGAAGGGTGATAAAAACTTTGAAGAAGATGAATATTAGGAGTGTTGCTGTGTATTCAGACGCTGATAAATTTGCTCCTCATGTTTTAGAAGCAGATGATGCTGTTTATATCGGTAAAAGCCCAGCCGCAGAGAGCTATTTACGACAGGATTTGATTTTAAATTTTTGTAAGGAACTTGGTGTTGATGGGATACATCCCGGATATGGTTTCCTTTCAGAAAATGCATCTTTTGCCAAAAAGGTAAAAGATGCGGGAATAAAGCTTATTGGTCCTTCTCCTGAGTCTATGGAGGTTATGGGAGATAAGTTAAGTGCTAAACAAGCAGTCAAAGCTTTTGGAGTACCCTTAGTGCCTGGAGTCGATTCTGCAATTTCAGATATAAGCGCAGCTAAAAAAGTGGCGAAACAAATCGGTTACCCGATATTAATTAAAGCCTCAGCAGGTGGGGGAGGTAAAGGAATGAGGCTCGTAACTATCGAGAAGGATTTTGAAGAACAGATGAATATGGCTCAAAATGAGGCAAGGTCTTCCTTCGGTGATGATGCTGTATTTATTGAAAAGTTCGTAGAAAAACCGCGTCACATTGAAATACAAGTTTTTGCTGATCAACATGGTAATATTGTTTATTTATTTGAAAGAGAGTGTTCGATTCAACGCAGGCATCAAAAGGTAATTGAGGAGGCTCCAAGTCCTGTTTTGACCTCAGAATTGAGAAAAATCATGGGTGAAGCTGCAGTTAAAGTTTGCCGGGCATGCAATTACGAAGGTGCAGGTACCGTTGAGTTTCTGGTTGATACACATATGAATTTTTATTTCTTAGAAATGAATACCCGACTGCAAGTTGAACATCCTGTAACAGAAGGAATTACTGGGGAAGATTTGGTGGAGTGGCAAGTGAAAGTGGCCAGAGGAGAGCGCTTACCAAAGTTACAAGATGAACTTAAAATAAATGGTCATGCGATTGAGGTACGCGTTTATGCGGAGGATACTTTGAATGGTTTCATACCAGATATTGGCAGGTTAGAGCGTTACCGAATTCCAAGTGGTAAAAATATTCGTGTGGATGATGCTTTCTTGGAAGGAATGGAAATTCCCATCTACTACGACCCAATGATTGCTAAATTAGTAGTCTGGGGAAATACCAGAGAGGAGGCAATAGAAAAAACGATAGAGGCAATTGAAGATTATCAAATTTCAGGAGTCAAAACCACCTTAGATTTTGGAAAATTTGTACTGAAACACAAGGCGTTTAGAAGTGGAAATTTTGATACTAATTTCATAAACCATTTCTTTAAAGATCCCGCTACCATGAATTCAGCCATGGAGGAGGAGGAAACAGCCCTGAAGCATGGTATTGATAAAATTTGGAGCGATATTAACAAAAGAAAAAAAGAGGCTTTTAAGTCAAGGCAAATTGCATCCTCATGGAAAAATAGAATCGAATAAATTTTTTTATTTGATCCAACAGAAACCACTGAAATAAGTACATTTACAATTCAAAAAAAAATGAATGAATTTACACGAATATCAAGGTAAGTCAATATTAAAAGCTTTCGGAGTTTCTATTCAAGAAGGTGAAGTGGTAGACAAAGTGGAGGACGCTGTTGCTGCTGCCGAAAAATTGACAAATGAAACGGGCACGAGTTGGTATGTTGTAAAGGCACAAATTCATGCAGGAGGCAGAGGCAAAGGTAAAGTGCAAGAAACAGGATCTAACGGTGTTGTTCTTGCAAAAGGAATTCACGAAGTTGAGGAAAAAGTGAGAGGAATTCTTGGAGGGCACTTGGTCACTTTACAGACCAACGGAAAAGGAAAGAAGGTCAATAAGGTTCTTGTTGCTCAGGATGTATATTATCCGGGCCCCTCTGAGATTAAAGAATTTTACATGTCTATCTTATTAGATAGAGAAAAAAGTCGTCATGTCATTATCTATTCTACCGAGGGTGGAATGAACATCGAGCATGTTGCGGAACAAACCCCCGATAAAATATTCAAAGAATTTATTGATCCGAGAGTGGGCTTACTAGGATTTCAATCTCGAAAAATTGCATTCAATCTCGGTTTATCAGGGGAAGCTTTTAAACAAATGGTAAAATTCGTGTCTGCTTTGTATAGAGCATACGAAGGAATAGATGCCTCTATGTTCGAAATAAATCCGCTTTTCAAAACCTCAGATGATAAAATTATTGCAGTAGATGCCAAGGTTACCCTCGATGGTAACGGATTATTTAGACACCCCGACTTGGCGAAATTGCGCGATTTCACTGAGGAAGACCCTACCGAGGTAGAGGCTGATGAGGCCGGATTGAATTTTGTGAAATTAGACGGCAATGTTGGGTGTATGGTAAATGGTGCAGGTCTTGCGATGGCCACCATGGATATTATTAAATTATCCGGCGGTAACCCAGCAAACTTTCTCGATGTAGGTGGCACTGCCAATGCGGAACGTGTAGAAAAAGCATTCCATATCATTCTCAAGGATCCGAATGTAAAAGCAATTCTTATTAATATTTTTGGCGGAATTGTTCGCTGTGATAGAGTTGCTCAAGGCATCGTTGATGCCTGTAAGAATATTGGCAATATCCCTGTCCCCATTATTGTTCGTTTGCAAGGTACCAACGCGGTAGAGGCAAAGCAACTTATTGATGATTCTGGCCTGAATGTCCACTCTGCTGTTTTATTACAGGAGGCGGCCGATAAGGTAAAAGAATTACTGGCCTAGAATAAATCCATTGCCTCGACTAATTTTATTTAACAAGAGGTACTGTTTTTGCTCAAGCAATGTTATGTGTAGTTATCTTTCTGTAATATCTTGTTTTTTAATTGCTTTCTGCTCTTTTGGACAAACATCTTTTTATTCCCAGCAATTACGATATTCACGTTTTGAGTCGGTGCATAGGGAAGTTTCTTCTTTTCTAATTTCTTCTTTGAAAGAATTTGGGATTGACCGTACCGAAGTTCAGATCTTATTTACAGCTTTTAAGGAAGAAGGAAAGTTAATATGTTATGTAAAAAACAAATCTGACAAGTCTTATAAATTATTTAAAACGTATGAGATTTGTTCTAAATCTGGAATTCTTGGGCCAAAAACCAAACAAGGAGACGAACAAGTTCCTGAAGGTTTTTATCATATCAATGTATTCAATCCAACAAGTGTATTTTACCTATCGTTGGGGGTTAATTATCCCAACACGGCCGATCGAAGTAGGAGTAAGGCTAGCAATTTAGGTGGAGATATATTTATTCATGGAGATTGCGTAACTATTGGTTGCTTGCCAATGGAAGACAAAATAAAGGAAATATATTGGTTAGCAGTTAAAGCACGTGATAATGGACAATCTAAAATTCCGGTTTATATTTTTCCTTTTGAAATGTCAGAGGCAAATTTGAAATCACATCTTCTAAAAAAAGAATACAGGCAATGGAGTGATTTTTGGCATTCACTAAAGATTGGTTACGATTCATTTCATGACACAAAGAAAGCGCTGTCATTTAAAGCTAATGAATTAGGTGATTATCTTTTCTTTAATGAATAATCAAATCCTTACCGCATTTAAAATGTCCTTCGGGACATTTTACCTTACCATGAAGTCCACACGGTCTGCACGCTAAATTTTGGACCTCTATAACCTCGGAATCTTCCGATAAAGGTCCAAAACCAAAACTCGGAACAGTGGAGCAAAACAATGCTGTTACAGGTGTGTTCATTGCACTTGCTAGATGAAGTGGGCCGGAATCATTCACAAAAACTCGCTCTGCTTTTGTAAAAAGTGCTGCCGTTTCCATTAGCGATAATTCTCCACACAAATTTACAATTGATGAAGCATCCGTTTCTTTAATAATGGAGGCACACAGTTCAAAATCGGATGAAGCGCCAACTAAGTAAACTGTTGATTTTTCTTTGTAGAGGTTAATGATATCTAACCATTTTTCGATAGGTGCCTCCTTCGTTTTCCAGACCGAAGCAGGAGCAAGGCAAATAAATGAACTATTCAAATAAATATTTGATTTTTCAAAGTGCTCTTGAGTAGGGTATAATTTTGGTCTTCGAACCAGATCAGTACATAGAAACCTCAATAACGAAAGATTGCGCTCAACTTCATGTTGATCATTTTCATTGGAATGCGCGAACCGATGTGTATACATCCACGAAAATGGATTTTTCTTAAACCCTATTATGTGTTTTGCTCCTGAAAACCCGGCAACAATTCCTGATGAGGCATAACGGTGTAAATTAACCACCAAATCGTACTTTTCTTTTCGTATTTCACGAATGTTGGATAGCAAGGCTGAACGTTTTTTTGTTTTATCAACAGTATAAATTTTACGAATGAATGGATGCTCCATAAAAAGTATTTCGTTGCCTTTTTTTAGCATGAAATCAATCTTGCATTCAGGAAAATTGAGATGAAGCGTTTCAATTAAAGGTGTAGCTAAAATGACATCACCGATGTAGGCGGTTTGTATAACTAATACCTTATTCATTACCTAACAAGACTTACCGTGCCCTTTTTCGTGTGGGTATTCCCATTTTGATCCTCGTATATTATTCTATAGATGTAGGTATCATTGCTTGCATCTCTTCCTGTGGCAGCAATCTTTCCATCCCATCCCTCCAGAATACTATTGGTTTGAAAAAATGAATCACCCCACCGATTTAAGATTTGAAATGAATAATTTAATTCTGAAACATTCGTAATAACTGGTATGAAGATAGGATTCAAGCCACCTGGCGTAAAAGCATTTGGAATAAATACAAGGGGCTTGTAATTTAAACATACATCGTTTGACCGACTTGAATCCTGAAAACCATAAATATTTCCAGTATTTTCAACGGCAACTATTCGGTAGCACATGGCCCCATTGGTGTATTCAGATATGTCTGCCGATTCTGTGTTGGAAATTAAACTGTCCACTGCGTCCGTATATGAAAATATTTCTTGATTATTATCCGAATTCGGTATCGAGGCTATTGGGGCTTCTGAAAAACTACCGTTTAACGACCGATACACGAGGTAATGAGACACTCCTGCATTGAAACCTTCATACCGGTTCCACTGAATTGAATTGATTAAATCATATTCATTTGAAATTCCGGTAGCATGAATTGTTCTATTGATGTTGGCATAGGTTGCAGAGAAAAAACCACAACTGTCGATATATTTTGTCTGATACTCGAGAGAAGTTTCATTTACTAATTTAGTATCATCTGTAAAAGTTGTAAAATTGTTGGTTACGGGTACTGTCGTAAGAAACTCAAACGCTCCACCAGCCGCTTGCCTCCTTTCAAAGACAATGGATTGCACGCCAACAGACGCATCGATGTAATTCGTGAGTACTACGTTATCTCCTTCGACAGTGGCCAATTTGAAATAGTGATAACTCGGTTGGCCAGGGGATGGCACTACGAAACAAGATGGCGACGAAAAAGCGCCAAATCCATCGTTAAATTTGGCCTCAACAAAAAAGCAATAACTTTCTCCATTTTCAACGTCAACAGTGGCTGATGTTTCCGTAGTTGAAAGAATGTTTTCCCAGCTGTCATTTTGCTTTTTCCAAAGTATATAATTGTCAACAATACGCCCAACGTAAGGGGTCCAGGAAAAATTTATTATTTTTTCACACATTTGAATTTGCTCAGTCAGTAACATGGTGACATTTAAACTTGCTTTAGCCGAAGTTTGAAACGTAATTGGGAATGAGTTAGTTGTGCAGGAATCAAATGCAGCTACAGAGTATGTGAATGGTCCGTTGGTCAAATTCTCCGTATACGAATAGCTCGTATTTTGCCACCCCCATACGGTATCTAATTCGTAAAGAAAACCATTTTGGTCAAAAGTGTAGATGACATAGCCGTAAGTATCAGGTTGACCATTCTGATTCCAAGTGATCAGCACATTACCATCTTGTGTTGTATCAGCACCTGCACTTAAAATAATCGGAATATCTGGGGTAATCATATCCTCGAACGTGTCATATGCATGATTTGAGGTATAAGGACATGGTGAATTTGGCAATACTAAATGGTAACCAATTACATCTGAACAAATATCTATGGTGTCTTTATATTGCATTGTGGTGTAAGGGACACTGTCTATTAATTCGAAATTATTTATTGGATATTCGCGGTAAATATGAACGAAATTATTCATATTCGGTCCTTGTGCAATACTTGGTGTATTCCATTGAAGAATCGCGGTTCCATTACCTGGATTTGTCAATACCAAATGAATGTTTTTTAGGGTATCAGCATATTTTACAACATTCCCATTACATCCGGATTGCACCCCAATGTAAAAGTCATGAGCTGCATTAACAGCTGGAATGGTGTAAGAAGTTGTCGAAATATCCGGAATGGTAATGTCCAAACCTTGCAGAGACCTTAAGCGATAAGATGAGAATGTGTTGGTGGGATTAATGGAAGAATTCCAATTAATGGTTAAATCCCCATTTAGAGCTGTTTGGATGCAGCTAATTGAAGTGGGAGGAAGCACTCCAGGATTTACTACGTTGATGGTAACCGTCGCATAACTCACCTTGGGAACCTGACAAAAATCGTCTTGAACTCGAAATACAAAATTGTAAGGAACCACATCAGCCTCATTTCCATATTGATTTACCAGATGATTACAGTCGGTTTGCCAACTGAAATTGGCGGTTACGTTTTGAGGTGAAATAACGGGTAAAGTTGAGTTTAACTGCGCACAAGGTTCAATAGCACATCCTGTATTTGTATTAAACCCATTGCCGAACATTGGACCGCTTGCAATTAATACAAGATTTTGCGGATTTTCATTTTGCAGTAAATCATCATCTACAGCGTTTAAACTAAAATTTACGAGCGTGCCTGCTGTAACTGAAATGTCGTAGGAACCTCCTGAAAATGGAGGGTTTATTAGAGGGGCATTGTTTGCCTGCGTACAACCGTTTACAATCAACTGCATTTCTCGTTCTACCTCCGAAATTAAAACACCAGACCGAAAAGATTTTACACAAATTTTTACCACGTAAGTACCTGTTGTATAACTTGTAAACGACAATTCACCATTGTTAGAATTAACGGTAGCTCCGATATTTAATGGGTTGATGGTATTACTTGGTGTTGGATTGGTATACGAAAATCCTGTTTCAAAAGGAACGGGAATTGGGGAAGTCGGAGGATTGTAAGCCGTTGCTCCTGGGAAATGGTTGAAAGGTATGCCCAATGAAAAAGATAGTGAATCTAAATCTGGATCAACCGCATTCATATTGTAAACATATGGGGAAGCTGCACAACTTACAAAATTTGGCTCTTGAAGAAAACGGGGAGAAGAATCGCTACATCCTGATCCGTTGAAACCCGGTATTGCATACATTTTTGCTGCCAAGGTAATTCCATAGGAGGATGGATTGACCATGTTCGTGATGGCTCCACTGCGGGAAAAATTCTCATAGGTAAATATCCACCCTTGGGCCGGTGGAGTACCGTTTATTTGAATAGGTGAACTTTTATAAATAACTTTTTCAATGGCTCCAATTCCATTGCCTGCAGCACTTCCTGATCCGCAATCGAACGGAGGAGGCCCACCAGGAACTAGCGTGCAAAGTGGCGATATATCGACTCTGGTAAGAAAGGGCAAGCTTATGTTTTGAAGTGTGGGATGGTTCCAAACTTTGATATCTTCTGCAACAACATTCACCTCTGCACCGTTACAATCCCTGTAGAAAACTAATTCAAAAATAAATGTGTTATTTCCAATGCAGGTGTAAGTGATTTCTCCACCCATCACATGACTTGCACGGATATTTGGAAGTATGACCAATAGTAAAAGGACAAATAATAGCTTTTTACTCATTACTTAATTAACGGAACATAATACAAAGTATTATAACGAAAAAAGGAGTATTAAGTTGCTAACCTGCTGTTACAATGGAAAAATCGTCCCAAGACAAATATTTTAATGCCAGTGCTTGTAGTTCTTCGGAGGAGATATTTTTCAATCTTGTAAGGTATCGCTCGTAATATTCCAAATCTAAATTAAATAAATCTACCCCAACAAATAGGTCGAATTGAGCATACGGCCCATCAGCAGCTTTAAGCGCTTGACCGATTAAATAATTCTTAACAAGTTTTAATTCTTCCGCTGGAATAAGTTCATTTTGAAGAATGTTGATTTCTTTTTTTATCTCTTGAAGTGTAAGATCTCGTTGATCGACTCCTACCTCCGTTAAAATAATGAAGACACCAGTGTCATCAAGCTCCTGAATAATACAACCAATTCCGTAGGTGTAACCTTTATCCTCTCGGATATTTTTCATTAGTCTGCTGCCAAAATAATCTCCTAAAATGGTACATAAAATCGAAAAGCCGATAAAATCTGAGTGTTTTTTGTTGATACAAATTTTACCGATGCGAATGGCGGTTTGAAGGGCGTCTTTTTTGGGAATGTGAATACTTACTTTTTTATTGCAAAAATTACTAACAATTTTTTTTCTTTTTTTCGCAAATAAGGGCTCCAACAATTCGTTAATTGTATTGAATTCAGTGTCACTTATGGCACCAATGACGTGTATTCTTGATAAGCCTTTGAGAAAGTGCGCTTTGAAAAACTTTTCTATTTGATCGATCTTAATGTTTTTAAAATCTGCTGTTTTAATTAATCTGCTCAGTTGAGTTCCGTCAAAGATAAGCTCCTGGAAATTGCGCTGTGCAATGATGCCGGTGCGCTCTAAATTTATGGAAAGCTTTTGTTTTTTTTCATCTGAAATAAGCTTCAATTCGTTCTCCAGACATCCCATACTAAATAATGCCTCGATGAATATTCTAATCACATTAACCAAATTCTCTCTTAATGCATAAAGCTGCACAATGCAATGAAAATGCGTTACTTCAACGTCGTAATAAGCGCCATAAAAATCCAATTTTTCATGAATTTGCTTTGAGGAAAATTTTTTATTCCCGGTAAGAAGCATGGATGCTGCTAGTGAGGCAACGATTGGCTGGGTGTATATGCTTCCTGCATCGAAATATAAATCAATTCTGGATGTCTCATTTGGAACATTTTTCACCCAGAATGCGTTGCAATAATTCCCCAATTTAATAGAAATTGGAGCCTCAAACTTAATCTGAAAGTCTTCAGCTATGGTAGGCGAGATGTTTCGATTTGAAACGTAAAAATTAGGAACCTTATTCTCTTCTACCATTTTAATTCTTTTTGACTCTTAACAAGGAACAATTTGATTTTCTGAGGCATTTTTTTGCAAAGGAAAGAATTTGTTTTACCTCGATTTGATCATAGATAGCAAATTCCTCATTAATTCCATTTGCGTCTCCTAATAATTCAAAATAACTCAAATTCATGGCACGATTTAATAAACCTTGTTCTTGAAATGCTTTTGAGGTTTTTAGCTTATTTTTTACAGAGATTAATTCATTTTCTGTGACTTTCCCCTTGATAAATTCTTGGAGAACTTTCCAAAAAGAGCTCTCGAATTTTTCAAATGTTGAATCTTCCGCAAGTTTTCCTGAAATAAGTAATAAACCAGCATCGAGAGAACCAAGAATATAACAGGATATTTCAGTTACGAGTTGTTGTTCTTTCTGCAGCCGAATAAAAAGTAGCGATGATTTTTCTCTTCCAAGAATATCACTCAATATATCGGCTAAATAGTAGTCTGGATTTTTTCGTTCTGGCATTTTGAATGCAAAATAAAATGCATTTGCGGGAACCCTTCTTAAAATTGTTTTTTCTCTAAATGCTTTTTGAATCGGTTCAGCTTTTATAATTCTGGGAAGTTTTTTTCCGGGCGGTATCGCTCCAAACCAAAATGTAACTTTTTCTTTTAAATAGTTTGGTTCAAAATTACCAGCAATGCATAAAATCGCATTCGAGGGACAATAAAATTTCTTGAAAAATGATTTTACATCTTCAATGGATGCATCTTCAATGTGTTTGATGTTTTTGCCAATTGTAGCCCATTTGTATGGGTGAACACGAAAAGCAAGTGGCCTGAGTTCCAACCAAACGTCTCCATACGGCTGATTCAAATAACGTTGCTTAAATTCTTCAATGACAACATTTCTTTGAACCTCAAGACTCCGTGCAGTGAAAGCTAAAGACAACATGCGATCACTTTCCAACCAGAGAGCAGTATCAATGTTTTGTGCGGGCAGAACATCATAATAGTTGGTTATGTCATTACTTGTAAATGCATTATTTTCTCCGCCCGCCTTTTGCAATTCTGTATCGAAGTCCGGGATGTGGCGGGACCCACCAAACATTAGGTGTTCAAACAGGTGTGCAAAACCTGTTTTTTGCGCATCTTCATCTCTCGCTCCAACATCATAAAGAACGTTTACAACAGCCATAGGCGTCGATTCGTCTCGGTGCAGCAAGACCCTTAAACCATTGGGTAATTTAAAACGTTCAAAATTAATCATGAAAATGTAAATTTTACACTGGCTTGTTCTGCGCGAGCCAATTCATATTCTTTGAGAATTTCAGAAACAATCTCTGCTGCAGGTTTAATTTCATTTATTAAACTAGCAACTTGGCCAATCTCGAGTTCTCCCTGTTCTAAATCACCTTCAAACATTCCTTTTTTGGCCCTGCCTCTTCCTAAAATTTGTTTGAGCTCTTCGCTCGAAGCATTTTTTTCATAGGCTCTTTCAATACTCCGGAAAAATTCATTTTTTAACATCCGTACAGGCGTAAGTTCTTTTAAAGTGAGCAGGGTATCTCCTTCATTTGCTCCAATGACAAGCTGCTTAAAGGACTCATGAGCACTCGATTCGTGTGAGGCAACAAAACGACTCCCTATTTGAACCCCGTCAGCCCCAAGATTCATTGCGGCAAGCATGGCTCTGCCTGTTCCAATTCCTCCTGCCGCGATTAGGGGTATATTTATTTCTTTTGCAACTCTTGGAATCAAACACATGGTTGTGGTTTCATCTCTGCCGTTATGACCTCCAGCTTCAAATCCTTCCGCCACTATGGCATCTACTCCTGCCTCCTGTGCCTTTAGTGCGAATTTGACACTAGAAACAACGTGTACTACAATTATTCCCTCCCTCTTCAAAAAATCTGTCCATGTTTTGGGATTCCCGGCTGAGGTAAAGACAACGGGTACCTTGTGTTTGATGATGGTTTCAATATGTTTTTCAATATCCGGATACAACATAGGAATATTTACAGCAAAAGGCTTTGGGGTTGCTTTTTTACATTTTATGATTTGCTTATCCAAGACATCAGGGTACATCGAGCCCGAACCAATGATTCCAAGTCCACCCGCATTTGAAACGGACGAAGCCAATTTCCAACCTGAGCACCAAATCATCCCGGCTTGAATAAGTGGAAAACGTATGTTAAAAAGTTCGACAACTCGATTTTTCATGAAACTATTTTACCCTAAAATTAAGTAATTATCTCGAGTGAAAATTAGGTCATTTTAACATTATATTTGCTTATTTTCGTAAAAATTAGAGTAATGCCTGTTTTTAAGTTACTGATTCTCGTGGGTTCAATTATCGCTGTAAATAATTGTTTTTCCCAAGAACATGCACACCCTATTACGAATAAACGAGAGGTGAGTTTTATTGAAAACAAAGGCCAGTGGCCCAACCCCATTCTTTTTAAATCAAAAATTCAGGCAGGAAATATTTGGGTTCAACAACACAAACTTCTGTTTCACCTTCAAGATTATTCCAGATTAAATGAATTACACCTTAAACCTCAAGATGCAGAGGAAATCATTTACGGGAAACAACTTTTGGTTCACCTGAATTTTCCCTCTTCTAATTCGGTTGAAATTATTGAAAAGCAAAATAAAACAGAATCCTACTACAACTACTTCATTGGCGCCGATAAATCCAAATGGA
>Ga0194116_10006408_pt1 | contig 12562 bp, 12 predicted proteins | sample TA2MahsurfametaG_4_FD_148617 | JGI IMG/M metagenome (GOLD analysis project Ga0194116, IMG submission 148617) | Freshwater microbial communities from Lake Tanganyika, Tanzania - TA2015008 Mahale S9 surface | ecosystem: Environmental > Aquatic > Freshwater > Lake | place: Tanzania: Lake... | reverse complement strand
CCCCAAAACCCCAAAACCCCTAATATTATCTTAAAAAATTTATAAATCATATTTAAAAGATTAGTTGTAAGCTAGATGATTAGTTATAGAATTAGTTAAGTTCAACGTTCTTCAATGCTACCAGTGAGCTAGATGGCAGTCAACAGCTTCTTTTCCATGATCTCCTCAGTGCTGTAATTGGGCACATCAAGCTCAAAGAAGCAAGTGTGAGCTTTAGGCAGTCTTGACTCATCATATTCCTCGTAGAAAGTGAGCTAGTGTTTGTAGCTTAGATTCTTAAGATCCGATGGTAAACGAGATCTACCCCAAACGAACCTGAGGTAAAGAACCTTGTCTTCGTTCGACATGCGTCCCAAGATGTTCCAGAAGAACTTGACCTACTTTGTTGAGACTGAGCAGCCATTATACTCAGTGATGCTCTTCAGCCTCTCGACATCAACGATTTTCTCACCAGTGACACGCTGCTCAATTTCGCCCCATGAGAGCATGCTAACAACTTACAAGGGCACAATTCTTTGCATACCTTTGTGAATCCAAGCAACTTACTCTTTTCCTTCTGTCAATCGTGCCTAAAAGAATAGCTCGATGTACTCTTCGAGATTGTTGTGAGTGATTGGTATCTTTTCACCGCCCTAGCACAGTGGCTTCCTCTTTGAGTTCGACATGCTCGCTTCAAAGAATATATCAGCATATTTTTCATTGAAATCACTTGCTGACAGTTCTGTGTGATCTCTTTTCATTTCTTAGATCTGGTTGTATGAATTAGTATCGGCAGATCTGAGATCAACTTATTCAATTCTTTCACCACTTATTTGCTTCCAAAGCAAGGGAGCCCAGTTGAGTGGAATACAAGATTTGGTGCGGAAGGCATAACCAATCCAAACTCCAAGGAACTCGAAAAGATCCTAGTGAGTTGGTGTGACTGAGGTACTGTCTAAAACGTAACAGTCTTGATTCTCTCCAGAGTCGCTCTTGTTGTTCTAAGACTTGATTAGTAGTGGCACACAACCGCCGAGGCCAAGCTCTTCACCCAAACTTGTCACCAACTCACGGTAGGGGCCTCCAACGTCAATACCATCTTCGTTTTAAAATTTTACTCTAATTGGCTATTCATCGATGCCATTAATCTTAAAGCTTTCGTAAAGAGGGGTTTTAACTCTCAAAATCTGGAATAATTGTCCGAAAAGAGAGAACTCTGCAGTATGATCAATCTTGCCATCCTCTTGGAACTAAATGGCAACTGCACGTTTTAGTTCTACGAACTCGTAATCTCCTTTACGTAAGGGCAACTTTTGGATAGCATTATCAACAAACTTCATTTTGACTCCAGTGAGGATCATGGTTTTAACTTCATTAAACATGTTCGCAAAACTGGTGTTCACGCCGGAGAAGTTCCTGAATGGTTTAAATGGTTAATTGACCAAGTAAGGCTGAGCTTTAACAAAGAACAAATTGAAACTCCACAGTATAATAAGTTACTGCCTCTTCACGCTGTCACTTACTTTCTTAAGCTTGCTTTCAGCTGCATATTTGATTGTGCTGAGATCGAAGTCAGTTTTTGGATCAATGTTTTTATGCTCCTTGTCACCTAGGCCATCAAGCAATTTGCTTATTTATATAATAAATTCCTGTTCGCAGTTTTGAGGGAACTTGGACAGCACATCACAAAAGTCTTTATATTCGTCCTTATACAGACCTAAGAGTTTGTCGTTGATGGCGTACGACGTGTCAGGGATCACATCAATTTCAAAGCCATATTTGGATGTCTGGCCGTAAATCTACTTCAAGTCGAGTACAGGCAAAGTCTGACCATCTTGCAAAGGTCTATTAAGACGGAAGTAGATCAAAGGGTTGACATCAAATTTGTTGGGTTCAGCAATATCACTCTCAGATAGGTCGACATTCACCATGTCGTTGTTAATCTTCACACACGCGTGGTACCTCGGACCTGTGATCTGCTTCCCAGTGATTGCTGACTTAACATTTCCGTGGTTGCCAACCTCTCCACCAACTAGACCAGCTAAGTTTGGAATTATTCTCTCATTTCTAAGAACTTTTTCTAAATCTTTGATTGGGCATTTGAATGCAAGGCATATGTCTGGAAGGTCTGCTGACTTAGTACGGTATTCGTCACTGCTCATGAATTGCCAATTACCGTCCTTTTAGTAAGCATGCAATAGTCCATTAACAGTCAAGTTGGGACTGAGCTTGTGCTCGTAAAGACCATCAGTAATATTTTCATCACCAGCAATTACAATCATATTGTACTTATGACTGGCGCAAAAGTCAATAATTTCGAAATCGTTGAACAGACTCAACTCCCTATAGACACCCTCATTAGCTTGTTCCTTGGAGCAACCCAAGTGTTTGTAGTTAGATTCTTCTTTCCCAAGACTATAGAGCTTAGTCTTGCCATTTGCATCTTTAGCTTGGACCAAAGAATGGTCAAGGCCTGCACTGACACGCATCACAATAGACCCCTCCACAAAAGGCACCTTTGTTGGCGTGTAAACGCCATCTGTAAGCTCACTTGTAAATCCAGATCTTTTCTAGAGGTTGCTGCCCCACGCCCACAGTTAACCACTTTAGTCAATTGCCAAAGCGTGATCTGTGAATATGGAAATGTCTCTGAATTAAATTTATGAGCTGTTGTAATCAAGCTTATTGAACGACTTGCATTCCTTTATCTTGCCACCCTAGCCAAGTAATCCTTAATCATTTTTGCCAGCTGAGTAAAGTTGCAGGGTCTAACCAGTTTTAACTTCTATTATGCAGACACTTTAACCCTTCATTTTAGAAGCCCAAGCTCTAGTGACAAACATATCAGGGGAGGGTAGGGGAAGTTGAACAGGAACTTCAGATTCAAGGCCCATCCTTTTGAGAAAAGCCTTGCCGCTTGCCCAAACTTTGCCCTAATCGGTAACATAAATGTTATAGTTGTTACCGCAAGAAACATCCACAATCCGTTCTTAAAATTCGTCATTAGTGAGTTTTAACTCTGTAAATTTGTTCTTGCGATCGTCTTACGGGAAACAAAAATCTTTTGTTGCAGCAATATACAGACATTTTCCGGACTAAGTGAGTACTACTTAGCACTTTGATCCGTTGAAGATCTTTACTGGTACTTCATCTTTAGGCAACTCCATTAGAGTAAATTCATCATACTCTCCGCCCCAGTTTTGACCTGTAGTGTAGATCCTCTTATCAGCAGTCAACATGATTGAGTTATTCTTACTGCTTACTATCTGAACAGGTTTGAGCTCCTTGCTGCTCATAACAAGTTATGGAGTCTCAATATTACCTGACATACTGGTTCGGTGACGTTTCTCCTCTCCCATAGCAACAGCCATCTACTTCTTCACAGGGTAGAACGTGTAGAAATGTGACCTATTGAAGTTCATAGAGTTATCTAATTTCTTTAAGTCTTCTTTAGTATACAGGTCTGAATTTTTGCCATCGCCTTGGGCACTGATACCCATAAAAGTAAATGGTTTGAAGTCACATTTATCAGAAAATTTGATCGATATTCGCTCTACCTGGTCAATGCTGTACTTAGCCATAGTTTTTACATCGAAATGGTTGTGCTAAGTTGTAACTGATTAATTTAAGAGCTTTTTCTGATTTTCCGTAAGTTGGTTGTGGAAAACAAAATACTTTAAAAATTGGAAGTTTTCTTTCTCCCTTACAATCCTGATCGCACGTTTAGCCTCTGAGACTCCAGGAGTCAATTCAATAATTTTATCAAATTTGAAGTTGAATTCAGCCTCTGCTCTTTCGCAAAGGTAGATTAAACTAATATAGATTTCCAGAAGTTATTTCTAGCATTCGGAAAAGGCGGAGTCAGTTTGTGTGTAGTCGATGTCTTTGACTATTTTTGTTAAAATGGGGGTGTTCACGATTTTTTCAAGTACTCCAGAATTACAGAATTCCTTAAGATTTTGTTGGCAGAAGAAAAGCATTCTTAGTGCCGAATTCAAAAGAATTACGCTGATTTGTCCGTCTTTTTTGTCCCAGAACTTGATAAAGAAACTAAAGCAAAGAGAGAACAAACAAGGAAGATAGGTCTTGCTGGCAACGAACCAGCTAGGGCTGAACTCCATTAACATATTGGCAACAAATTTGAGTAAATACGGGTTCAGCTAGATGATGGCATTTTCCTCAGTTGCGAAGTGAGCAGAAACTGACTTAGATTTATCTGTATTTAATGCCTAGAGGGTAAGATTACCGGCTTATATTATGTCCTCGAACACGAACTTGTGTATAAAGTTAGTGTAAGTGGCGTCTGATATACAGAACTTGAAAAGGCGTCGGAGCATTTCTTTCAGGGTTCTGACTTCTCCCTTTTGTCCTGTAGACTTCCTAGTGAGAATAGCTTAATTGAAGCTGCTTTTAATGAAGCATGAGATTTCTTTCTAACTTTAATCATCCTTTAGCAGCGATGGAAGAATATTGACAAGGTCACCTTTCTTTATAAGATCGAGAAGAGTTGACTTTGAATAGCTCAACAATAGTTTTTGCATCACGGTCTTGTATTACTTTATGATACTTTCGTCCTGAGTAAAATTAGTAGTTATTTAGAGGTACTGTTTGCAGATCGTTTCTTCACTCTTGACTTAGTCATCTGACTAGGATTCTTAGTTTCTAGAAATTATCTATTCAATCACCGGATCAAGGAATTTTTTTAGGTCCTCTGCTTTCGCATCAAGTAAATTGTAGACGCTGCATTCACCAGTCAAAGGTGCGTTTAATGCAATTTTTTCTACCTGCTGTTGCACTGTCGATTTTTTAGTCTCTGAGGAGACGAAAATTTTTGATTTTAATTCCTCAACTTTCTTGGATCTATCAGCTAACAGTTCTGCTTGACGCTTTTTCTCAGCTTCAAACCCTTCATCATTTTGGTCAACCTCAAAACTACGCAATTTATCTGTGTGATCTTGCTCCTCTTTGGAAATTTTTTCCATAATTTCAGGTAGGCTCTTTTTGAGATTATCAAGTGACTTATCTTCCAACATGCAGAAGTGGTACATCAACTTCGAAGTGTCTATACCACCCCAGCTACGTAACTCTTCGAAGAAAATCTCAACTTTTGACTTAGATTTGTCAGTGAGCCAATCTGGTTAGCTGATAACTTACGGCGTTCTAATGTACTCAAAATCATCCTAAGCAACCACTAGCACCACGCAATTTAAGCACCACTACCATTAGGAATTTTCTTCAGTTGCTTTCTTCATAACTTTTTAAAACAGATCCTTTACGTTGACGTCATGGGTTAGGATAGCTTGAGATGATTACATGACTTGAAGAACTTCATCACTCAAGGTCTGTACCTTTGAGCTTTCCACAAAAACCAAGCCATTCTGGACCTTCGACTTAGCCTTGTAAGTTCGTAACTCTGTACTGTTAAAGTGAACTGTGAATTGACTATTGGGCTGTACTCGGTTCAAGTTGATAGCTGAAACGAGGAATACATTCTGAACTATTTGATATCCTGTCTGTTAATCAGTGTTTGTGAATAAGAGTTGGGTTCGTTCAATTATCTTGCATGACGTGCTGCTCTTCGATTCCAATATTGATAATGGGCTTTCTATTGCTTTCACTCGGATGTTGGTAGCTTACTCTTCCAACCATGCTAGGGGCACTACTTCAGAGCTATTTGATCCCTCGTTGATATTTGAAGAGCTTACCTCTCGGAAGTAATCGAGTAATTCACCAAGGATACCATTTTGTGATATGAATGTAAAGAATTTGGGGTTGATCTAAAGTAGGCATGAAATTGCCTTGATTATTTGTACTTTTAGAACTAATTCTGAAGCAGGCATAACATAGTCATCATTTGGTGACTTCCTAACTAAGATACCTACCAAATGCTTGATAACATCAGTATTCATAAACACTGACATCTCAGTTATTTAGAGTGCTTGGCTCTATTCGAGTTCCAATACAGGCTTGGCGTCGTATGGTGACATATAGATAATTTCCTGGCGTTCCTTAGTGTTGCCATCATAAAAAAGACCTACGAGACGTTATTTTACGTCTTTGTAGCAATTACTCAATCTGTGATTCTGTATCTAATCGACTGATAGTTCTCCACTTATTTTTTCTTAGGTGTAGCCGAGGACAGTAAAGTGTTGGCCTTGATTGTTAACTGCCTGCATTCCGATCGAGATTCGTTAGAAATCTGCTCCAAGTTGTAAAACGAACAAGCAATCTCTTTCTGCCTCAGAGAGACTCTCAATCTTCAAGAAACCCTCTCTGACGACAGCCTGTAAAGTCTACTTCCAATCAGCATAATTCTATTATTTCAAGATTTGCCTAATCAAGTTTGCTATTTCTTGGGTTAATTCATACCCAATCTCATTCTGAGCATCTTGGCTGTCCCACATTGATTTTCTGACATTGAGAATGTACTTAAATAAAAAGTTAAGCCATTGTGAACTGAACTCTAACTCTGACTTCGATTTCAAAATCTTTAAGGCATATGAGCTGCCACTTGTGCTGATAATTTCCATAGTTTTCTCAAAGACCTCGGCTGGGATGCCTAGCTGAATTAGGTTCTGAATTATTTTAACAACGATCATTTAGTTTCGTGGTGATGTAGCAATAAGGAGTCTAACCAGAGTTAAAATCATGTAGGGATTTGCAACTCTCTAGATCATACGGCGTGGTTGAGATTTGTCCAACGCAGTAGACGAGAAAAGTTCAATCAATCTGAGGAGACGCTACAGGAAGTTTTCGGCATACAACTTGTAGATGCTCTTAATTTCTGTCTCAGTCATTGCTTTGAGTTTATCTTTAAAGTCTTCTGCTAGTTTATGTTCGGCTTCAAGAGCTTTCTTATCCTCTGAATCTTCGTCGTCATCTACTGGGTCATCATCCACCTTTGTCTCCTCTTTGTTTTCTTCTTCGACTTACTCTTGCTAAGCTATTTATTCTTCACCCTTATCCTCAGCTTACACTTACTCCAAGAGAGTTGATTCAACAACTTACGTTTTATTTTCATCTTATATATTCTATGCTTCCTCTTCTTTGGAATTGGCGTCTTCTTAAGCTTTTTTCTTTGCTTCTTTACCATCTTTATATGCTTTTTCTTCATCTTCCTCATCAAAAAGTCGTTCGTCTAAAAATTCCATCTTACCCTCATCATTTTTTATTTCTTAGTTTCTTTGATTTACATAAGTTTAATAGTCGACACCTTCGAATTTCTCGACGATTTTGATATAACGATCGAATTCTCTGAACAAAATCTCGACTGCTTGCCCAATAAGCTTCTCAGATGCATTCAAGTCAATTATTGACTTACTTCTTTCAAGTTTAGGAACCGAGATACTACCCACTTAAAGCTACATTTCTTCTCCGAAGTCTTGATCAACAATTCTACTCAAGATATTCAAGAGTAAAGATTCAAATTTCGATAAGACTTGACTGGTCAGATTTGTTTCCTCTTCTTCAGCACCACCAACTTTCTGAGTCAAGTGACGACCCCAAGCTCTCTTCACCAAGTTTGTATATTTACCGTTGCCAAAACGGATTGCTCTGAAGATGTCGATTTTTGCAAGTAACTCATGGTCTTAACCACGGAACTTCCAAAGAAGAGCGTCCAATAGGCGGATGCACTGCTAACTTTCCTCACTATCTTTAAGCCTTTTTAATATCGCTTCGTAGATAATGAAGAACTTGTTTTTAATGTGGCGTTCCAGATGGATGCCACTACCCTGAATACCATTAAGGTAGTGCGTAACTTAGTTAGTCTGGTTTCTGAGGCCAGCACAGAACCAATTGGTTAGGTCAGTGACTGTTCCTTTTGGCAAATCCTCTAAGTCGATAATTTTGCTTAACAACGTCAGACCAGCAAAACGTTTACAGGCTGAAAGATATCTTGACTCTACATGTTTTTAAAGCTTTTTACCCGTGACTTAGCTTTATAAACAAGCCAGGATCGACATAATTGCTTTTTAGAACATCTCAGTTTTTATTTTGTCCGTTGACTTAATGTTTCCCTCATCCTATTGCTGCATTTTCCAAAGATATAACTTGTCCGTCCATTCAGATACCTTTTCTTCGGTAGGCTATGTAGAGTTATCATAATAAGTAGGCTTCTTTATTAAGGTAAGGGTCGCCTCCTGCTAGTTTTTATAGGCAGCTGGCACTGACATCTTAAGCAAAAACTCTGCTTTCTCTTAGATTTTATTTATTATCTCTTTCAAGCGTTTATTTTCTTCAAGCTCAACGATTTTTTATATTCTGGCATTATCTTCTGAAGTGAGCTTGATTTCTTCCTAGTCTTCACCCGTCTATTCTGCAACTTTTTGGTCGTATTCTTCTTCTTCATTTTCTACAGCTGGTATTGTATCTTCAGTCAAATCATCAGTTTTGTTTGTGGTGTCTATTTGCTCAGTATGTGGCACAGTAGAACCAGATGACTCAGTCTTTACTTCCTATTTGCCTTTTTTCTACAAAGATTTGATGTATTCATTTTTTTTCTATTTTTCAATCTTACTCAATAGGTTTTTGGTCTTTTCGATAATCCACAAACGCATACTACTCGCATTTTTCCATTACTCTTGGACCAAGGCAAGGTTTTCTTACATAAAATCATCTTGGTTGAGAAGTTCCTTAAGCTTTTACATCTTTTGGTTGCCTGAAAGCTGCTCTAATTCAATACTCACATTGTCAACCTCGTCAACCAATTCAGTAAACTTTTGCGTCAAATGATTGTATTTTATCATGACTGCAAATGCCGCCATCTAGCACTTTAAACCATTTTCACCCCCAATCAAAGCATGACGAATAGCCGGCTACTAGCGACCAATTTGGTACTGTAGTAGCTATAGTAATATGTCAATGTGAGGGTTTTGGCCTTTGTGTATTATCTATTTCAGCAGCTAGTGCTCAGGGTAGTTTTCACTTTTGATTTTGAAAAGTTCTTCTTCACCACTGACTGATAAAACATTAGAGACTTGGTCTCTAATCTCAATGCTGAACTAGTTCACAAAATGATTTTCGATACCACCTGACAGCAATTTACTCTCAATCAGCATTCTCTCCAATTTTTGTTAATTTGTCTCTTTCTTAATATCCTCAGCAGTCAAAACTGGAGTTTTGACTTGAATGTAGCTAAATGAGACATGTCCGATGACCCAGCATACCCTGCGGCAGACTTGATCTAGTGTAATCACTAGTTAATTGCTGTCCATCTCTGTAAGTGGCAATTCGTCGTCGGAATCTTCAGGCACTTCTTTTCCTTTAAGTTAGTGGCGGTATTAACGAAGCATCGTCTTAAATTCAGAAATGGTGGTAACCAGCTCTACACATTCAGTCATAAGCAGGCCGACGATCGAATGGTTTTCAGAGTTAAGTTAGGGCATCAGTTCTATGTAAAGGTTTAAGCTCTGCATGTTATTTTTGAGCTCAAGGTTAACTCTTTTGCTGAAATTGTTGAATTTAGAGGTGCTTTCATCGTTGAAGAATTCCTTTTACTTGCTTTTGACTTGATTCAATACACTGTTATGAATTTGCTTCAAACTTTAGACGAACTAGAAAGTGATCTGACGGAAAATAGTTGGGGTAAGGTTTTGTAATCTTTCGAGTAGAGCCTCGTCAGCTTTTTTCTTATTTTTAGAATCCAGAGTTGACGCTTTATTTTGCTTTATGCGGTTACCAATTTGGTCAATCAGGACGAGAATTTGCTCTGCTATTGAATTTTAGAACTGTTTAAAACTAGACCAGATCAGACTCTCCGGTTGACTAAGGAGCCCGCTTTCAAATACTTTCATGCTGGCGAGATGGCCCTAAAGATGGTCAGTTAGCTTTCTTGATAAAGTCTCGTAAACTTTGATAAGGTCTTAAATCTGACTTTCCGCACTGAACAAAAGTTTTTTTGCATTGTCAGGTTGACTCAGGTACTGGAACTAGAACGCACAATTCTCAGCCTGCTTCTCTGTGTACTCTTACGAAAAGACTTTGGCTAGGTTACTGATGATGTCAGTAGTGTCACTGTAGATCAACTCAATAGAATTTACAATTATATTCTGACATTAAGTGTAAATCGAGGCCCAAAGGGCCTGACATGGGGCATAACTGAAGTCACTTGTATACCCCTCCTCAATCATAGCTACAATACAAGTATTGTAAGCTCTCAAAAAAGCGGCGTAGCTATCTGCCTCCATGATTTGGTTCAGCTTAATACCACAATATCCAAGTGCTTTGAAGTTTGCTGAAAGGATTTGTAGCGTGTACAACAGGGAGTGCTGGGCTGCCAAATTAGCTTCTGTTTTTGGAGCCTTTCGTAGATAACTAAATGAATCCAGAATCTTTTGTAAGCACTCGAACATATCACTAGTCAGGTATGTTCCTCTAGGGTACCTGAAGTTGGGTATGTAGTTTTTCTTTTTATCAGAGCTTGCGCTTGTTTAAATGGCTAAATTCTTTTCAAAATTATCACAATGAATGGCAATATTGCCAAGCAGAGTTGCTTTAACGTAATCTACTGCGATGGCTGGAAGGCTAAACTCTTGATTTTGCTGTTTAGTTTTCTTCATGATCCTCTCAATCACATTGGTCTACTTTGAGCTACTGTCGAATAGATTGGAGTAGGCAACTCTAAAATGGTGGTACAGGTTCTGGACCTATCCAGTTACTTCTTTGATTGTAGTAGATTGTTTGAACACAGGTATGATATATTCTTAAATGACCTTTGTTTTGGGACTACCTTCGTTAAATTAAACGCTGTAAAGAGTATTTGAATGATTGTCTAAGAATACCTTGGTTTAATCAAATTCTTGGTATTTTTTCTTTTCAACTCTAACGCCACTTGCCAAATCAAAAACATGACACTTATTTTTCGAGATTAGTAGCAGATGATTGCCGTTTGTGATCCATTAGGTTTATCCCATGACGAATTCGTTCAAGTAATCTTCAACTTTATCCTTACCTCGCATCTCTTTCGAAATAAAGATGTCTTGAGACTCGTTTTTTAAAAGCGTCGTTGACTTGATATGCTTGAAGTTGGTGGCGCTGAAGCATTCTAATACAAGCGCTATTGGTAAGCCCTCTTCATCTTCTTCGGAGGAGTCGGACTTTATGTGTTTTCTAAGACTTATTACATAAAAGTTTGTACCATCAGTCATTAGTGGGCTTCTATTCAAGAAACGTCCTGTTTTTGGGTCAGCGGCATCCATAAATGCCATAGTTATTTCCTCATCTTTATCACCCATATTGATCTCATCAGTTGATGACTTGTCTAATTCCAAGGTTTCAGGGTCATAGATGCACAATGGAGTGTCGAGTTTAGTTCTCACCCACAATTTATTGTTTAAAAAGCACATCGTGGCTTACTCGTGGCCAATATCGTCGTTGGTGATGAGCAGTCTTGCAGTCCTTTCTTTCCTTCCTACTTTATATAAAGATTTTTCGTTTAAGACATAAAAGTTGTCACCATCACAGGCCCAGATGTCCTTTTGACCTTCTGTTTGCAACTCACGAATGATTTTAAAGTTGAACCCTTTTTGCAGTTCATCCGAAAGAAGATTCTTTACCTAGCTTGCGCCACGTTTATCAGTGTTGACCAATGAATTTAGCTCAGCTCTCAAATCTATCTTGCAACCAAGAGCCGGGTTTCTGTTCAGTAGTGTGATCGCCATGAGGTAGTCCTCAGGATTGCTGCGGGCGGTACCTATCCTGAGCATCAGTTTTAAGCAAAGATCGACTGACTTTGGAGCTAAAGATTTATTTTCAATGCACCGCGCGAGGAAATCTCTCGTTTAATTAAGCGCGTTATCAGAAATAAAAGTTGTTTTGTCGACTTAGAGCTCAACTGTGGGCATGTCTTAAAGTCGCTGGTAGTAAAACATAAGAGCGTTTTGGAGCATATCGGGGCTCAGAAGGTCGAAAATCATGTTGGCTGTGATTTCGAGCTATGGGATTCTCTCTTTATCCCCATCAACAGGGTTGGCCATATATGTCTCGCAGTATTCGAAGAAGTCTTCAAGAGAGGCGGCGCTGTCTTTGAATTTGGCCTAGTAGAGACAATAAAGAATGTAGTATTTGTTTTGCTGTAAACTAGTATATGTTTGGGTGTCTGCGTCAGTGTGGACTTTGAAGTACCTATCGTATTCTGCAGAGATTATCTGGGGTTACGTCACTTACTGTTTTGATTAAGCATTTCGCAGTTGCTCTACGAGGTACTGAAACCAGCAGTGTAGTTCTCGTTAAGGTACTGCAGGACACTTGACTTCATGAACAACTCGTCAACATCTTAGTTTGTCTGCTTGTTATTGATCGGAAACATTTTTGCATAATCTGCTGCGGGGAAACCCGCTTTATCTTTCAGCTCAGAACAGATGAATTCAACAATAGAGTTTTCGAACTGGAGGGCTTCGGGGTGGACGTCTAGGGTTTAGACTTCGGATGGCTTAAGGTTTGCTTATTGGCTTTACACGTATTCGGTAACAAGTTTGTTTCCCATTAGATTTAACAATTACTACCAAAAGATATCTTTTAACTTAGTTAATTATGAACTTCAATAATTAACACGATTAATTTTAGGGGTTTTGGGGTTTTGGGG
>Ga0194116_10006404_pt1 | contig 12569 bp, 7 predicted proteins | sample TA2MahsurfametaG_4_FD_148617 | JGI IMG/M metagenome (GOLD analysis project Ga0194116, IMG submission 148617) | Freshwater microbial communities from Lake Tanganyika, Tanzania - TA2015008 Mahale S9 surface | ecosystem: Environmental > Aquatic > Freshwater > Lake | place: Tanzania: Lake Tanganyika... | reverse complement strand
GTTCTGCGTGGAGGGCGCTGGAGCGTTCGCGGAGCATGGCTTCATTGACGAGGATGCGAATGCCCTCGGCGAAGCCGCTGGAACCCTGTTCGGTGAGGAGTTGCAAGACGGTGGACAGGAGGTCAGACTTTTTTGGGTGGATCACGGTTGGGTGGGTGTGGATGTTTTTTGTCGAACACCCCAATCCGGCCCGTCCGTGGTCTACCATTGGCAACAATTTTTGCGATCCTGACCCCTGCGGGGTCGGTTGCGCTCGGCTCGCTACGCTCGCCATCGCTCCACCTTCCCCGCAGGGGTTGGGATGGAGCTTCCGGAGAGCGAATTACAGAAAGATTCGTACACCGGCTCACCGACTGCGCTCAGAACTTGATGAGGCAGCCCAGATTCTCCAGTTCGCTCAGTTGATTGTCAGCCAATGTGGAATCGATCCTGCCCCTGAAGAGCTGATCGTGTTCGACGGTTCGAAAAGCAGACGAGCTTTTTGACAACAGTCGCATTCAGCAACTCGAGACGCTTGGGCGCCTTTCTATCGACTACAGTTACTCGACATTTCAATAGCTAATCAAAAACGTTGGGGTTGTTGATATATATTGAATTTTTGATGATAATGTCTCAAGGTAGGTTCCAAGGTGTTGAGGGATAAGGGTTTTGAGAATTTGGTGCGTGATGAATGCATGAAATAAAAATGGGGAGGCAAATGCCTCCCCATGGTGTTTCCGGCGATTCGAGAGATATCAAGTCAAGAGGCGCAAAGCGGTCTGCGGAATCACATTCGCTTGAGCCAACATGGCCGTGCCGGCCTGGACCAGAATGCTGTAGCGGGCGTAGGAGGCGCTTTCATCGGCCACATCCACGTCGCGGATTCGGCTGGTGGCAGCGGCCACATTTTCCTTCAAGATTGAAAGGGTATCTACTGCGGTGTTCAACCTTGACAAGTCAGCGCCAAGATCGGCTCGGTTGCTGGTGACGTTTTCCAAAGCTGTTACAACCTGATCTAACGATGTTTTAATGTTAGCGAATTTAATAGTTTTTGCTCCACCAGCGGCGACATCGATCCAAAGGTTTTTCTTGTCATTCGCCGCATCGACGTGGCCTGTTGCAGATATGCCTTCCTCTAAAGCTGTATCGGCGACAGACCCAATCGATGCTGCTCCTGCTGCTGCTGCCGCAATTGAGATTGGGGACTTGGTTAGGAGAATCTCTTCAGTTGCATCCTCGTTTGCGTATACCGTTACATCCGTGTTGCTGAAAATGCTAACACCATTGAACGTCTTAGCCTGCAGTCCTGAGGAAGATTGGATAAAGGTTCGTAATGAATTATACTCCTTCATGTACAATGCAACATCCGTCGCTGACTTGGTTCCATCCATCGCTAGAGTAGCCAACTCTGACATTCGCTCTAAGGCATTCTGAACCTTCCCCAGATAACCGTCTTTTGTTTGAACAAACGAGATTGCGTTAGCGAGAGAGGACTTGGATGCGTCAATGCGCTTCAAGCGGGCGTCCAACCGAGCGGCCATGGCCAAGCCGGCGGCGTCATCTTGGGGTTGGACGATCTTGGATCCGGTCGCGAGACGGGAAAGCGAGCGTTGGAGACTGTTGGTGGATTCGGCGAGGTTCCGCTGGGAAACCATGGCGCCGAGGTTCGTGTTGATGACCATAATGGTGTCGAATGGTTGATAGATCCACGTAGCTTCCTTGCTGCGCAGAGTGGCGGATTCGTGGAGCCACGCACGGGAGTCCCGAGAACCGAACCTCCGCATCTAGGTTTCCGATGGTGGAAGCGGGGCTTAAGGAAAAAGTTTATGGTGCTGTAAAAGAGACGCGATGATTGGCCGAAGGTGGGTCATGGGCACCGACCGCCTGAAGGGTGGTGCGAAGATTGCTGCAAGTGCTACATCGACCAATCATGAGCGTGAACCGCGACAACAACCCGAGGCCCATGGCCGGGGACCGACCACTGCCTAGGGCCTTCGATGGCGCGGGGTGTTCCCGTCGGAGTGCGGGCGTGCGCGGCGGGGGCGGCGTCACCGTGCCGGGGTCGGGAAAGGTCCTTCCATGAAGGTCGCCATCCTGGACGATTACGTTCCGCTCATGGAGGCGATGTGCGACACCGTGAGATCGCTTGATCCGGCGGCCGAGGTCGTCGGGTGCACCCGCTGGGATGAATTGGAATCCATCCTCGGGTTGTTAGCCGTCGACCTGGTCCTCATGGACATGCGTCTCAACGAGTGCCTGGGCATCGAGTTGATTCCCCGGATCCATGAACTTTCGCCCCAGTCGCGCATCGTGGTGGTTTCCGCCTTCATGGATCAGGACCTGCTCATGCGCAGCCTGAACCTCAAGATCGACGGGTTTCTCTCCAAACTGGTGCCCATCGAGCAATTCAGTCTGGGCCTCTCGGCGGTGCTCCGGGGGGAATCCCATTTCCACGACCCGGCGCCCTCCGCCCGCCCACTGGGGGCGGTGAGCCGTGTGCAGCCCACCTTTCCTTTATGAGCCAGCAACTGAAAACCTCCTTCCTCCTCGTGGACGACGATCCCGTCGTCGCCCGGGTCCTCCAAGAGCAACTGACCGCCTACGGGATTGAAACCACGGCCGAGCCCACGATCGCCGGGGCGATGAGGTTCGCCTCCCAGCGGAGTTGGACCGCCGCCCTGGTGGATGAGGAACTCGAGGGGCAGAACTGCGTGGTCCTCGCCAAGGAGCTTTGCAAGGTGTGTCCCGGCCTGATGATGATCGCCCTGACCCAGGGGAGGCCCACCGCCACCATGCTGGACGCGGTGCGGGGAGGCCTGATCTTCGGCACCCTTTCCAAGCCCTGGTTGCGAGAGGATCTCTCGGTGCTCCTGCACCGGTTGACCACCCACCTCGACCTGCTCGCCCAACTGGAGGTGCTCAAGTCCCGACCTGCGGCGGCGGGTGCGGCGCGGAGCGTCAACGCGGGGCCGTCGGCCCCGGTCTTCGTCCCCTCCCTGGGGGCCAGCCAGGGGCCGGAGATCGTCGAGGTCGCCGGAAACAATCTCACCCAACTGGGATCGGTCATCCCCGTCGTCAGCAACACCCTGCGACTCTACCTGCCCAACCTCGGCAGCGCGGCGCGCCGGGCCGTGGCGTTGAGCCAGACCCTGATCCAGGTCGCCGCCGTGACCCCGGCCGAGGCCCCGGCTCTGCTGCACGCGGCCGCGTTGCACGATCTGTCCCTGGTCAAGCTCGACCGTGCCGCGGTGAGGCGTTGGCTTCGGGATCCCTCGCGTTGCAGCCCTGAGGAGTTGGCGATCTTCAAGCGCCATCCGGAGGACTCGGCCCACCTGCTGGCCGAGGTGCCCTCGCTCGCGGCCGCGGCCCAGATCATCCGGCACCACCACGAGCATTTCGACGGCGCGGGTTATCCCAACGGGCTGCGGGGCGAGTCGATTCCCTGGCCTTCCCGGTTGCTCGCGGCGGTGGTCGTCTTCTCGTACCATCATGGTTCGGTGCAGTCCGCCCTGAAGGAGATCGAGGCCGAAGCCGACCGGAGGTTCGACCCCGAGGCGGTCAAGGCCCTCAAGACCGCCGTGCCGCTCACGACGCTGCCGCGTGGCGAACGGGAAGTCCTCCTGGGCGACCTGCGTCCGGGAATGGTGCTGGCCGATGATGTGCTGAATTCCCATCGCGCCATCCTGCTGCCCAAGGGGCGCAACCTGAGCGAGAAGGACCTGATGCGACTCCTCTCGATCAACAAGGAGACGCCCCTGGCTCCCGTGGTCCTGGTGGAGGAGTGAATCCTCCGGACGGCGACCCCGGGGGTCGGATGGCAGGAATTGCCAGCGGTGGCAGTTCCTGCTGCGGACTCCGCTCCTCGGATCGTGGCACTCGATGACCGGCGATCGGGCCGACCCCGTGTCCGCCCCTCCCGGTCGTCGCGCCTACTCGCGGAGGTCGGACCGGGAACCCGGCGCCTGAGGATTTTCCTTAAGGAGCGGCGCGAAGTGGCGAACCCCTGAAAGGGGAGAAAGGCGTTTTGCCCAAGGCGGAATCCGGAGCGCGACCACGCGTCGGATTGCCAATCGGCCTCCATGGCGAACGCCGTCTGAACGGAGACTTCCGGTCCGCGCCCCGAGCGGATCGGAGAACGAAGGTCACCAAGTTTTCCCGGATAGGCTGGCGAGGTTTCGTCAGGAATCCGCCGGGAAGGCTCCGGTGCCTTGTCCGCCAGCGTGTCCTTGAATCTCAACTGCCATCCGCCGGGGGTCTCGCGACGACCGGTCCTCGCGAGTCTTCAATCGATCCTCCCGTGTCTGAGGTCCATGGGGCCGGTCCCGTGGACGGGGATTTCCGGTCTGCGCCACCGGGTTCGCGAGGCGCGGCAACCGGGGTTCACCTCTTGGATCCTCGGGATGCTGCTGACGGGGTCCGTCGCCGTGAATGCGGGGAGCGGGCCTGCGCTCAAGCCCCTGTCGGTGACCACCCCCGAGGATTCCCCGGCGGCGATCGAGCGGCCGGCTCTCGGCGCCGCGGGGAAGTTGCTGTCCTATCAGCTGATCCAGAAACCCCAGCACGGCACGGTCGTGGATTCCGGGAACCTTTGGTCCTACCAGCCGTCCCTCAATTACAACGGGTCTGACAGCTTCATCTACGCGGTGACCGACGGGGAGGGGGACTTCAGGGTCGGATCGGTCGCCATCTCGGTGACCCCGGTGAACGATCCTCCGGTGGCCAAGGCCCAGACGGTGGTGACGGTCGAGGAGGTTCCCGTGTTGATCCGTTTGGAGGGCGAGGATGTGGAGGCCGAGCCCTTGGCCTTCGAGCTGGTGTCGCAGCCGACCCAAGGGGTGATCGTCCGGAAGGAAGGGGCTTCCGCGGCCGGCTATTCCGATTGGATCTACACGCCAAGGACCAACGCCTACGGCATCGACCGCCTCACCTTCAAGGTCCGGACCGCCGAGGGCGTGTCGTCGTCGTCGGCGACGGTTGTAATCCAGATCGACCCTGTGAACGACGCACCGGTGGCCAAGGACCAGAAGTTGACCACCGCGGAGGACACGGCGCTGCCCATCGTGCTCACCGCGATCGACCCGGACGGGAACCCGCTCCGCTACACGTTGACGACGCCACCCACGATGGGGACCCTGGCCGGGACCCCTCCCAACCTCCTGTACCGACCGTTTCCCAACGCGAGCGGCACCGATGCATTCCGATTCCGGGTCAATGACGGTTCGATCGATTCCGACGAAGGAGTGGTGGAAATCACCGTGACTCCGGTGAACGACCCGCCGGTGGCCGCCTCGCTCGTTGTGACCACTCTCGAGGACATGCCCGTTTCCTTCCGGATCTCCGCCTCGGATGTCGAGGGAAGTCGCCTCGGGTACATCCCGGTGAAGGGGCCCGAGAAGGGCGAGCTCAAGGGGCTGCTTCCCTACTTCGAGGGGCAGGTTCTTGACCTGATCTACGTCCCGAAGACCAACGCGAATGGCGTGGACACCATCACATTCATGGCGACGGATGGATTCGCCAATTCGGCCGAGGCCGAGGTTTCCATCCGGATCACCCCGGTGAACGACGCACCCCTGGTGGCCTCACAGTCGGTGTCCACGGCCGAGGATGTGGCGTTGGTCCTTCGGCTGGGTGCCTCCGATCCCGATGGTGACCGGCTTTCGTACCGGATCACCCGCCCGCCTGCCCACGGGGAACTCCTGGGCAGCGGCACCAATCTCACCTACCGGCCCGCGACCAACTGGAGCGGCCTGGATTCGTTCCGATTCGTGGCCGATGATGGAACGATCGAATCGCCCGTGGGGACCGTCTCCATCGAGGTGACCCGGGTGAACGACCTGCCAACGGCCGACCCCCTCAAGGTCGGTCTCGATGAGGACCAGAGCGTACCCATCCTGCTGAGCGGGTCCGATGCGGAGTCTGTCGAGCTGTCGTTCCGCGTCACCGTGCCCCCCTCCCGCGGCGTGCTAACCGGGACCCCGCCCCGACTGATCTACACCCCCAACCGCGATGTGTCCGGTGCCGACTCGTTCAGCTACCGCGTCAATGACGGGACCGACGATTCGGCCGAGGCCGTGGTCTCGCTCCAAATCGAGCCCGTGAACGACGCTCCCATCGCCCTTGTGCAGACCGCCTCGACGGAGGAGGACACGCCGCTGGCCCTGACCCTCCAGGGCGTGGATGTCGACGGTGATCCGCTGACCTTCGCGATCACCGATCCCCCGACGCTGGGCACCCTCTCGGGTTCGCCGCCGAACTTGGTGTACACGCCAAGTCCCAACGTCTTCGGAGTGGATCGATTCCGGTTCCAGGCTGGCGATGGTCGGCTGGATTCCCGGCGCGCCACCGTGGTTGTCGCGGTGAATCCGGTGAACGATGCGCCGGTGGTGAAGGTGCCGTCCTCGCCGGTCGTGGTCGAGGCCTCGGGACCCGCGGGGTCCGACGTCGTGTTCGATGTCTCGGCCACCGATACGGAGGACGGGGCCGTCAAGGTCGTCGTGTCCCGCGCCTCGGGTGGCCGGTTTCCCCTGGGGTATTCCGAGGTCTTCGCCTCGGCCACAGACAGCGGCGGGCTGGTGGGCACCGCGAGCTTCATGGTCAGCGTGGTCGATACCACGGCCCCCCGGATCGTCGTGCCGTCCGACATCACGGCCAAGGCCGGTGGCCCCCACGGCGCCGTCGTGGAATACGCCCCCTTGAGCGCGACCGATGCGGTGACCTCCTCGCCGTTGATCCGGGTGACCCCACCCAGCGGAAGCCTTCTTCCAATGGGGCGTACCGAGGTGCTGGTCGTCGCCACGGATGACGCCGGCAATGAAGGCCAGGCGAGATTCGTTGTCACGGTCCTCAACCAGCGGCCATCGGCCCGCGACGCGATGCTGACGGCCGTGGAGGATGTCCCCATCGCCGTTCGGCTCGCGGGCAGCGACCCGGAAGGCGCGGTCCTGGAGTACACCATCACCTCGGGTCCCAAGCTGGGGACCCTCGGCGGGACACCGCCCAACCTGCTCTACACACCCTCCACCAACGTCCACGGGGTGGATCGATTCCGCTTCCGGGTCGGTGACGGAAACCTCGATTCCGAGGAGGCGGAGATCACCCTTGTGATCCTGCCTGTGAACGACGCCCCGGTGGCCCTCGCCCAGGCGATCGGCACCCTGGAGGACACCGCGGTGGCGATCACCTTGTCCGGCTCAAATGCCGAGGAGGATCCGTTGACCTACCGCGTGACCGAGGCGCCGCGGCAGGGCCGGTTGAGCGGGACGCCGCCCAACCTCGTGTACACGCCGGACCAGAATGTGAACGGGGTGGACCGGTTCCGGTTCCGCGTCGCCGATGGGGATCTCGATTCCGAGGAGGCGGAGGTGACCGTCACGATCACGCCGGTCAACGACATCCCGATCGCGCGGGCGCAGACGCTCAACGTGACCGAGGACAACCCCCGCGAGGTCTTCCTGTCCGGCGTCGATCCGGAGGGCGCTCCGCTGACCTTCTCGGTTGTCACCCCGCCCACCCTGGGCAAGCTCTCGGGGTCCGGTGCCGCGTGGACCTACCAGCCCAACACCAACGCCTTCGGCACCGATTCGTTCACCTACCGGGTGAGCGATGGCGAGACCAACTCGGTGGAAGCCCTGGTGACGCTGCTGATCCTGCCGGTGAACGACGCCCCCGAGTCCCGGGACCAGGAGGTGACCTTGCCCGAGGACACGTCGAAGGCTGTCACCCTCGTGGCGAAGGATGTCGAGGGCGACGCGTTGGAATACACGATCACCGCGCCTCCGGCCTTCGGGGTCCTGACGGGCACTCCGCCCAACCTCACCTACCAGCCGATGACCAACTTCGCGGGTGCGGATCGGTTCCGCTTCAAGGCCCGGGATGGCGCGGCCGACTCGGCCGAGGCCGTGGTTTCGATCACCGTCACCCCGGTCAACGACGTCCCGGTCGCCCAGGTGACCTCGGTAGAGACGGCCGAGGAGACCGCCGTGCGGATCTCCCTCAAGGGAACGGATGTGGAGGGCTCTCCTCTCACCTTCGCCGTGGTGACCCCGCCCCGGAAGGGAGTGCTGTCGGGAGTTGCGCCCGACCTCGTCTATCTGCCCAACACCAATGCCACCGGCACCGACACCTTCACCTTCAAGGTGAACGATGGAGCCGCCGATTCGGCCGCCGCGGTGGTCACCGTGGACATCACGCCGGTCAACGATGCGCCCGTGGCCTTCCCACAGTCGATCTCCACCGCCGAAGATGTGCCGAAGGCGTTCACGCTTTCCGCGACCGACCCAGACGGCGACAGGCTCGGATTCCTCGTCACCGAAGCCCCGTCCCACGGGACCCTGTCCGGCACGGCCCCGAACCTGACCTACCGGCCGCAGACCAACTGGAGCGGGCTCGACCAGTTCCGCTTCAAGGCGACCGATGCGGTGTCCGAGTCGCCGGAGGTGCTGGTGCAGATCTCCGTGGCGCCGGTGAACGACGCTCCGTTCGCACAATCCCAGACCGCGTCCCTGAAGGAGGACACCTCGGTGGAGATCACCCTCGTCGCCTCGGATGCCGAGGGTTCGCCCCTGAAATACATCCTCTCCAGCCTTCCGACCAAGGGGTTGCTCTCGGGCACGCCGCCCAGGTTGGTCTACACGCCGGACGAGGACGCCAACGGCATCGACACGTTCACCTACCGCGTCAACGACGGTTCGCTGGACTCGGTCCAGGCGACGGTCACCCTGAACATCACGGGAGTGAACGACGCGCCGGTGGCCCTGGCCCAGGCGGTGACGGTCACCGAGGATGTCCGCAAGCCCATCGTGCTCAAGGCGAGCGATGTGGACGGGGATCGCCTCCAGTACACCGTGACCGTCCCGCCGTCGCTGGGGACCCTGGTCGGCACCCCGCCCAATCTGGTCTATGTCCCGAAGACCAATGCCTTCGGTTCGGATCGTTTCCTGTTCCGGGCTCAGGACGCTTCGATCAGTTCCCCCGAGGCCGAGGTGACCATCACCATCGAGCCCGTCAATGACGCCCCGGTGATCCTGGAGTCCAAGGTCCGACAGGTCACCAGCGGCGGGTTCCTCACCTTCCAGATCCCGGCCGTCGACCCGGAGGTGCCTCAGGAGCAGAAGCTGACCTTCGAAAGGGGCCAGGGGCCGGAAGGGTTCCTGGTGAGCAGGGAGGGCCTCGTGAGTTGGCGGCCGTCGTCGGCCCAGGGCCCGGGCAACTATTGGGCGGAGATCCGCGTGACGGACAGCGGCACGCCCGCCAAGAGCGTCACCAAGGTCCTCCAGGTCCAGGTGGTCGCCAAGAACGAGCCCCCGACGCCGGCCGTGCCGGTCGACCGGACCGTACCGGCCGGCACCCAGTTCACGCTGGCGCTGACGGCCTCCGATCCGGACCTCCCGAGCCAGCCCCTGCGGTTCCGGCTGCTCTCCGGACCGGCCGGGATGACCGTGTCCACCAACGGACAATTGTCATGGAAGGCTCCGGCCGCCACGAAGCCCGCCATTCCCCAGACGATCAAGTTCGAGGTGAGCGACGGGACCGCGGCGGTGTCGGGCAGCTTCCGGCTCACGGTGGCCGAATCGGCGGCGGTCCTTCCGGTGGCGGTGCTGTCGGGAGCCTCCCGGTCCAATCTGGTGCTGAGCGTGTATGGAGTGTCCGGTGTGACCTACGCGCTCGAATCCCGGCAGGATCTGGGGCAAGCCTGGTCGGCGGTCCCTGGGATTCCGGCGATCAAGGGGGCCGGCATGGACAAGCCGGTTTCCGTGTCATTGCCGGTGGATGCCACGGGGTCCGGATTCTACCGGGTCAGGCGTCCGTGATCGGGCGATGCCGATCACGGACCTCCGGCGAATCAAAAACCGCTCAGACAGGCTCTCAAACCATGGCAGTCCCCGCCATGGCTGGGATTCCCGACCCGGGGAACTTCGGGATCTGGTAGTCGTTTTGCCTGGAAAACGAGTCGTCGGGCTCGATCCCGTGGCACGTCGTCTGCTGCGCAGTCCGGGTATGTCGGAATCCTGCACGATCTCGGACGCGGCCTTGCCGGTCGAAGGGGCGACACCCCGGGAGGGAGAAGCCTGCGTCGATGGCCCTCGCCTGGGGTTGCCTTGGGGCCTGATCGGTTTCGAGTCCCTCCGGGGGGCTGTTCCGGTGGTCTTGGAAGGTTTGGAGCCGTTCCGTTGGCTGCGCTTCGACGGCAATGACGAGGGCGCCACCGGTTTCCTGGTGATCGACTCCGGATTCATCCATCCGACCTTCCCCCTGGACCTCGACCCGGAGGATTGCCGGCTCCTGGGGATCGGATCGATGGGGGATCTCCAGGTCTGGATCGTGGTCGCCCTGACCGATGAAGGCGTTCCCATGGCCAACCTGCGAGGACCGATCGTCGGCAACCTCCGGACGGGAGTCTTCCGGCAGGTGATTCCCACCAATGCCGCGGTCCTCCCGCTTCGCCACCCCCTCGCCACCGGATCCTGAATGCTCGTCTTGACGCGAAAACTCGGGGAGGCCGTCCAAATAGGTCCCGACATCAAGGTCCGGGTGACCCGGTTGGAGGCGGGCTCCGTGCGACTGGCCATCGAGGCACCACCGTCGGTGCGGGTGTTCCGGGACGAGATCTACCAGCAGATGGTCCAGGACAACCAGTCGGCGTTCCTCTCGACCGCCGAGGAAATCGAGTCGACCGTGCGGCGTTTTCGGCAGATCCGATCCTTGATCGAGGGGCGATTGGCTTCCTCCGAGACCATCCAACCGCCGGAAATCTCCCCGATCGCGGAGAAAAAACTTTTGCCCGGCGTCTCCTTGGCGAAAGACCCCTTAGGAGGAGTCCGGGGAGATCTCGACCCGGCGGTGTCCAAACCGTGCGGTTCCGTCGGAACAGAATAACCTATGCGAGTCAGCTTTTTGAGTTTCCCCGAGCATTTGTCCCAGAACCTGAGGCGCTTGAGCGTCGAGAATTTGCGCCTCCAGATGCAGGCCACCAGTGGTCAACGGGTGAGTGAAGCCTCGGACGATCCCGCGGCCGTGCGGCGGTTCCTCGACCTGCAGTCGGAATTCCAGATCTCGGCCCAATACCTGTCCACCACCCAGAAGCTCGATGGACTGGTGCAATCCGGCTATCGGGTGATGACCGAATTGAAGAAGACGGCCGATCGCGCCAACGAACTGGCCAAATCCCTCAACAGCCTCTCGGCCGCTCCGGAGAACCTCAAGAGCCTCGCCACCGAGGTCAACCAGCTGTTGGAACAGTCCTTGAGCCTGGCCAATACCCGGGAAAACGGAGTCTATCTGTTCGGGGGCAACGACAACACCCGTCCCCCGTTCGAATCCGAGCGCGGGGCCGACGGAAAGGTTTCCAGCTACCGGTATGTGGGGTCTTCGAAGGTTCCCCAATACGACATCTCGCCCGGTGTGTCGCTGGGTGTACTGCCGCCCGGGGGCAATGACGGAACCGGACAGGTGCCCGGTCTGTTCCAGGATTCGGCGGCCGGGGTGGACCTGATCGGTCATCTGGTCGAGCTGCGCAATGCCCTTTCCAGCGGGGACGTCGCGGGGATACAGGCCCGCCTGAGCCCGGCCTTGGACCGTGACATCGACCAGGTGCTGACCTCGCTGGTGTCCGTGGGGGCCATCCAGAATCAGTTGACCACCACCGGCCGTCAATTGGAGGCGCGGTCGGTGGTCCTCACCGGGGCCATGTCGAGGGAGGTCGATGTGGATTTGGCCGAAACCCTGGTGAACCTCAACGAGACCCAGGCGGCCTACACTGCGGCCCTGCAATCCGGGGCCAAGGTGATGAAGCAGAGCCTTCTAGATTATCTCTGAGCCCTTCTCCGGGAGCCGAAGCGGCTCTCAACGGGCCAGCATCGCGCGACAGGCGCCGTCGAGGGCGCTGCAGTCGGGCAGCTCGAAGGAGTATTGGGCCGCCCCGGATGGAGGATCGGCCAAGATCTGAAGGCGGAACCGGCCCCCGGCGCACAGCGTTGATTCCACGAGGGCGGAGTCCCGGCGATCCAGCCGGATGCGGTCGTCGCCGTGGCTGAAGAATCCCTGGATTCCGACGAGGTCGAGGGCGGGTTATCCCACCGGTTCCAAGCGTAGCAGGTGACGTTTTTCAACCTGAGACCGCACGGGTTGCAGACCGGATTCGTCGAGCATCTGGAAGGTGACATGGCCCAGGCGGTCGAGGTGCGGGTCGCCGGTCCGGTCCCGCGGGATGCCTAGGAAGACCTGCAGCGTGGCGGCGCTTGCCGGACCCGACGCGTCCGTCCGGATTCCCCGGACGGGTTGGGCATTGCAGACGCTCCGCTGGTTTTCAGTCCCTGCGAACCGATCTCCCGAGGAGGCCATCCCCCAAGTGCGCAGTCGCCGGCTCTCGACGAGTTCCCGCTCCTTGGCCAGCACCTCGGCACGTTCTGACGTGACCTCGCAAAACTGATCCAGAGGGAGTGAGAGTCTGGGCGACCAAGAAAGGGACCAGACCATGAAAGGAAAGCGACACACGACAGAGGAGAAGATCCGAGCCTTGAGGGAGGCGGACGGCGGGAAGCCGATCCGCGAGGTGTGCCAGGAGAGGAACATCTCTGAGGCAACCTACCACC
>Ga0194116_10006403_pt1 | contig 12570 bp, 9 predicted proteins | sample TA2MahsurfametaG_4_FD_148617 | JGI IMG/M metagenome (GOLD analysis project Ga0194116, IMG submission 148617) | Freshwater microbial communities from Lake Tanganyika, Tanzania - TA2015008 Mahale S9 surface | ecosystem: Environmental > Aquatic > Freshwater > Lake | place: Tanzania: Lake Tanganyika... | reverse complement strand
GATTGCCGCTCGCGGCATCCTCGACGACGACCTGAGTACCGGTGATGTCGGCGGGCATCAGGTCGGGTGTGAACTGGATGCGCGAGAAGCGCAGGCCAAGGATCTGGCCAAGCGTGCGCACGAGCAGCGTCTTGCCCAGGCCGGGCACGCCTTCGAGCAGCACATGGCCATCGGCCAGGAGCGCCACCAGGCACTCATCGACGACAGCCTGCTGCCCCACCAGCACGCGCCCCACTTCCTGGCGCATGGCCAGCACGGTGCGACCGAAGGCTTCGGCCGCGGCATGCACCTCGTCGATCGTTGCGGGTGCATCGGGCACCGGCTGCAGTCGCGTCACGATGCGTCCCCCTCGCCTCGCGCGCGACGCTTGGCCGCACGCAGTCGTGCAAGGCTCGATGCATCGTCGGCCGGTGGCGCCTCGGAGGATGGTCCGCCGGGCTTGGCTTGCGTGCGATCAACGATCTCGACGGGCGCACTCGGCGTGGTGCGACGATCGGGCTTCGTCGGGGCGGTTGGTGCTGGTGCGATGGGTTCGTTCGGTGCCTTGCGTGCACCGCTGCGCGCGCGCTTCCAGGCCTCGACCGTCGCTCCACCGGCCTTCGACCCCTCGCCGACTGCCATCGCCGCCAGATCGCGCGCCGCCTCGCGGTCCAGCGTGATCCGGCGCGCAGCCACATCGATGATCAGCAGTGCGGCCGCAAGGATCGCCAGCACGTTCCAGATCCGCTTCGCCGCCTCGGGCATCGGCAGCCCGCTGCGATCGAAGAAGTCCACTGCCGACGCGTCCTTCAGCGCGATCATGCGACCGCCGCTCACCTCCGCGATCCGTCGCAGCAGCGCCGAGTCATCGCGCGTCGACGCGAGCTCTCGCGGATACGGAACGCTCACCACCGACCGTGCCGAGCGATCCGCACCCATTCCATCGCGAGCCGACACGCTCGCCAGGTACGCGCCCTGCTCGCGCGCATCGAAGTTCGCCACATACTGGCCCGGAGCCGTTTGCTGCAGATCGAGCACCTCGACCTTGCCATCGGGCCGCATGAGCGTTGCGGAGCTGCTCAGGAAGTCGCGCGGCTCGCCATCAGCCGTGAAGGCCGACACCTGCACGCGCCCAAGGTCACCATCGACCGAGGCCGACACCAGGAGATCCGGCGCCGTCGGCGGGCGCATCATCCAGCGCAGCGCGCGCGTCCAGAACGGCTGATACCCGCTCCACGTCGCCCATGATCGGCCCCACCGGCCACCGAGATCACTGGTGAACGCCATGGACTTCCCGAGACCGTAGTTCCAGTACGCCACCAAGGGATCGCGCGACTCGTTCGTCGGCAGCACCGCCGGCACCTGCGCGAGCCCCTCGCGCGGCACGGTCACCACCCAACCCGTCACCTCCGGCAGGCTCCCCGAACCATCCATGGGCCCACCTGTCGATTGCTCCACCACAGGGCGGATCCTCTGCTCCAAGATCAGCGTGCGGCTGACGAGCGTGGCTTCCTTCGTGAAGATCTTCGGAAGAAGGTTCGGGTTCTGCACGTTGTAGAACGTGCCGCCGGTCTGCTCGGCGACCGCGCGCATGTTCTGCAGGTCGATGCTCGTGCCGTGGCCGCCGACCATGATCGTGGTGACCGTGATCTTCAATTGCTTGAGCTCATTCAGTTCCGCCTGCGTGGGCGGGCTCGGATCGCCGTCCGAAATGATGATGACGTGCTTCTGGCCGGCGTTGACCTTGGACAGACCTCCCTTCGCCAGCGACAGGCTCGCCTTGAAGTCAGGCATGTCGCCGACGACCATCTTCTTGATCGCCGCGCGAATCGCCGACTTGTCACCCACCGGCTGCAGATCGTGCGCCCACGAGGCGAGCTTGCCATCCTTGCCGCCCCAATCGAAGGTCACGATGCCGGCCAGATCGAGCCTGCTCAGCGCATCGACGGCTGCTTCAGCGACCTTCTCGCCCCAGTAGTTGCCGGCGGCCATCTCGCACGAGTGCATGATGAGTACGAGCGCCCCCTTCGGAAGCTGCCGCGTGGCGGGTGGTTCAAGCTTGACCGCGAAAGCGTCGGAGGCCCTGCTGCCCTGCCAACCGCCTGCGCCGAAGGCTCGGTCGCCGCCCGTCACCAGGAGGCCACCCCCCAGATCATGCACATAGGAGTGCAGCAGCTGGTCCGTCTCGTTCGTGATCTCGAAGCGACCCACGTTCGCCAAGACCACCGCATCGGCATCCGCCAGCGCCGAGACCCCCTCGTTGTCGAGTTCATCCGGCGTGATCACGCGTGACGGAATGTCGCCCTCCGCAAGCGCCGCCACCAAGGGCTGCGACTCCTCACCGCCCTCGCTTCCATCCACGATCACCACCTTTGCGCCCGTGCTCACCAGCACCATCGCCGCACCCCGGTTGTTCTCGGCGATCGCATCCGAGGCAGGGTCGTCTGGCGTGTACACCAGCTCGTAGCGACGCGACTGACGACCCACTACGACCATCGGGAAGGTCAGCGCATTCACGCCCGCCTTCAGCTCGACCGCAAGCCCGGTCCCCGGCGCCGACGAATCAAGATCGACCGGCTCGCCGTTCTCGCGAAGCGTCACCACGCCGCGATTGGGACCCATGCTCCGGATCGAGGCCCGCAGATCGATCGTCTGGCCCTCGCGCGCCGTACTTGGCGCACGCAGCGACTCGACCATCACCTCGCTGGCGTGGCTGAAGGGCAGCGCCACCACATCGATCGGGATGCCGTTGGCACGGGCAGCTTCGGCTGCCTCGATCGCATTGCCCGAGGTCTGGTTGCCATCGGAGATCAGCAGCATCCTGCTCGCCGTGTCCGGCGGCAGCATCGCCATCCCGCGACGCAGCGCCCCCTCGATGCCCGTCGCCATCCGATCGCCACCATGCTGCGAGACATCCAGGCTCGCGTCGCTTTCGGCCACGGCACGCACCTCGGGCCGGCCGGCGAAGGTCACCAGACCCACACGGTCCGCAGCCTCGCGCTTGCTCGCCACCAGGCCATCGACCAGCTTCTGTGCCTGCTGCTGCATCGACTGCGGTACCGAGCGGCTCGCATCCGACACGACCATGACCGTCAGGCCCTCGCCCTTGCGTACCAGGCTCGGCTGCGCCAAGGCGAGGGACAGCAGCGTCACCAGTGCTCCACGCAGCACCATCGTCGCGATCGACTTCCCCCGGCCCACCACACCACGACGGCGCCATGCCATCCAGCACAGCGCGGGAACCAGCACCAGCATGGCCAGAGCCAGCGGGCGTTCGACGTCGATCCATGGCATCAGCGTCAAGGTACCGCGCCGGACTCGCGTCTGGCGCGCTCGATCCAGCGATCCGATGGCATCAGGTAGAGCCGGTTGTTGGTCGAGTCGAGCACGGCCATGGTGGCGCCGTGAACCTGCGTGGTCCACGGCCCGTTCAGCATGCCTGGCTCGCGGCCGCCCTTGCCCAAGCAGCCCATCGACGCGCCGTTCGAGAGGTCGAAGGCCTGGAGCCTGCACCCGCCGAACTCAGTCACGAGCACCGTGGCCTCGTCGAGCAGCTCGAGCCCGTACGGGTAGAGCAACTCTCCCGGCTCCTGCCCCATCGCACCGATCGAACGCACGAACGCGCCATCGGTCGTCAGTTCCACCAGCCGGTGGTTGCACGCGTCGGCAACGAGCAGCCGCCCCGAGCCGAGCATGATCAGGGATTGCGGCCGGTCAAACTTGGGTTCGGGCGAGTCATCACCCGGCACGCCGTGATGCCCAAAAGCGCGCACGAACGTGCCATCGCGCCCGAACACCTGGATCCGGTCGTTGCCGCCGTACTCGCTCACGTACACGAGGCCGTCGTCACCAAACGCAATGTCGGTCGGGAAGACGAACTGCCCCGGCTCCTGGCCGAACTTGCCGAAGGTCCGCAGCAACCGCCCCTGATCATCCATCACCGTGATCCGATGCTCATGGGTGTCGGCGACCCAGACCTCGCCCTCTGGCGACACGCTGACGCCCGTCGGGAAGCCCTGGTCGAACTCGGGCATCATCCACTCGCGGCGGTACGAACCGTCGGCGCCCAAGACCTGCACGCGCGCGCTGCGATCGATGATGATGAGTTCACCTGCAGGCGTCCAAGCCATGGCCCGTGGATAGTTGAACTGCAGCGGTCCCTTGCCGCCCCGGCCGACGATGCGCGCATCGGCACACCACTTCGGGAGCATCGAAGGTTGCGGTTCGCCTCCACAGGCCACCATGAACGGGAGCACGGCAACCGAGGCAAGCGTCATCCCGCCAAACCGCCTCATCAACCCCGCCAGAGCGACGGCAGCGACTGCGGCGACAAGCATCAGGATCGGCACGAAGCCGGCCACCACATCCGGTCGCTGGTAGTGCATGGCGTTCAGGAGCGCACTCGCGATCCACTCGCCGCCCGGTGGCTGCACGCGCGCCGACACGATCACTTCACCGGCGGCACCCACGGCACCGATCGCTCCGGCCGCGACGCACGCCACGCCGATGCGGGGCAAGAGCGCGAGCACGACGGTCCACGCCCGACCATCGAGCCGTGCACTGGCCCGCATGTCGCTGGGCGCACTCCGTACGGCGAGCCAGCCCAGCACCGCGCCGATCCATCCCCACCTCGAGAGCTGCGCTGCGGCGACGATGCCCAATCCATCGTGCATCCACGACAGGCCATCGCGATTCCAAGCCTGCACATGCGCGACCGCGATGACGACCGCCGGCGAGAGTGCCAGCGTGATCCACGCCACCCGGATCCATCGTTCGGCACAACGCATCCATGCGGAGCCCTCGGCAAGCCACGCATGCAGCATGCAGACGCCCGCAATGAGCGCGCCGCACACCACCGCCGCAGCCGCCGTCCGCAGTACGCCCCCGCCATAGACCTGCATGACCCGCACCACGCCGCCCTGCCCAAGCGACATGATCATGAGCACCACGCCCGGTACGACCAGCGTTGCAGCGAGCAGTCCGAGCGGCCATCGAGCCGATCGAGGTGCCTGTGCCGTCGCATGGTCATCGCTCGCGCGCGGCCGCGTGATCACGATGGCCACGCCAAGCGCCGCGGCAATCGACCACATCGAGCCCATCAGCACCGACCACGGGCTCGCACCAGCGGCCTCGAGGGCACGAAGCTCAAAGCCGACCGTGCGCACGAGTGCCAGGTCAAAGGCCGTCGTATCGGCCATGGTCAGACCGCCCAACACGAGGACCGAAAGCATCACGCCATGTCGATCCTCGCGCCATGCCAGGCGACCGCGATCGATCCAGCGGAGCCGATCCATGGCCGTTGCCTCACGCGCCATGGCGCGCTCGCGCAGGCCAAGCACGAGCGCACCAGCGATTGGCCACAGGGTGCAGGCAAGTGCCAAGGCCAGCGACAGCACGCGCCACGCCCCCACTGCATCCTGCTCGATGATCCATGCGCCGAGTGCAAACTCCGGCGAGCCGAGCTGCCACCACGCGTACCACGCCGCGTATGGCGGCACCAGGACGGGCACGATCCAACAAATCCAGGAGAACCAACCCCGCGGGGTGCACATGCGAGCCATCCACCACCCCAGCGCCGTCACCGCAGCGCCGGCGCCGAGGCTCCACAGCACCGTCGCGGTCGCCACCGCCCATGGATTGCTGGCCACGCCGATTGGTGCTTCGCCACCGGCGTGCAGCGCCGGCACCTGCAGCACGGGGACCACCAAGCCAACGACCACGGCAAGGGCGCCAAGCACGGCGAGCCCCACGCAGACCGACGGCCCGATCGGCGCCACCGATCGATGCGTCACTGCCCGATCGCCTTCATGAGGTCCGCCACGGCGGCATCCATGCGATCCGCAGCATCCTGGATGTCCACGCGCATCGGGTCATCCGGCAAAGGATCGAGGTCGGGCGACGATTCCACGCCAAGCGGCCAGTTGCGGCTCTCGCTTGCGGCGATGCGCGCCTGCACACCCGGGCTCAGCATGTACTCCATGAACCAGATGGCGTTGGAGCGATGCGGAGCACCGGCAATCAGGGCCACCGTGTTGGGAATCAGCAGCGTGCCGCCGCCCGGATCGGCGACGGGGTCGTGGCGCGGCATGATCCACTGAACCTTCGCACCGCGCGCCTGGGCCGCGAGCACATCATCGGTGTCGGTCAGGCCGATGTCGGCCTCGCCGCGCGCAACCGCGTCCACAACCGCGGCATTGCCACCAGTCAGGAGCCGCGGCTCGTTGGCCGCGAGTCCCTCGATGAACGCTTCCCAGTAGCCGGGGATCCGGAGCTTGCGCTCGAAGAACGACTGCATTGCACCGAGGTGTCCGCGCGTCGTCCCGAAGCGGGGATCCGCCATCGCGATGCGCCCCTTCCACCATGGTCGGACGAGGTCCATCCACGTGTCGGGAAGTTCCTCGGGCTTGATGCGATCGGGGGCGATCACCAAGACTCGCGCCCGCGCGCTGAGGCCGAACCAGCGTCGTTCACCGTCGCGGCAATCCGCCGGCCACTCGCCGAAGACGCCCGCATCCAGCGGCTCGAACGAACCCTCCGCGGCCAGTTGGGCGACCGCGAAGCACTCGCTGCTCCAGAAGACATCGGCACGCGGCCGCTCGCGTTCAGCCCTGAGCAGGCTCGCCAACGCGGTTGTCTTGGTGGCCTCGGTGTCGTAGCGCACACCGACCTTCAGGCCGGACTCCCCCTCGAATGATTCGATGATCGGCCGGGCGACCTGCTCATCGGCACTCACGTACACGATGAGGTCGGGTGACTTGCCGCAGGCAGCCAGTGCCACCGTCGCGACGCACAGGAGCCAACAGTGCGCGCGTACACCACGGATGGGCGAGTGCTTCACTTCGTTCCCCCCTGGCTCGGTGCCGCTCCAGCAGGCTGACCCGCAGCGCTGCCTTGGCCGCCGGTCTTGCGATCGATCTGCTTCTTGACATCACCGAAGTAGCGGCGATGGGAATCCTTCAGGTGAGGAGGAACGGGGTCTTCCGCGGTGGCGCTCTCGGCCTTGCGCGTGACGTCGCCGGCCACGGACTGAAGCGCGGTGGCGGCCTCACCCGTGATCGCCGGGCCCTCGACCAGCTGGCGCGCGATGATCGGCCCCTGGCCCTTCTCGACCTTCTCGCGGCGCTTGACGGTGTTGGTCTTCGTGACTTCGCGGGGCGCTTGGCCGCCGCTTCCTTGGCCGCGCTTGCCCATGCCGGAGCCAGAGCTATCGCCGTCCAGTCCTTCGCTCTGACCGCCCTGCGCGAGCTTGGCTGGTCCGTCGCCGCCCTTGCACTGGCCACCAGCGCACTGACCGGCCTGGTCCATCTGCTCCTGAGCCTCCATGTCGTTCAGCAGTTCACTCGCCTCGCCGGCAGCGGCATCCTTCGCCTCATCGGACTCGCCCTGTTCGCCGTCCGAGGGCTGGTCCTGGCTGCCCTGCTCGCCCTCCTTGCCCCGCTCGCCCTTCTGGCCCTTCTGGCCCTTCTGGCCCTGCTGACCCTTCTGGCCGGATTGGCCGGGGTTCTGGCACTGCTTGCAGGCGTTGCTCAGCTGCTGCATGTTCTGCTGCATCTGTTGCGCCGCGTCGAGCGCCTGCTTGAGCTGTTCCTTCTGTGCCTCGTTGAGCTGCTTCGACTGCTCGATGGCACGCTTGAGCGCTTCAGGGCTGTCGGCCATGTTGGGATCGAGGCCTGCATCCTCAAGCGACTTGCGCAAGGCATCCTTGTCCTTGGCCATCTCCTGCAGCTTCTTCGCCAGGGCCTCGAGATCCTTCTTCGCCTGCTCGCGCTCGGCGTCGGTCATCGAGCCATCCTTCATCTTCTGCTGCAGGTCCTTCATCGCCTCCTTCGCCGCGGCGATGTCGCCCTGCTTGAGTGCCTCGGTGAGCGGCGCAATGGCACTGTTCTTGGGAACTTCGAGCTTGGCAAGGGCATCCTTGGTCTGCTCCATGCCCTTGGCCTGGGCGCTCTCCTTGAGTGACTCAAGCTTCTGCGCCATCTCAGTCAGGCGCTTGGCCAGCTCGCGCTCCTTCTCCGCCAGGCTCTTGTCATCCTGGCCATCAAGCGCTTCGTTCGCGCGGCGAATCTCGGCAGCCATCTCCTCGCTCAGGCGCGGATCGTCGGTCACGGTCTTCACAACCGCTTCAAGGCGCGCCTTCATGTCCTCGACGCGCGACGCACTGCCTGGATCGGTCGCTGATGCATCCGCCTGCGCGGTCGACCATGCGGGAACCACCATGAAGAGCAGCCAAGCAAGCGCCAGTGCGCTCGGCCCGCCCCACCAGAGCCGCGGCAGGGTGAAGGGCAGCGCACGGCGCCACAGGTGAACCAGTCCGCGCTCATTGGCCAGGTGCATGGCATCCTGCACGGCGGCCTGCGCAAAGGGATCCTGGCGATCACGCACGGCAAGCGCCGTCGACAAGCGGTCCTTGAGATCAAGCTGGGCATCGATCACGCTGGCCATGGCCACGGGCGACGGCGTGTTGTCGCGCATGACGAGTGCGGCGATGCCCGCTCCCACAAGGGCCGCCACGCTTGCGAGCGCCATCCACTGCGGATCGCCTGCTGCGTCCCAACGATCGCCCACGATCTTGGCCACGGCGACCCACACGATCGGCAATCCGCTTGCCACAAGCAGCGCCCACAGGAATGCGCGGGCCCACGCCTGCACGGCGTAGCGACCTTGGCAGCGACGGACGATGCGTTCGATCAGATCCATGGCAGTACGCTCCTCTACGGAAGGATACCCCTCGATGATCACAACGCGAGCCATCGCCTTGATGTTTGTCGCGCTTGCCGCACTCGGCGTGCCGCGCGCCGACGCGCAGGTCGACAACGACCTGCAGCGTCAGGTCGATGCCCTCAAGGAGCAGGTGCGCCGCAAGGACATCGATGTGCAGGTCCTGGCCGCCAAGGTCACCGAACTCGAAGCCAAGCTCGCCGACTGCGAACGCAAGGGTGAACCCTCTGTTCCAGCAGAGCCAGAGCCTGCGCCGGAGCCTGCGCCAGCCACACCCGCTGCGCCTGCTGCACCCGATCCCCTGGAGCCATTTCCGGCCGATCCTCTCATGCCACCAACTCAGCCCACGCCGGGGGTGCCCAGCGAACCTGAGCCCGTGAACGATGCAGCTGCGGCGGACTTTGCCTCGCCGGAGGCGATGCTCAATGCCGTGCGGATCCGACTGCGCGAAGACTTCGGCGCGCGCGCGGGCTCAAGCGATCCCAAGGAGCGTTCGGCGTACCAGCGCGAACTCAAGCCATGGACCGCCGCCACCGCTCGCTCCATGCGGCGCGAGGTCACCTGGTCTGTGCGCTTGGTCGAGGCCATGTCGGCGCGCAGCGGTCGCGTCCTCATCCAAGCCGTCGTCGTCGACGATGCAGGGCGCGAATTCGGGCCGTGCACGATCGAACTCATTGGTGCTGCGGCCAAGTCGTGGCGCGGCGTGGCCATTGCCGGCCGTCGCGCAACCCTGCGCGGGCTCGCAACACTCGAGCTGACGATCGATCTTGACCAGCAGGAGGCTCGTCCCTTCCGCAACGACCGCTTCATCGGACCGTGTCTGGAAGGCCGCGTGATCGTGACCCAAGCGGTGCTCGGCACCTGAAAGGACCGGCCCTATGGACCAGCATGACCACGTCTGCGTCTGCTTCAAGGTGAGCCTGCACAAACTCACGACCTACATGGAGCGCGAGCAGCCGACCGTGCCCAGCCAACTCAACCAGTGCCTGCAGGCCGGCACAGGCTGCGGTTGGTGCGTGCCGTTTCTGTGCCGTCTTCATGCCCAGCACACGGCGGGACAGCAGCCTGACCTGGCCATCTCGCCCGAGGAGTACGTGGCCAAGCGCTCGGCCTACAAGACTGCCGGCAAGATCCATCAGGGCGACGAAGCCTCGGACGCGGTTGCCTGGCAACGCGGCTAGTATTGAGACTCGTTCTCAACACGAGCCGCGCGTGACGACTCCCACCCCGCCCATCCGCATTCCGCTGACCCAGCTCGCCCCCGGGCGCCGGGCCACCGTGGAGTGCTCGGCGCTCGATGCACTGCCAGAAGGCGACAGGTGCCTGCTGACAGCGATGGGACTGGGCGAACGCTGCGAGGTCCGGCTCTGCCGAAGCGGCCACGCGTGCATCGTCCAGGTGGATACCACCCGGCTGGGCATCGACGAGCAGGTTGCCGCGCGGATCATGGTCACGCCGATCGACGACGCGTCATGAGCAGGCCAGAGCTCGCGACGATCGCCCTCGTCGGCAATCCGAACACAGGCAAGACCACGCTCTTCAACGCGCTCTGTGGAGCTCGTGCGCGCACGGCAAACTTCCCCGGCAGCACCGTCGATCATCATCTGGGCCAGTGCACGATCGCCGGTGCGCCGCTCGAGGTGATCGACCTGCCTGGCATCTATTCGCTCGCGCTCGACCTACCCGAGAGCGTGCTGTGTGCCGAGTGCATCGACGGCCGCCTCGGCACCGTGCCCGAGGCCGTGGTGCTGGTGCTCGATGCCACCAACCTGGTGCGCAACCTGCAGTTCGCCAGCACGGTGCTGCGACGCGGCCTGCCCTGCGTGGTCGCACTCACGATGACCGACGCCGCGCGCGGTGCAGGGCTGGTGCTCGATCCATCATCGCTCGCGCGGGATCTGGGCGTGCCGGTGATCGAGGCGAGCGGCCGGACCGGCATCGGCCTGACTGCACTCGCGACCGCTGCCCACGACATGGCCACGCGACAGGCGCCGCCAATGCCCGCCGCACCCTGCCCCGCGGCGGAACCGGGAACCGCAGCGTGCGCCGACTGGGCGGCGGGCGTGTTCGAGCGAGCAGGTGGCCGCACCATGCGCGCCTCGGCAGATCCGCTCACGGAGCGACTCGATCGCGCGTTCACCCATCCCGTCGGCGGCATCGCGGCCTTCGCGCTGACGATGGGCCTGCTCTTCACCTCGATCTTCTGGCTTGCGAGCTATCCGATGGATGCGCTCGATGCCGTCTTCGGCTGGCTCGCCGGAGTGGTCCACGATGTGTTGCCAGCCGGTCTCATCGCCGATCTCATTGCCGATGGCGTCGTCAGCGGCATCGGCGCGACGGTCGTCTTCCTGCCCCAGATCGCGCTGCTCTTCTTCCTGCTCGCACTGCTCGAGGACACCGGCTACCTCGCGCGCGCTGCGCTCTCGCTCGATCGCACCATGCGGCGCTTCGGCCTGCCGGGCCAGGCGTTCCTGCCGCTGCTCTCGAGTCACGCGTGCGCGCTGCCGGGCATCATGAGCACGCGGCTCATCCCGGGGCGGCGCGACCGGCTCGCCACGATCCTCTGCGCGCCGTTCATGAGCTGCACCGCGCGCATTCCCGTCTATGTGCTGCTCTGCGGCCTGCTCTTCGCGGGCGAACCGTGGAAGGCCGGCCTCGCCTTCGTGGGCTGCTATGCCCTCGGCATCCTTGCGGGGCTTGGCACCGCGTGGCTGCTTCGCCGCACCATCCTCGCCGGCGATGGTCGTGCGATGGTCATGGAGCTGCCGCCCTATCGCCGCCCGAGCCTGCGCACCGCATTCCATGTGGCGCGAGATCGATCGCAGCTCTTCCTGCGCAACGCTGCCACCGTGATCCTGGCGATCAGCGTGGTGATGTGGTGGCTCAGTGCCTTTCCCAAGGTCCAACCATCCCGCGAATCGGTTGCGCTGCGCCACGTGGCCGACGCGTCAATCGCCGCAGGCGACGAGGACCGCGCGGCGGAACTGATGGCGACTGCCAAGGCATTGGATGCGCAGACCCAGGCGCGCGGCAGCTTCGCCGCACGCGTGGGCGATCTCGTGCAGCCTGCCTTCGAGCCGCTGGGACTGGATCGACAGCTCACGATGGCCGTGCTCACGAGTTTCCTCGCGCGCGAGGTCTTCGTGAACACCGTGGCGATCCAGGTGCAGTCAGGTGATGATGTCGCCGATCCGGGCACGATGGAATCGATGCGTGCCGCCACGCGCGATGACGGATCGCCGCTCTTCGCCCCGGCGACTTGCGCAGCGCTGCTGGTCTTCTATGTGCTGGCCATGCAATGCCTGCCCACCCTCGTCCTCACCGCGCGCGAAGCGGGTGGCTGGCGCTGGGCGCTCTTGCAGCTGGGCTGGATGAGCACGCTCGCCTGGGTCGCAGGCGCGATCGCGTTCCGACTGGCGGCGGCGTGATGGCGTTCCCCGTCGATGACTGGCAGTTCTGGCTCGTGACCGCCTGCGCGCTCGCCGGTGCGTGGTTCGTCGTGAAGCCCTTCCTGCCCAAGGCGTTGAAGCCGCGCGCCAAGGCGCGCCCCACGCGTGCACGACTGACCATCGGCGGCAAGCCGCCCGAACAGCCCCTGCCGTGAGGAGGCTTGGGGCAGATCAGAACCCAAACACCGGGCGATCCCCGGGCAGCCGAGCGCCCAGCATCAGCTTCGCGAGCGCGAGGTCGGCCTGGGTGGTGATCTTGAGGTTGCGCGGGTCTCCCGCCACGACCAGGACCGGTTCACCAAGCCGCTCAACGAGCGAGGCATCGTCGGTCGCGCCGTTGAGCCCCTGCTGCGCGTAGGCCCGCTCGAAGAGCGAGCGCTCGAAGACTTGCGGCGTCTGGATCGCCATCATGCGCTCGCGCGGG
>Ga0194116_10006399_pt1 | contig 12574 bp, 10 predicted proteins | sample TA2MahsurfametaG_4_FD_148617 | JGI IMG/M metagenome (GOLD analysis project Ga0194116, IMG submission 148617) | Freshwater microbial communities from Lake Tanganyika, Tanzania - TA2015008 Mahale S9 surface | ecosystem: Environmental > Aquatic > Freshwater > Lake | place: Tanzania: Lake... | reverse complement strand
CCATTTTTTTTCCGGGTATCTATGCTAAGCTCTAATGGTAAAATGCCCTCAAAATTCTTTTCAAAGAATTTGAGATCTCTGTTGATTGGAGAATTTTGTGGGAGGTCATCCACTACATAGCCATTGACATTGATCTGCATTACTCCAAGTAGGGAAATCAAAGTAATTACGATTGAAAAAACATAGATGAGATGGCTTTTTTCGTGAACTAGAAAATCGGTTCTGACTAATAGCTTGTGCAAGAAATCCGTATAATGTTCTTCTTGTGCTTTCAGTTTGGGGACAGGGAGGTAGCTGAAAATGATTGGAATCAGACACAGGCAGATAAACCAAGTGGCCATTACATTCAGGGCCGCAACCACACCAAATTCAACTAATAAGGCACTACCCGTGTAGAATAAAACTCCAAATCCGATGGCAGCCGTAATGTTTGCAATCAGCGTAGTCTCCGAAATTCTTAGTATGGTGACATGCAACGCTTTTTCTTTATCTCCATGTTTTCGAAGCTCATTGTGGTATTTATTTAGCAGCAATATACTGTTGGGAATCCCGATAATTACAATCAGTGGAGGAATTAAACCGGTTAGCATAGTAATCTCATAGCCAAACATAACCAAGGTCGCCAGGCTCCAGATTACTACGACAATGACCAGAATAATCGGAAAAAGAACAGGATAAAGTTTTCTGAAAAACAAGAATAGAATAATAGCAGAAACAAGAATAGAAAGACTAAGAAACAATACAAATTCTCTGGATACCAGTTGACTTACAGCAGTACGAATAAATGGAAGTCCGGAGTAATGAACTTCTACATGATGTTTTTTACTGAAAGTATCGGCTCTTTCTAAAATTGATTTGATTATAGGTTTACGTTTGGGCGTATTAAGTATTTTATGATCAAAACTGATGGCCATCAGGGTGGCATGGCCTGCTTTGTTCAATAGAAGTCCATCGTAAAAAGGTAATTCGTAAATGCGATTTTTGATACTGTCCATTTCCGAGTCGCGCGTCACAGGGCCTAAGCTAATCTTCTTTAATATGAATTTTTGATTTAAAGTATCTTTTTGGAGGTCATACAAGTTGCCGATTGAAAGTACTTGTTGTATACCTGCAAGATTTTGTATTTCCAAGGTAAGCTGAGCCCAATCGTTGAATAATTCCTTGTTCATCAATTTTGGCGTACTAATCCCAAGAACCATCATGTTCCCATCCTCGCCAAACTTGTCTTTGAAATCATTGTATCGAATAAAAGCCGAATCAGTTTGAGGAAGAATTTTACTGCCGGTGTAAGAAAGTTTAACAAAGCTGGCTTTCCACGCCATGAATAGGGTCAAGACGAAAAACAGTACAAGAATTGCGATCCGGTTCGAAAGTATAATTTTGGAAAAGTTATTCCACATGCTGAACGGTTTAGGATTATAGCGATATCAGTCTGTAAAACTACAAAAATTCTTAATTTGGCCTTTGTTTAATCTGTTAATTCGGTAAAGCCGGTAAAGTAAATGAAATGGATACTATTGGTAGTAGTATTTTAAAAATTTGAAAAAGTAGTTCGGGGGAATTAGTTTTGCTTCATAAAACCAGGGGAATCGTATTTAAAACCACAAACTATGCTGAGAGCAGTGTAGTAGTACAGGTTTTTACCGAAAAATTTGGATTGCAATCCTACTTGATTAATGGCATTAAGCGCCCTAAATCAAAGATTAAACTGAATAGTTTACAGCCATTACATCTTTTAGATATGGTGGTTTATCATAAAAGTTCAGGAAGTATTCAGCGTGTTTCGGAATTAAGACACTTGCCTGTTTTTCAGACTATCCCGTATGATATCATAAAAAGCTCAATCACCTTATTTTTAAATGAAGTTTTATATAAGTCACTCAGGCAGCATGAATCCGATGAAGTGCTGTTTGAGTTTTTGTTTCATGCCATTGAAATTTTAGACGGTATTAGCAAAGGAGTATCAAATTTCCATGTTTATTTTCTGCTTAGGCTAACCCGTTTCATGGGATTCTATCCTGATACTAGCCTGGCAGGTAGGGCTGATTTTTTTGATCTTAAGAATGGTTGTTATTCTAAGATGCAACCCCCTCATTCCTTGATTCTTGAACAACCTTTATCGGGGATCTGGACTTCCTTTCTGAATGCTAAATTTGATAATCTGGAGGAATTGACTATTTCTTCAGCTCAAAGAAAGCAATTGTTGGAGAAGGTATTGGAGTATTACAAGCTTCATGTTGAAGGATTCGGACAAGTAAGATCGCATGAAGTGTTGGAGGAGGTTTTGGCCTGAACGATGTAAAAAATATGTTCACCGGATACAATAGTTATCCGGATTCTATTTGATATTCTTCTGTACAAATTCCGCCGAATACACCTTAATCATCTCCCTCACCCGCCTAAACTCATTCAAAATTTCCTCTTCCGTGCCTTTGGCTTTGGCAGGGTCAGGAAAATTAAAATGAAAGCGTTTTACATTTCCCGGGAAATAGGGGCAGGCTTCATTGGCATTATCACAAACAGTAATGACAAAATCGAATGGTATATCAGTATACTCATTAACATGGTTCGAAGTATGATTGGAGATATCAATGTGATCTTCTGCCATTACCTGAATGGCTCTTGGGTTTACACCGTGAGTCTCTATCCCTGCGCTGTAAATTCTGGCTTGATCACCGGCATAATGCCTCAGGTAGCCTTCTGCTATCTGACTTCTGCAACTGTTACCTGTGCATAGTACAAGGATGTTTTTCATAGATAGTTAGTTCATAGATTAATGCCCTAATTATATATTGCAATATTACGATGAAATTTTCTAAAGAACAAGGTTAATTGTGTGAAGATTGATTTAGTCTGGCGAATGTAGTAATCAGACCGTTGAGTTGGTTTTGTAAGATGATTTGGTAAATTCGCAAGCCGGGTGGTTCGACTTTAAAAATTGTCTTTGGGGGTGGGAAATTGATTTCCCCATTTACTGATGGGTTTCAGATAATGCTGAGTACTCCATTTGATCACCCACCTTTTTTACCTTTGAGAGGTCAAGAGAATCATTGGAGATAGGTTCTAATACCTTAAGACGTTCCTCAACAGGTAAATTTTTATTAAGCCAAATTTTAGCGGTATTGATATCCAACAGACAAGGCATCCTTTCATGAATATCCTTCATGAACTCATTTGAAGTACGGGTAATGATGGTACAAGTATTAATCATTTCTCCGGTAGACTGATCAACCCAGGTATCCCAGAGTCCGGCCATGAGGGTAAATTGTTGATTCTTCATCCTGATTAAGTAAGCTTGTTTTACTTTCCCTTTTTCGTCCATTTTTTTCCATTCATAAAATCCATCGGTTATGATTACACAATGGCGTTTACCAACCAAATGTTTCCAGACAGTGGATAGCCGGAGATTTTCTAAGCGTGCATTAAAACTGATGAATTTTGGTTTTTCTTTAGACCAAAAGGGTATCAGACTCCAGTAAAAATACTGAAGTTCCTCCCCTTTATCGTCTGTGATTAATGGGAGTTCGGAGCTTGGGGGCAAATTAATTGACCCGGGTTTAATTAAGTCAAGGGCGTATTTTAGATGAAGTTTTTTGGCAATAACCGCCGGGTCTGAAGTTGAAACTCTGCCGCACATGGGTATATTGGATTTGGTTTTAAATTATTTCCTATTTCCTTTTCAGCTTTTTGATGCACAATTTCGTTTAAAGAATGTATATTTAATGTATAAAATTCCAGTTTATTTAAAATATAAGCCATTACTATTGAAAGGCTTATAAAATTTTTAGTTTCCACACAATTGAAAAAATATAATGAAAACAGCAAACATCGAAAACAAGTCTAAATTTTATATCCTTAGCCTGTTCGTATTGTTATTTCTGGTTCAGCATTCCTTTGCTGCCAATAAGGTTAGAATAGCCACGATTGGAGCTGTCTCGCCTTCTGTCAATAAAGCCCAGGCACCTGCAGCTTTTGTAGATCAAATGATTAGTTTCTGGAACGGACAACTTAGTCAGGTGCTTAAATCAAAACTGGATTTGATTGTATTGCCCGAGGCATGCGATGTGCCATCAGGATTAAGCTACCCGGAACAGAAGATTTATATTAAGGAGAGAAAGAACAGACTATTGGAGTTTTTTGCCTCTAAAGCTCGTGAAAATAATACCTATATCGCGTTTGGGTCCATTCATGAAACCGAACAGGGCCTTCGCAACTCGGTAATTATGCTCGATAGAAACGGTCAGGTTGCAGGTACTTATCACAAGAATTTCCCAACCATCAATGAGATGGAAGCCGGCATCATTCCCAGTGAAGAGGTGCCAATTGTTCAATGTGATTTTGGTAAAGTTGCCATGTCGATTTGTTTTGATCTGAATTATGATGAATTGCGATCAAAATACATCGAACAGCAACCGGATATTATTTTATTTTCTTCTGTTTATCATGGCGGACTGATGCAGGGAATTTGGGCATATTCTTGTCGCGCCTTTCTGGTCAGTGCGATAGGTGTGGCTCAACTTCCTTCGGAGATTGTAAATCCTTTGGGAGAGGTTATTTCTAGCAGCACCAATTACTTCAACTATACGGTATCCACTATCAATCTGGATTATAAATTGGCGCATTTAGATTATAACTGGGATAGACTGAAGAAGCTCAAAACAAAGTATGGGGATGATGTCAATATTCATGATCCCGGAAAAGTTGGCTCTGTGATGATCAGTAGTGAAGATAAATCCATAAGTGCTGCTCAAATGGCAAGAGAGTTTGATATTGAACTACTTGACGCCTATTTTGATCGCTCCAGAACATTCAGAAAGAAAGAACTGCAAAAAGTAGGAATGTGATTATGCGATTATAATCGTATGATCTGATGAAGCCGATTTTGTTTAGCAGCGCCTTCAGTGATTATGGTATAGTCTAAACTTATGGCCGCATCCTAAACTTTCTCTAACTCATAAGCCGGATTTGAGGTTTTCAAAAAATAGGTTAATATTTCATTTGGGTAAACGATCCGAGCCATCCGTTCAACTCAGGTATTGACCTCATCACATTAATTCAGCCGAACATAAAAACCGAACCGAGCGTACATTCGCTTTATTATTTTAACCTGAATTTGATATTATTTGATATTAGGAAGATAAAAAATCATCTTTTGATGGATTTCATGTTGCTCCACACGCATATGATTTGATTTTTGAAAGCAATATCTGCGTGTTATCGCTTAGTTCAGTCCTTTCCTCCGGAGTATTTCCGGCAAGAAATTTTGCTTCATTTCAGATGATCCATAGCCGGAAGATACCTCCTTCGGCAAGGTTTAGTTTACCCGGTGCTGTTTTCCATCGGGGCGGCTGCTCGGTAATAGAAGCACAGGCTCTGTTAAACAAACACGGGTGGCAGCCCTATCTTTTTTGCACTACTGAATCTCTTGATATCGATTCCATTTCCTGCAAAAAAACAGGGCAGAACACGGGGCTGGAATAAGCCAGGAGCAACAGACCCTGCTTTCCAAAAGCTGAGCAAAATCATCAGGTTAAACTTAGCCTAGAAAGAACTAATATCGATGTCAGGTTTCTTAATCTATAGTTTTATCAATAAAAAAAGAAAAAGAAGTACAGAGCAGCATGAACTCCTCTTACACCTTCATAATAACCAATGGTGCTTCCGGAACTATTTTTTACCCTTCCATTATCGAGAAAGCCAATGATGCTACCGGAACTATTTTTAACTCTACCATCCTTCACAAAACCAATAGTACTGCCGGTGCTATTTTTAACTCTACCATTATCAAAATAACCAATGGTACTCCCCGAACTATTTTTAATTCTATCATTATTAAAGTAGCCAATGGTATTCCCTGAACTATTTTTAACCCTGCCGTCTTCGATATAACCAATGGTACTCCCTGAACTGTTCTTTAGCCTTTGAGCATTGGCTAATCCAATTGTCAGTAACATTGCTGTCATTAAAATTAAATGTTTCATTTTATTAATTTTTGTTTCTGGTTAAAGAGGGTCTCAAATTGGTTTTACCGAAAAGTTTTTGTGTTTCCATCGATTTTAAAAATATTTTTTTACAAACGACTCCCCCAATCATGGTTATAGTCTAATTTTTGAGAAAAAACACGTAAAATCGATAACTTAAGGGGAGGATTATCGCTTATTCACTAAATTGAACGACTTTGTAACCACTAATTTTATTAATTTCAGCAAGGGTTCGAAATTCATTTAATTTTATATTTACTATTTCCTTGCCGGTTGAAATTTCATCAAAGGATATGACTAAACCAGATTGACCATCTATGAACTTTGACGAAAGTTGCTTGACAAATCTAAAATTATTATCAAAAAAGTCACCATAAGGATACCTGGTAGAGTAAGCTCTAAAATCATACCCAATATAGTATTCACTCCAGCCATAGCCACAGCCACGCCATTGGCGAGAAATGCGCTCCCAAATTTTCCAGTCCAATAGTGGAGTAGTGCTAAAAGAGATTTGTTGGTAGCCATCACTACTGTAAGCGTTAAAGAAAACACTACCCCTGAAATTCTATTTGATTGTTGACTATTTAAACAATAACATACTTCATCTGAAGTGCCTTCAAATTTTCTAAGCTTCCGCTGAATTTTGAGTATTTTTATAAATATAGGATTCAAAATAATTTGACGGACTTCTTTGCTCGACTAAAGAGTTAGAATCTGAGTTCATAGATGATTTTTATTAATCTTCATAATTACTCAAATTTTTGCAATTTTTTTGCAAAAAAAAGGGTTTATTAAGTTTGAACTTGATAAACCCTTTATTTTCAGTGTGGGAGATACTGGGTTCGAACCAGTGACCCCCTGCTTGTAAGGCAGGTGCTCTGAACCAGCTGAGCTAATCTCCCGCTTTGGGACTGCAAATATAGGAGGACGCTTGTATTTAGCAAAATTAATTTCAAAAAATGGATTTTTGGGCTTCTAGCAAGGTATTTGAAATTAAATTAACCTGAAATGAATATACCATCTTACCGCAGCCTGATTATTTTTCTCAGTTTTTGGAAAGCAGGGTCTGTTGCTCTTGGTCCCGTGTTCTGCCCTATTTTTTTGCTGGAAATTAAATCGTTATCCTAAGATTCAGTAGTGCAAAAAAGATAGCGCTGCCACCCGGGTTTGCTTAACAGGGCCTGTACTTCTATTACTGAGCTGCCTGTCGCGATGGAAAACAGCACCGGGTAAACTAAACCTTGCCGAAGGAGGTATCTTACGGCTATGGATCAACTGAAATCAAGTACCATTTCTTGCCGGAAATACTCCGGAGGAAAGGACTAAACGAAGCGATAACTCGCAGGTATTGCTTTCAAAAAAAAATCAAATGCGTCCGGAGCGTGATAAGATTCATTACAAGGATATTTTTTAATCTTCATGCTATTGATCTCAGGTTAAACTAAATTTTTTGAATGGATACTTGATTAGCCGAGGGAGCAAAACAATAAGTAATCTTGGGAATAATTGGTAGGGCTTTTCATATAGATTGTTTTAAAGTAAAGGAATTTCGCCTTTTAAACAGTCCGATTTTTAGGAGGGGTTACAGTCATAGGTAGCAGCAAACAATAGTTTTTGTACTTCCCGATAGTCTTTTTGCGACGAAAAATCACTTTGTTGTTTGTTGCACAGAAATGCTGGAATTTATTTCTTAAAGTGATTTTTAGAATTATTTATCTCTTTTTAACAAACTTTAACAAAACTTTAAACCATTCTTAGTTAAATTTGTCGAACAAATCAGCGTATTAGAAAGAAATATTCCCGCTATTTATTAACCAATTATTAACTGTTTATTTAGAAAAATAAATGGTCTGTTATTTTTTTATCGGTATCAGATCGTATTTAATCAATCTTTTTAAACCTAAAGAAGATACTCATATAAAAATCGAGTGAAATGAAAACCAACCTATTAAAAGTTACAAAATTGACGCTTATCACGCTTAGTTTCATTGCCTCAACCCTATCGATAAGCAAAGCACAAAAATTAAATGATGTACAGGAGGGCAGTGTTTGGGCATCTGCCATAAAAGTTGATGGGAAACATAATGACTGGGAAAATAATTTTAAAGCATTGAATAAAAGTACAAACCTGACTTATACCCTTGCTAATGATGCTAAAAACTTATACTTGGCCATCCAATCCAAAGATGTGACGAATAACAATAAAATAATGTTAGGGGGTATTACCTTGACGGTCAATCCAACAGGTAAGAAAAATGATAAGGAAGGGTTTAAAGTAATCTATCCGGTAATAGCCAGACGCAGACCGGGTGGTGCACCGGGTGGCGGAGCCCCTGCAGGGGTTAGAATGCAAGGAGGCCCGAATGGTGGTTTTAGCCGTTTCCAGGATATGAGTCCGATGCAAAGAGATTCCATGCAAAGGGCGTTTGCCAGGATGCAACTGGCAGGTGCCAAAGAAATTAAAGTTTTTGGCTTTAAAGATATTCCGGATAGCTTGATCTCCATTTACAACGAGTACAGCATTAGAACGATGGCGTCCATCAGTGATGAAGGGGTTTTCATGTATGAACTTTCTGTACCATTTGCCTTGTTAGAAATGTCCTTAGATGAGCCGAAAGAATTCTCCTACAACGTGAAGCTTAATGGCTTGCAAATCAATTTTGGAGGTTTTTCAGGAGGTGCCAGACCAGGTGGACCGATTGGAGGAGGCGGGGGTGGTCAGGGACCGGTGGTAGTGCTGCGCATGGAAGGAAGTGGCGCAGGTGGCCCGGTCGGCAGCTTTAATTTCCAAGATTTAATAACCCCAACAGATTTTTGGGGTAAGTATATTTTAACCAAACAAAACTAGAATTTCAGTATTCCTATTCTATGAAAATAATGGCTATGCCGGCGTATCAGTTAGGCAAAAAAAATGCTAAAATATCTCTCCTTACAGTGATTTTTAGCCTTACAATTGCTCAACTTTTTGCGCAATCCACACCTCGGCCTCCAGCTACAACCCCTCAACCCATTCCGCTCAGGCAGGTTTCGGGCGTAGTAAAGGATTCGCTGGATCAAACTGTAATTGGCGCAACTGTTACCTTAACTTCTTCTGCAGATACACTCAAAACATCAACCAATGAGGATGGAATTTTTATTTTTAAAAATGTAAAATCATGGGTGTTTAGAATTCAAGTAACCTCTTTGGGCCATGTGAGTAAGGTAATTTCCGGTAAATACAATGATGCAACTCCACGAATTACTTTAGATCCCATCATATTAAAAAATGATGAAAAAGTATTAAGCGAAGTCATAGTTAATGGTACACCATCCATTGTCTACAAAACGGATACGGTAGAATACAGGGCCAGTGATTATGTAGTGAGGAAAGGGGCTACTGTTGATGAATTATTACAAAAAATGGAGGGTGTTCAGGTGGGTAATGATGGTTCGGTTACTGTAAATGGAACTGCTGTAGCCAGAGCCCGCTTAAATGGGAAAGATATTTATGGTGGGGATGTGGCAACTGCAGTACAAAATTTACCTGCTGAAATTGTTGATAAAGTTCAGATGGTTGATGATTATGGAAATACTGCAGCCAGAACCGGTGTTAAAGATGGCGATCCGACTAAAGTCTTGAATATCACTACGAGGCAAGATAAGTCGGTCGGGAATATGGCTAGGTTAAACGGCGGACTAGGAACTCTGGATCAGTTTGAAGGTAGTGCTAACTTAACCCGAATTAATAAAAATCAAACCATTACTGTAAATGCCACGGCTCTTCAATCTCCAAACGGAATTGCAGGTCAAAATGCAAGTATTGGCCGATTGGGTGGAGCAGCCAATCGAGGCGGAAGAAGTGGTGCAGGCTTTGGCGGTGGTGGTGGCGGAAATGCAACCGGAGGCACTAATTTAAGAACGGCACCCGCATTAACCTACCGGGATAAATTTGGTAAAAAGATTGATTTTTTGGCTAACTATAATTTTAGCTACATAGATAATCTTAGTCAAACCATCAGCAGATCTCAAACCATAAGTACCCTCGGGACAACCGATTCTGATCGGGATGCAAATTTTGAATCAAAAAATAGATCACATACCATTGGTTTTGAGATTGAATATGCCATTGATAGTGCCAATTATATTCAGTTTACACCTAACCTGAATTTTGTCAATTCAACAGGATTTAACAGGTCGACAGTATTTCAAAAAGGCCTGATTAATCAAGATCAAATTAATAGCAATTATAACAGCAGTACTCGTCCGAATATAGGTGGAACAGTCGCGTATCAACATATTTTTAAAAAACCTTCCAGAACCTTCTCGGCCGAAGCTACCCTTAGGCAGCAACAAAATAATAATGCGGATGAACAATTGAACCTTTTTAACTATCGGGATATTAATCAATTGCTCTTAGGTGATTCTATTCTTAATCGCCTGATTGATGTCAATAATCTTCAAAACAGCATCCGTGGTAGTTTAACCTATACAGAACCCTTGGGTAAGTTATCGCGATTAGAATTTAACACGAATGTAGAGGAAAGAGACTATAACAATAGCCGTCTCACCAGTGACATTGAGGCCAATGGTAATTTATCTCTTTTGGATACATTTAGCAATGTGTTTAACTATTCCTTCACGCAATACCGAAACTCACTTAATTACAGATATGGGAGTAATAGCACATTGTTTAATTTCTCTTTGGGTCTAACCACAGTGAATACTTCCTTGGTAGCAAGTAGTACCACAGTTGCTTCTAGAATTGATAAACAAAATTTTAGAATCATACCGATTGCTCGTCTTCAATTGAGACTTTCGAGTACACACAGGGCTTCATTGAACTATAACGGTAGAGCAATTGAACCGTTGTTTAATCAAATTCAACCTGTAAGGGATGTTTCTAATCCACAAAATGCCATCGTGGGTAATCCCGATTTGAAAGTTGCTTTTACTCATAGTGTCAATGCCCAGTATAGTAACTATATCGCTAATTCCAGAATTAATTACGAATTGAGAGTATTCTCCTCATTTACCGAAAATCAAGTAGTCAATAATGTAGTTGAGATCAGGGATCCTGCTGCCTTTGGGGTGTTTAGAAACGAAACACGATTCGTTAACTTGAATGGTAATAATAGTACCATAGGCGACTATTCTATTTCCAAGCAATTAAGCGATAGGAGATATAACCTTAGTTTTTTCGGAAATGTGATCCATTCTAACCGTGTCTCTATGAGTAATAACCAAATGAATAATGCAAAAACATGGGGGTTTAAGCAAAATTTTGGACCAAGAATGAATCCTAAAACTTGGTTTGACATTAATCCATTTGTTTCCTATGACTTTAATAAGATAGATTTTACTTTAGCGCGTTCCAAAGATGTCATTCAAAAAATTTGGGCATTGAGTTTAGATGGGAATATTTACTTTGCCAAGAAATACCAATTTGGCTATGCTTTGAGTAAAAATTATGTGAGTGGTATTGGCAATAACATTACCAATAATCCATTTATCATTAATACGATGTTGCAAATGAGGGTATTTAAGAACAAAGGTTCTTTGCAATTGAGGGCCTACGATTTATTGAACCAAAATAACTTTATTAATAGAACTCAAAACGACTTAGGTTTTACAGAAACATTAACAAATCCTAATAGTCGTTATGTGATGTTAAACCTGAGCATGAATATTCAAAAATGGACTGGCGCTGCGGGTAATAATAACAGACCTTTGATTAGAAGGGGAGATGGTAGTTTTGTGAATTGAGATGATCTCTTATTCTTTTTTCAACAGGATAAACCGCTCAACCAAAGCGGGTTCTTTGAGCGGTTTATCATGGATCTAAGGAATCATTGAAATAATGATCCTGATTTGAAGTTTCAAGCTTTAGGCCAATCGCGACAGGAACTGACAAATTTGTTAAACCTGATTACAGCGTGAATTGGCTTGTGCTTAAGGCCTCTAGTTAATGAGTGAAAAGCAGAAATGTTGACAAAACATTTCTTAAAACTGCTTTCAAACTAATTCATACATGGTTGAGTTTTTAATCTAAAGACCTCTATAACTGATGTTCTTCTCAAGACCTGAGTCTGATATCAGTTGTAGGAGTGTTAGAGATATAATTAAACTCTTTCTTATTGTTTTTTGACCAATTTGGTAATTTCCAAAACACCATTAGTGATGGAACCGGTGATGGTTACCTCTTCACCGACAAAGTTTTCTACTTTTTTGGTGTCTTTGATGGAATACACTTTATCGCCACTTACAAAAACAATTTTAGCGCCATTCTTTACACAATCTTTTGCACAGGCAGCATGACCCTTATTATTACCCTTAGCACCGCATTTGTCATCGGTAATAAATCCGGTCCATTGACCTTTGTCAAGCGCATTTACAGTCGTAATGAATAATACAACGACAAGAAGCATTAAGTACTTTTTCATAGTATTCGTTTTTTAATTTAAATGTAAGGCTTTTTCAATAATTTACAAAATTTCTATGCCCGACTAATAAATCATAGATTTAGAATACACAAAACCCGATTGTGATCAGCTGTTCATTCCTGTTTTCAAGACTCCATTCTATTTCCTCATCTTTGCATCAAACAATTTCAATAT
>Ga0194116_10006398_pt1 | contig 12575 bp, 18 predicted proteins | sample TA2MahsurfametaG_4_FD_148617 | JGI IMG/M metagenome (GOLD analysis project Ga0194116, IMG submission 148617) | Freshwater microbial communities from Lake Tanganyika, Tanzania - TA2015008 Mahale S9 surface | ecosystem: Environmental > Aquatic > Freshwater > Lake | place: Tanzania: Lake... | reverse complement strand
GGTATCTGATCGTGGAGCATCAATTAGGATTCCACTTCACGTTTCACAAGCGGGTAGAGGATATCTAGAAGACAGACGACCCTGCGCGAACGTCGATCCTTATGTTGTTACGCGATTAATTCTTGAGACAGTTTGTTGTTGAAATTAAAGAATAAGCCGAGTGCAAATAGGGCGCAGAGAATGGTAATATAAAGCATGTCCATTCTCTGCGCCGACTTTATGAAGCGGTTTAAAACGTCTGTCTAAGAATAACTGATAAAGAACTTGAAGATGGAAGTTATGTCAAAAAACTCCCAAATTTTGGTGTTTGATTTTATGAATCAGTGTCACAGGGCTCGCAGCGGGTTTCAAGCCGGACCTGCACCGGTGATTTTTAATTTTTTCCGTCAATTCAGATCGATCGTTGAAGAATTTAAGCCAAATAGGATTTACGTCGTCCTAGAAGGTAGACCGGTAAAGCGTTACGAACTTTTACCCGAATACAAGGCTACTCGCAGGATTACAGAAGACGATCCTAAGCACGCAGAATTGCAAAGATTTTTTCAACAAAAAGACCAGATAGTAGAACTGTTATCAACTCGATTCCCGGTTTCAGTAGTTAGACATCCTACGTCGGAATGCGACGACACCATTTACAATCTGATTAGATATAGTTCGACTGCGATTCCTTGGACTGTGGTATCTAATGACTCGGATTTCACTCAATTAATTCAAGAATATTCGCATGTTAAAGTATGGAATCCAATTAAAAAAGAATATTTAGTCGCGCCCAGTGACTATGATTACGTTACTTGGAAATCTCTTCGCGGTGATAGCTCGGACAACGTCCCAGGTATCTTTGGTATCGGAGACAAAAGCGCCTCGGATATTGCTAGAGATCCCGACAGATTATCGAAATTTTTGTCCGATGTAGAAAATGCTAGACAGTTTGAACGTAATTACGAGTTGATTTCTTTTCGCAAGTGGACCGACGTCGAAGCTATGGACATGACGTCTTCGTCAGCAGAAAAGGATTGGCATTCTGTAAAGACAATTTTCGATTCGTTCGGATTCAAGTCAATCACACGTGATGATTCTTGGAAAAAGTACGTCGACTCTTTCGAACGCCTGTGGGGATAATATCAATTCAATATTATATTTAAACATCATGTCTAATCGGAATCTGAAAGAGCAGCGCTTGCTGAGAAAATACATTAAGGAATCTCTTGTGACCGAATTAGGTTTCACCGATGTTGCGCTTGATGTTGGTAGAAATTTTGGCACGCACGCTTCGGATTGGGGACCTAGTTCTTGGTTCGCAAATTTTATGAGTCGTCAAATGGATAAGCTCGGAGATTCTGCTGACGAATGGATCGGTACAAAATTAGACGCAGTTCTTCCAGGCGCTTTGAAAAACAGAGTTGAACAATATTCTCAAGAATTAACTGGTGAATCTTCGTCGACTGTATTATCAAAGGTTGTGGCTGGATGGATCGAAGAAGTGGAAGATCTCATTCGTGAAAGATTTCCGTCTTCAGAAAAAAGACAAATATACAGATTCGCTGCTGACGAATATGCCCAAATTTTAAGAAGAAATCCAGATGTCAAAAAAGCCATCGAACAAGTTAAACGTAAACTAGATATAAAATATGGCGCGCGGATCTCGAGGCCGGCAAAATCGAAAGAACATTTTAGATGAAATAATCGGCGATTATTCGATGGCGGGTTCTAGGCACGTCTCCGCGCCGAGGGAAATATTAGATTGGATTATTTTGTTGTTTCATTTAGAACTAATGTTTTATCTGACAGGAAAGCAGAACAATTCTCCAAACTCGTTACTGTTCGAATTTTGATTAGACGGACTGAGCAAGTTTCTTTGTGTAGTTGATCATGAAGATAACCTGAAGATCGGATTTCCTGGCGGTCGAGTTGAAGAAGGAGAGATTCAGGAGGACGCAGCGCTTAGGGAACTGTGGGAAGAAACCGGATTGACCGCAGACAACCTACACCTGATCGATGCAAGGTCTTTCTTGGGCAACGAAGTCTCACTTTTCATTGCTGATTCATATGAAGGAAAACTTAAAGAGTCGAACGAAAGTAGGGCGTGCTGGTGTTCGATGCGATATTTTTTATCAGGCACTATAAAGATTATTATTCAAGGATTTTTGAAAAGCTGGGATATTTGTAATTTTTCTTATTTAGCTATAAAATAGTATGTAATGAAGTCTAGCGAAGCATTCATCGAAAGGTACTTACGTACGCTTAATTCTTTCCCAGAAGATATAAGAAAAATAGTTAATCGTCCGGGAGGATTGACAGAGTCTAATTTGCTAGAATTAATTCTAAGGCCGCAAGATCAATCTGTCGATCGTCCAAGACAACCTCAGGACGAATCGATCAAAGCAGAACCGCTGGTTGATATTTGCGTAGAAGAAGGAAATTTAAAACTGCAACAAGGCAAAGTCGCTTTTTGTATTTTGGCTGGTGGAGCAGGTACGCGTATTGGCGAACCAAAGGCGATGTTGCGTTTACCTAATTTGGGTTTATCTCTGCTAACGATAAAGTTGTTTCAATCTGTAGGCAATGGTCCAATTTGGATTGTCGTTAGTCCTTCGATGAAACAGATTATTGTTGATCACGTAAAATCCCAAATTGGTATAGATCAATCCAGGGTCAAGTTTATTGAGCAATTTGAGTCATATCGTCTTCATCCCAATAATGATTTAGTGATTGTCGATGGTAAACCTGAGTTATACCCTTGTGGACATGGCGATTTATTTCCTGCGCTCGTTCATGGTGGCGTGCTCAATGAGTTTCGCCAAAATGGTGGCGAGCATGTTTTTGTCGTTAATGTAGACAACGTTCTGGGGGGTTTGGACCCGATGTTGGTTGGTTGGCATTCATTGTCGCATTCTAACGTTTCTTGTGAAGTAGTGGCTAGATTGTCTGGCGATTCTGGCGGGTTCATTTGTGTCGATAGAAATCAAGTTCAAGTAGTTGAGGGTTATAGAGTGCGTGGTGTAGACGTAGCACAATTCAGGTGGCTCAACACCAATTCTTTTATTTTTAAAGCAGATCTAAACATTGAACCATTGGGCAATTCGTGGAATAGAGTTCAAAAAAATGTAAATGGTAGACTAGTAATTCAACATGAAAGATTGTTGCAAGAAATTACGGAAGCGTACGACACTACTTTCGTGTCGGTTAATCGTGAGGAAAGATTTTTTCCTATCAAAAACTTGGAAGATCTAAAAACCGCATCCGAGAAATTAAACGCGAATTCGTTATCATGATTCCAAAACGATCACCTTTTGGTCTGATTCAAGAAGACCTATGGCCCGATGAGTGGAAGTGCCTCGTCGCATGTATGATGTTGAATTGTACTTCAAGAAGACAAATCGAAAAAGTATTGCCGGCTTTTTTCAATAAGTGGCCAAATGCAAAAAAGTTTTTAATGGCACCGCGAGAAGAAGTCGTCGAACTGATCGCGCCATTAGGATTTCAAAATAGAAGAACAGATAGGCTATTCGAAATGACGATCGTATATGATACGGGTAATTGGAAACATATTTCTGAATTACCTGGTATCGGTGATTATGCTACGAGATCTTGGGAAATATTTTTTAAAGACAAATTAGGTAATCATCAACCAGTCGATGGCGCGCTAGCGCTTTACTGGAAATGGAGAAAAAAACATGGCTGACAAAAATACAGGAAGAAAACTTTCTAGATCGTTTAAGGTAAATTTATTACCTGATGCTATCGTCGAACAGAAATTTGTTGGTCAAGTTGGTTCTGAGCTCGTCGTGGGTCGTTTTCGAAACGGCAAAGAAACGTTATCGATTTGTGTTGTGAAAGAAATTAAAGAATCAGGTTTTATCAACACTTGGGATGAAACGTTGCAACAGTGGTTTGCTTTTACGATTTCGGAGCGTCCAGTGTTAGTCAAGCTGTATAATTCAGTTTGATTCTAAAAAGTTTTTTATCTCATCCTTGTGTATAAAATATGCTATGTTTGGTCCGCGTAAGTTAATCCAAGAACAAATGCCAATCAAATAACCGTCGGCGCTAAATGCCCCACCGCCAGAATTACCTACCCAGATTGGTGCAGAAGCCTGAATAGCCTTTGTTACAACTTGTTGTTTGCCCAACGAAGGACCTTCAGAATTTCTTATAGCCCCTACGAAACCGTGCGTATATGTCCAAACTAATCCCACGGGATGCCCTACCATATGAATCATCTCTCCCGTATTAATTTCGTTTGGCGTTAGTGCCGCGATGGAGTGATATGATGTTTCGCTAACGCTTTCAATTAATGCAAGATCGTGTTGTTTATCTATTTTTTTGACAACGCCAAACGATGCGTGATCTTGCGGAATTTTATTATTTTCTATATCACTTTTATTTATAAAAAACGCCGGGTCACCGACAGAATTATAGTCTAATTCTTCGTCGATAGAATAAACCGTTCTTCCAAATATTTCTGCGCAATGAGCAGCAGTTAATATGCGCGTATTGTCGATCCAAACGCCAGCACAGTAAGGAGATTTTACGCCCGGTGGTCCTATGACTAAAGCCACTGTAGAATCTTCAATGTGTTTTATGATTTGTATGTCTGTTAGTTGGTTTTTAGCGTGAATATTGTTGGTAGATGTTGGCAGAGCGTTACAACAGCCTGAGCCAATGACTAACAGAATAGAGATAGTATTACACTTTTATAAACGCTCATGCGACCTTCTCTTTCTTTTTTTTTACATTTTTCAATTATAATAATATCTATACGCGTTTGTGGTAGACCTTGAGACAGATTCAAAAAAAAATATTAACAATTAAAAAACTGCAAAGACGTGACTAGACATGATAAGATTTAACTAATCATGAACTTAGTCGAAAGAATTAAAAAATCATACGCAAATTGGTCTATAACACCTGCTGTTGAGTTATTAACTTACGCGCAGAAATGTGATGATTATGCAAACGATGCGATTACATCGGATATAATGCAAATCGCGATTTGTGAATATATGGACAAAGCCGCAGCTCGAGCTCGGGCACTATCAAGTGCCCTAGGAAGAACTAAGGAGCCACCAATGGCTGATGTCTTTACTGAAGCTACGAATATGTTAGTCGATTCGATCGTTAGCGGGAGAGACTCAAGCATAAAAGTTTTTTCAGAAAAAAACGTTAAACTAAAGTGTGGATATAGAAAACCTGATGTTTCAATTTGGAAAAACGATAAATTGATAGGCGTCGTCGAATGTAAAACATGTCTCGGTCGTCGAAGAGACGATTGGCTAAACGATTATGAAAAACGTGTCGCGGAATTAAGCGAGCTCAGACTCACAGAATCGCGAGTCGTTTTATTTGTAGAAACAGAACAAACGTGGCAAGGGTTTCCAGCAAGTGATCCACGTACATTAAAAACGTGGTTTACGCTATGTCCCAAGGGCGCGTGGCATGGGGGCGGTAAAACAGGCGAAGTAAAGCTTGTAGAAAAACAAAACGTAGGAATCGTAGATAAGTTTAAAACTCGTATTTTGGAGATCATTAAATGAATTTATTTGCAATACTAGGGATCGTTTCAACGATCGTAGTTTCTATCTGGGCGTCTTTGAAGTATCTTGTTCTCGGGTCTTATAAAATTGATAACGATATGAGCAAACGACTTATTACTGCGGTGGAAGCCGACGCCAAATTTAAATGGATCATAACCAACGAATATGTCACTGACCCTCGGTACCCTGACATCTTTGAGGCTTTAGTATCTTTATACGGCGCGTGGTTTTATATCAATAGAAATGAAAGACTCCTGACAGCAGGTTGGAAAGGGAAAGAAGAAACAACATTCATCACTTTTCCGCGTTGGCAACGAAGAAAAATCCTGGAGGCATTTCGAAGAAAAACGCTAGAAGACCAGTCGGTTCCTGTCATGCTACTGTCTCCACACGGCGGCGCAGATAGACTGGGGGAATTGAAGGCGGATCGCGAATCGAAGACAGTGCTGGACAATTGCGTCGACATTGAGGCAGAGGTACAGAAAGTGATTGATGGTAAGAAGTCGAAGACTGGGATTTTACTTTATGGTCCACCTGGGAATGGAAAGACTCAATTCATAAAACATCTTTCGAGAAAACACGCGTTACCAATTTACGTAGTGTACCTAAATCCTGAATATTCCAATCACGACATAGCCTTGTTGTTCTCTTCAATCCCTCATAGATGCATCGTTCTTTTGGAGGATTTTGATAATTATTTTGATAATCGCGAATGCGTCATGAAGAATGACCAGGTCAAGTTTACATTTGACGCCTTCATCAACGGCTTGGACGGGGTACATAATGACTATCGTCAGGTGATCTTTGCAATGACAACTAACGATATATCGAAGATCGATGATTCGTTGAAGAATAGACCCTCACGGTTTAAGTTTGTAAAGGAACTCGGCCCGCCAAGCGAGACAGTTCGATTAACGATTCTCAAAGACGAAAAATTGGTAAAAAAGACAGAAGGCTTATCTTTAGATGCCGTGTTTAATTACCAGACTTTATCTTCGCCACCACGCCGTCGTACCAAGATTCGAGGTTCTTCCGGAAGGGCCACATCCAAAAATATTCAGCCGAAGTAAAATGAGATAAAGTTCTTTCTTTCAACTCAGGAGACTCCAACATCTTTAATCCTCGCCATTCGTAAATCGTTTTTAAGCTTTCTTCGTAGGCTTCTTGTTCAAATTTTTTGCGAAAATATGCAATACCGACGGGGAAAGGCACTAAAAGATATAGCACTGAAAATATAAAACGCCCATATTTTTTTGCTTGCCGCATGTGTATTCTTTCATGTCTAAGAACTGAGGCTTTTGACATAATGGGATATTGATCCCAATCGCTTGGTACATAAACCTTATTTCCCATAGTCGTTATGAAACTAGTCATGAACATTTTCATTTGACCAAAGGTAATTATTTTTAAGGCAATATCGATTATTTTCATTAGTCTTGAATCATTCTTCGATATGATTTCAAAATCTGGAAATTCTATCGCGATGTCTACCAAAAGTTTGTTGTATTCTTCTATGATCGCCATTCGTAACACCTCTTTTTAATTATGCGATAAACCATTTTCGGGTTTCATGAATACTATAATTGTGTGAAAAAAAAGTTGTTTCTTCCTGGTTCACTTGTTAGGATTAAACCAGGCGAGGAATTTCTAGTTTTGTGGCCAACCTATAAAACAGATTCGTATGAAAAAGAAACCGGCCGCGTTTTTATAAACGATATAATGATTGTTCTAAAAACTAGAGAAACCAAGAAGATAAACGAACGTTTGTCAGATGAATGGAAAAAAGGTTCTTATCTGGTTTTAACTTCTTCGGGTATTTCTGGTTGGGTTGGTGAAGGTTGGGTTGTTTCGATTAGTTGAGTAAATTTATGAAAAAGACACTAACTATTATTTTTAGCACTGTTTTAATTTTTGTTTTTTTGTTCGGCGAGCCCGTGTTTCAGATCACCAATGAAACTAACACCTACAAGATTTTTCGTGACAATGAAATTAAAAGATTATACACAACTATTAAAAATCCACATAAGCATAGCTCCGCCGAAGACGATCTTTTACATGAAGAGTTTGACGATGACACGAACGAGTACGAAGAATATCCTGTCGAAGATTACACTGAAATGTATATCGATACCGACTGTCAAAAATGTTTAGGTTCGACGAACGTTGATAAGTGTTACGCTCAAAGTGTGGATTGTTTAGATTTACCGGATTGCACAGACTGGGTAGCATGCGTAGGTTGGTGTGAAGCGTATGAAGGTGACGACGATTGTTACGCACGGTGTAGCGATGCTTTTATCGACGACGTAGATGTAGAGGTCGATCTTATAATTTGTGCCTGTGAAGCTTGTGGGACAGATTGTAGAGTGTTGTGTGGCGTCAAAGAAGGCTACTAAAACATATTATGGAGCGTTGGTCGTGACAAGAGAAACCATCTATTTGACTCCTCAACAAGTCGATTTAGCCGTTGAGATAGAAAACTGGATTGAGTGGACGCCTGAACAATTGGGACTAGTCATCGGACAGACTAAAGATGAGCTTTGTCTCGTCATCGCTACGGTTAATGGTATCGGCTCGTGTTTTCCTGATGAAATAATGGAAGTCAAAACGTTGAAAGGATAATAAGCCATGGGACTACACGACGCTGAAGGACTATCTAAGGAAGAACGCCCTGGTCAGTTGGGAGAACTGCGACGTCATCTAGAATGAACTATTCTCGTAGAAACAAATCAATAGAATTGCAATAAAGACGATAAAAAATTAAAATCTTAAAAGCACTTTATAGGATGTATCGTCTCAAGTACGAGATGATAATCCAGCAGTATAACCCGGAAAATTCTTGGAGAAAAGGTTTAGTAATGTTTAGAAACATGGCTACGCTAAATAAAGTTTCTTTAACGTTCTTGGTCATGGCCAAGTTGTCAGGATTTATAGGAGTATCTCTTGGCTTCTTACCAGCGTATCATCATTACGGAGGGTATTTGTTAATGTTTTCGTTTTTGGCGATAGTAGTTTCGATAATTAGTGCAATCTTTCAGACATCTCTTGATAAGGAAGTTTTTTCAAAAGAAGATGAAGAGCTTCATCATATAAAATTATTCGTAGAAACGAAAAAAAAATTGGAAAAACAAATAGAAGAACTAGAAGAGAAAAAAAGAGTGTTATTGAATCTCAAAATTAGAAAAGGAAAATATGATTAAATTCGCAGATGTTATTTTAGACATGCAACAAGGAGATTGTGGAAAAGGAAAAATATCGAATCAACTAGCTAAAAATGGAATTTATACACACGTTGTTAGGTTCAATGGTTCAAACAACGCTGGTCACACAATTTATCATGAAGATAAAAAATTAGTAACTCACAGTATTCCCACAGGCGTGATTCATGGCATAAAGAGTATTATAGGACCTGGTTGCGTTATTAACGTAGAACATTTTTTTAAGGAATTACAAGAGTTAGAAGAAGCAGGGATCCCGACGCGAGGATTAGTTAGCGTCGCTACTAATGCGCATGTTATTACCGATTCCCACATTGAAGAAGATAGTAGAGAAACAAAAATCGGTACGACGAAGAGAGGTAACGGACCTGCTTATCGCGATAAGTACGATAGAAAAGGTATAAGAGCCGTCAGCGTTTCTGCTTTAAAACCCTATTTAGTTGATGTCTATGAGGAATTTTATAGCAAAAGCGATTGTAAAATTCTTTTTGAAGGTGCACAAGGATTTTATCTTGACATTGACTGGGGAGATTATCCATACGTAACGAGTAGTCATTGCACCATTGGATCTGCGATAATGAATGGCGTGCCTCCTCAAAAAATTAGGCATATCTGGGGAGTTGCTAAAATTTATGAAACATATGTTGGTTCTAAAGAATTTGAACCGAAAAATATTGTTTTTCAAAAGATTCGAGAATTAGGCAACGAATATGGTGCAACGACGGGAAGACCGAGACAGTGCGATTGGTTGAACTTGAACAAACTTCAGAAGGCGATTCAGATGAACGGAGTCACTGACTTGGTTTTTTCAAAAATGGATGTGCTAACGAAAGTCGGTGAATGGTCGCTTTACCATAATGGAAAAAAGATAGATTTTTCAAGTGAAAAAGAAATTATAGAATACATCGTTGAAGAACTAAATCCAATGTTACGAATTTACTGGAGTAGCAGTCCTATAGAAATTTAAATTTATAATTTTAATTTTAAGTAATAATTACTCACTCGATGAATACAAGAACGTTTGATAAATCCCGAGATGTTGAATCGACTGGTTCAACAATGACGCAAGGTTTAAATAAAAATAAAATTTATTACCTTGTAAATCAAATAGTCTTTGTATTAATTTAGAAGCTTATCGAAATAAAAAAAAATAAAAAATCACATTAGTTTTTATTTCGTATTCTTCTTTCTGAAAGGGAAACATAAGTCACATGAATTTTATCAAATATATCACAACAATTCTGTTATCTTTAGAACCTGCTTATTATTCGGATAATGAGACTTGGGACGAAAGATCGGCAAGAATGGAAATTATAGCAACTGCGATAGATGACGCATCGACCAAGGCAACTTGCGAGGATAAGTATGACACGCCAGATTGCGTTACTACATGGCCCAACAGTAAGAAAAGTCTTGCTTTGCTTCTAGTTACACAAGGTTACTGGGAATCGAAATTTGCTAAGAATGTCCATAATGGAAAATGTCGTAATTATGAATGCGATGCTTATGTAACAAATGGCACTATTCGTCATCGCGCAAGATCGCCTTGGCAAATTCAACGTACCGGTCTAGTTACGCAAGAAGAATATCAGAAAATGAATTCTTCTTCACAAGAAAGCACAACTATGTCAGCACAGGTGGCAACTAGACATTTAGCTTTAGGAATGAAATCTTGCAGAACTACACTCGGCGCAATATCAATTTATGGAGGCGTTAAAATGTGCAATTGGTCGGGGGCGGTTCCTCGTGATGCTTTCTATAAGAAATTAAGCAATACGACAGACGATCAGTTCTTCGCAGCGGCAGCTGCCAAAAAGGAAAAAATCATGATGAACACCGACATAACGTTTGTTAAAGATCAATCTAAAAAATGAACGATGGTGTTCCCCTTAATAGAAGATTCTCTTCAATGGAGGGGAACAAATTTTCCTGAACTATACGAATGGTTGACCAGGCACTCGACGCATAAAAATTTTAGATTGAAAGTTGCAATGCCTGGTCAATCAAACTCTTCTATCGAAATATCTATCGACGGAACAACTTTGCAATTACGCGTCGATGATTGGATCGTAAGAAGTTCTGAGGACATTTATTACGTTATAGAAGACGATGAATGAATAAGCGCTAGAAAAGAATTTTTAAAAAAAAGCCCCTGATATTTGTATAATCTATTTAGATGAAAAAGTGGTTTTTGCTACTCGCCTTGGGCACTTTACTATCATGCGTAACACACCCCGAATCGACAGAAGATAGTTCGCCTGAAATTGATTTAGGGTCAAGTGGAAATACTCAACAACAAACGAAAGATGATAGTTGCGAACAAGATGAACAACGCTCGTGTCACATAACTCTTGGCCAACATGAAGGTGTTGTCAGTTGTTTCGTTGGTGTACAGAAATGCATCGATGGTGAATGGTCTCAGTGCAGTGATGGCGACGAAATAACTAAGATCCCAGCCGACGATGGTGAGCCTCTATCATTAACATCTGAAAAAGTTTGTGATGACAATCCCTGCGATCCTCGGTGCAGCAAGTGGGTCGAAGACGGAAAATGGAAAGCAGACGGTACGGTCTGCAAGTGGCCGTGGAACTGGTCGGCAGATCCGGTCGGAAGCATCGATAAAGCTAACAAAGATGGCGCCGCAAAAGAACCTTGCACGCACGGATCTCAGTGCCACCAGAACCAGAAATGCCAAGATCCGTCTCAGGGTTCCTGTTCTCATGACATCTGCACTAAAGGTGTCGGATTAGTAAAGGGTTGCGAGACCAAGTGCGTTGACAAGATCTGCGACAAGAAGCCTCAATGCTGTGAGAAGAAGTATACCGGTACTTGCGAGGTCGAACCTTGTCTCACCTACAAGAAAGGTTTGACCAAGGATTGTGATCCTAATGTCAAGAAGACCTGCGATTGGGACAAGACTTGTTGCCCTTATATCCAGATAGAAACATGTAGCTATTGGGGAATCGTCGGTTATAAGAAAGTTTGCAAATGGGTCGAGACCTACAAGTGTGGCTGGCGTAACTACTACGTCTGCGGCTGGCGTTGGAGAGAGTTTTATGTTTGTGGCTGGAGGTGGAGAGAAATCTATAAATGTGGATGGCGATGGCGCGAGTTCTACGTCTGCGGCTGGCGCTACGAATACGTCTGCTATTGGGGCTTCTGCTGCAGCTTCTTCTGGTGCCACTGGTGTTACCATTGCTATTGGGTGTGGCATTACACGTGCTGGTGGGAGACGCGCTACGTCTACGAGTGCTGGTGGGAGCAGATCTACGTCTATGAATGTTGGTGGGAACTGCGATACGTCTATGAATGTTGGTGGGAGGAGCGTTACGAGTGCTGGTGGGAGTTGATTCAGAACTGTTGGGATGAACCCGAGTATGGATGGATCTATTACTCCTGCGAGAAGAGTTATGATGGCGAATGGAAACAAAAATGTGTTGATCAATACAAGGTGTACGCGCCTGGGGCCTGTCCGCTAAGTTGGAAGGGCGATTGGGACGTCACGTGCATCAATGCTGTCCACGATACTTGTCACGACTATTGTGATAGTGGGCAAAAAGGAGCAGGTAAGTGTGTCGAATGGGAAGCTCCCAACTTCGATGACAAGTGTTCTGATTTCGAGCTCGGTGTTGGTTTGACTTGTAAGGAAAGCAACACGCCAGTTATTCCCATCTGCAACACCGGTTCCAAAGAAGCTCCTAAGGGAATCCCGATCGCTGTGATGCCGAAGGGATCAGGTTACTTCGGAACAGAACCGTCCTCTCTTCCCGGTGCGAAGTACTGTTACACAGATATTGTCATCCCGGCAGGCGAGTGTCGAAACGTG
>Ga0194116_10006397_pt1 | contig 12575 bp, 16 predicted proteins | sample TA2MahsurfametaG_4_FD_148617 | JGI IMG/M metagenome (GOLD analysis project Ga0194116, IMG submission 148617) | Freshwater microbial communities from Lake Tanganyika, Tanzania - TA2015008 Mahale S9 surface | ecosystem: Environmental > Aquatic > Freshwater > Lake | place: Tanzania: Lake... | reverse complement strand
AATCCCCAATTGTTATGCTTATAAATAAGAAGGTCTTTAATTCAAATATCTATTTATAATTGTATACACAAAATAAATAATAGCTTTAAATTTAGATAATTAATATTTTGATTTATCTTTACATCAAACATTTAGAGATATTTAATGTTGGATGAATTGAATGTTTTTAAAAAAACTTTTCTCCAATAGAGAAAATTAATAAATTTAACTAATTCTTCTTAATTAACAAAATTTCTTCAAATCTGTTATATAGATCTCTATGATTCTGGAAGATAGAATTAACATGGTTTATTATCTCTTTTTTATTACATATATTGTTTTTATCAGTTAATAATTTTATATCACTTATAAATTCTTTGAAGTCTTTAGCAGGAATCTTCTCTTTTACTTTTAAAAGGAATTCCTTAATTTCATCCCTTGATTCTTGATTTGTATTTACTTTTGGACTTATAGGATTAGAGTTATTTTTTGAATTTATATTACTGTAATTATTACATATGTTATTAATTGGCAATATTGGAGACAGTTTATTATTATTTACAAATTTATTTTTCTCTACACTACTATATGCATTTTCATTAGTATTATTATATTCATTAGGTTTATTTATAATCTGTTGGTTCTTATTTGAGTAAAAATTATTTCCAGTTTCATAAAGACCTGAAGTCCTTTTAGATCCAATATTTTCATTCGATTCGTATAAATTAGAATTAGATTTTTCTCTGCTCATTATATTACTTCCTTTATCACTCGGTTCTGAAGAATCTCTAAATCTTGAAGTGCTTGTATCAAAAACATAATTACGATTGTTTTTATTATCTTGAACCTAAGTAATTTTTATGAAGAATATTATTTATAATTAAATAAAATTGATTTTTTAGATAATAAAAGATTATAAAATACCTTATAAGGTTCATTTTTGCTATATTTATTGCTAAGAGGAATTTTATTTTTTATAACAGAAGCAGTTGTAAAATCGCTATCAGTTGGAATTCTATTATTTCCATCTGTTTTTGTAATTTTATTTTGATAAAAACTATTTTTAGAATTTGTTTTATTTTGAGGTGAGGATCTATCAGAATTTTCTGATTCATTTGTTTTCATCGCATTATATTTAAAATCGTCATTTAAATTATTTCCACTACCTGTATTCAAGTTAGGATTAAAGTTAATCTTTGAAAAACTTTTGCTATTATTCAAATTATTTGTATTTATTGTATGAAATTTATCCTTGGATGTTTTTAAGGAATTTTCTCCTTCTTTTACGTTATCATTTAAATTATTATAAGGGTTGACTATATTTATATTCCTATTATATTTTTGCTGAAAAATTATCCAAAAATTAAAAAAAAAGAAAAACAATAAAAAAATATCTATCTTTTTGATTTACATGAGAATTGCTTCTATTTTCACAATTGATTGCACTTTCAGCTCCACTATCATTTATATTATGCTTAAAATTAGTCGTATAATTGGATGTATTATTTGAATTGATTTTATTAAAATTAACCTCACTATTATTTAAACTTGAATATTTATTTTTTTCTTTATCTATTTGATTATTATTAATTAATCTATATGTATCTTCTTGTTTTTGATAATTTTTATTAGTTCTAAAACCTCCAGATTCAATGAACATTTCAGAATCTCTCTTAAAATCTGTAATTCCAAAAGTTTTATTATTTAAATTAAAAGATTTTTTATTAGAATTATTGTAATCACTTTCGTTCAATTCACTTTCATCAATGTTTTTAATATTTGCATATCCTGCAATTTTATTATTAGGAAATTTAATAGTATTGTTATTTCCTGAAGTTGTACTTTTAAATTCTTGGTTGTCAGATTCAATTGCATTTACGTTATTTTTGAAAGTTCCGCTTATATTGTTGCTAAAATTCTTGGACTTTTCATCTGTTAATTCTTTTATCTTTTCATTAGCCAAAAATAATTCTTTATTAATATTATTAAATTGTTTGCTTAAATTCTCATTTTCATTGGTAAGTACTTCTATTTTAGAAAGTAAGATTTTGTTCTCTTCGGTTAAATATTCAATTTTTTCTTCGAACTGATTTATACGATTCTCTTTTTCTATAAATATTGATTTTATTTTATCCATTGCATCATTTAGTTCATTTGAGTTATTTTTATTCGAGAAAAATTTATCTTGTGATGATTCAAATTTCTATAAGTATTTATATAACTCTATATTAATAGTTGAAATTCAAGTATATTAACATAATAAATAGGGCATTAGATTATCGATACAATTTTCAATGCAAAAGGATTTTTTAAAATATTCTTAATATTTCAATTTTCTGATAAATTTTTTATAGAAATATGAATATTTACCTTTTCTACTCTACTTACACTCTTTGACATTGTTTTTAATTTTAATTTATAATAAAAATGATAAAATTAAAACATTATTGAATTTAAAATAATTCAAATACTCTTTTCTCTTAAAAATGTATTTTTTATTAATCTTTAAATAAATTAATCTTTATTTAAACGAATCTTAAACCGAACTAAAATAAATGCTTAAATAATATATTTATATTATATTAGAAGTTTATCAAATAAAAATTTATTGAATTTTTTCTCGAAAAAATAACCGTACATTGAATTTGAAAATTCTTTTATTCAAAAATTTCAAATCCTTAAAATCGAAAAAATCAATTTTATTCATCAATTTATTCATTATGTAATAAATTTTAATAAACTTTATATTTTATTTATCTGAATTTCGCTTTAATTATAAAAACATCTTTATGAATAACATTCAAATTTTTTAAATTTACAACTCTATAATTTCAGGAGGGAAAATTGAAATTAAAAAGAATATAAAATTTAAATTATTATAAAAAATTAATCAATTTTATTAAAATTTTCATCATTATCTAAATTGTTAGGTCTAAAATTATTTAAGTCAATTGTTTTTCGCCTAACTAATTCAGTTTTTTTATTTAAATACTCATTATTAGTGAGACCCATTTTACTAAATAAAATCGGTAGAATTCCATATGCGATATAAGCTGAAAAAGCATAAAAAAGACTAAAAATAAAATAATTTGCAGTAAGAGCTTCAAATGATACGTATCCTATTTAAATAAAAATATTTATAGTAATAATTACTTAGAATATTTAATAAGGAAACATTAATGGTAAATCCGATGATTCCTCTAATTAATCTTTTTGTCCAACTGGAAGCAAACCAATAATAGGGATTATCTATGTTTTTCAAAACTAAATTAACTCCGAAAGTTGCTCCCAATATATGAAATATCGCTGTTGATTCTAAAAATGTCATTCTAATACTTACTTCAGAATACTTTAAAGAATTTGGGCAATGATTCTATAAATTTAATTTACAATCATAAATTTATTTACAGTGATATTCACAATCCATTCTCTTGGTATTAACAAATCTTTATTAACCACCTCATATATGATACATGCTAAAATTCCTAAATACTAACACTGAACATAGCAATAACGCAAGCCATATTGCTTATTTCACTAATAAATCTAGAACCATTAGTATAATGATCAATGTCTTTATTGAAGACAATAACAATTCTTATTAGAATAAAACCATAAAAGAAAGTAACCAAAGTTTGATAAAAAAAATTCTCTCCTAAAAAAGTATATAAAATTCCAACCATAATATTCATAATAATCATAACCCAAGCAACTTTTGCTGAAAAATTTAATTGATCTAATCCCTTCATAACAATAATATCATTTGAATTTCTGGCTCTTGTAGTGCAGAATAATAAATAATTGGAATAAAGCATTCCAACAAATACATCTAAACTAGGACAACCAAAACTAAGACGGCATAAACCTGGAGTAATGTTTTGACTTACCCAAAAAGGTCTTGCATCATGTATAATTATTTTTAAAATGAATACTATGTAAGTCCCTGAACCAGCAATTATTGCAGTTTTGAAAGCTACTCCTGGATCGAAGCATAAATAAAAAAAAATAATAACAGATGTCAAAAATTTGATATTTGCAGAAAAATTTAAAAAGTTTTCCAATGTAGTTATCCATAATGTTACAGAATCAAATGAATACACTAAATTTACCTGTATCCATTCTATCAAACTTGCATCATAAGGTTTTAAAAAATCTGAAAAGATTAATTGCAAAGGAATCAATAAAATTCCTGCAAAAAACATAGTTGAAAAAAATATTTCCCATTCGTCTTGTTCATCATGAATTTCTTCCAAAAGCTTTTTTGCAATCCCACCAGCAACAAACTGAGTAGTAGGTGGAATGTTATCTACAGAGTTAAATTCTGTTTGATAAGAAACGCATTGATTTTGATTTTTTGTATCTTGATTTAAAAAAATTGAAGTAAAACTTTTATCATTCATTATTTTATAATATTGGTAATTTTTTAATTTTTAAAAATATTTATAGATTAAAAAATAAAAGAACAAATTTTCTTAAATAAAAATTATTTTAACCAATATCTACATAAAATGAGAAAATAAACTGTTATTCTAAAATTTTTGTTTCTTATGTTTTTTTAAATTATTTAATATTTTCAATTTTCAAATATTTAATCAAAATTAATCAACTGTTTTATAATAAATATTTGAATGCTAAACAATGAAATTCAACTAAAAAGAATAATTGAGGCCTTCTCTTTCTATAATATAAGAACCAGAGAGTTTATCACATTCCTGCAGGAATGAAGCATATCCTAGTATTTGGGCAATCACGACAAGGAAAAAGTTCTTTAGTAAATTTGATGACAGGAAAAGACAAATATAACGGAGCAGAAGTTTCACCTAATGTTATTGGATGCACATTTACAACTGAGCCTTATATGAATAATAATTATTGTTTTTGGGACACTGCTGGGTTAAATGAACAAGATAGTGGTTGTGTGGCGAATACAGATTCTACAAAAAATTTAATTTCTTTTATTAAAGATTCAAGAGGATTCCATGCAGCTATAATGGTAGTAAGTTGGAACAATTTTAATTCTGCAGCTACTAAACAAAAATTGGGATTTATTTTATGATACTTTTTTAGATCAAAAGGTTCCAATTATAATATGTATTACTGGGAGAGGGATAGAAACTAGTGATGAGGATCAAACTTGGATAAATGAGCAGAGAGTATTATTTGATGAACTTGGGTTTGCAGGTAAATATCCAAATAATGGATTCAAATGTGTTGTATATTCAAAGGATCTCTCTGAGATAAAAAAAGATTCAATGAAAAAAATATATGATGAATTAAGAAAAAAATCTATTGAATATATCAATAAATTATTGGAAAGAAATACATCAGATCAATTTTATCATCCATTACAAGATAAGAAATGGTTTGATTTATTTTTGAAAATGTGGAACAGTATCATGAAATTTTTTAATATGAAAAATATGATGATTACAATAAACAAAGCTCTTAAAAGCCTTCTGATAAAGATAGGCTTTAGTGAAAAAGATGCAGATGAGATCTCTAACGAAACTTTTATTTAGAATATTTCCTTATTAAATACAAATTTTTTAATAAAAATAAATTATTTTATATTTTAATTTTTTCATATTTTTTAAATCTCTTATTTTTTATGATTTAATAATCAAACTTTTTATTTTGATTTTTTTTTTCTTCTTGAAAATCAAGATTTAATTTAAGAAAAATTTTTATTTCAGAAAAAATTCTAATTTAAACATAATAATATAATATTTATATTAATTCAAAAATGAAATTTGGACACTTAATAAAATTTTCCTTATTAATTTCAATATTCATTTGTGGTTTCAATTCACAATTAAATGTAATGAGTCCATATGATTTAACACAAACAATGAAGCAAATGTTCCCTAAAAATGGAAGTAAAATTAACTAAATTGAAATAGAATTAATATTAAATCAAAAAGAAATAAAATATTACTAAAAATAAATTCTTTAGACATTGACTATCATTTGGGTAATTTTGGAGAAATTCCATATGGAAAGACTGTTGTGAGAAAATTATTAAATTTTATTTATTTTATAAATTTAAATAGAAGATTGATAGGAATTGAAAAATATATTAATGACTATTAGAATTTAATAATTCAACTTATGCATTTAAAATATTTCTAGGTTGGATACACATACTATGATGAAATCAATAAAAATAATACTTGGTGTAATTTCGAAACTATTATTCCACCTGTAGATTTCGATAGAGATCCAGATAATGATTATTCTCCATTATTTATTGTCGATCAGTAAAACTAAAAAGAATTTAATTATTAAATTTTCCGATTATTATAAAGAAAAATAGAAAATGATCATAAAAACTATTTAATAAAATATTAATTAAATATATAAAAAATTAATTTCAAAATTTATTAAATCTATTAGTGGAGATTGCCCCTATACCAGAAAAGCATATAATGTAAGAGCCAGAGGAGGAAGGGTAATGATTTTAGTTAGTGATGATGAAACATATAAATATTTCGATAATGTTGATAATAAACTTGGTGAGAGAGTAGATATTCCTACAGTGATAGTAAAAAAATCAACAGGAGATCTTTTGAAAGATTATATTACTAAAAATAAACGTTCTAAAGTCACAATGTCAATTAAATTCTCGGGAGCAAAAGATGGGGAAAATCTTGTATTTGAATTTTTCTTTAGAAGTGATGATGTTAAAGCTCTTCATTTTTTCAAAGAATTCGAGCAATACTATAAGCTTCTTAAAAATAAATTTACTTTTAAACCAATTTATAAGTATTATAAAGGAATTTCATCATCATCAAGTAACGAATTAGATGCAGAAAGAAGTGAACCATGTATTAAAGATTCTCAATTTTGCGGATCAACTAATTCAAGTAAAATACTTAAAAATTTTTTAATTATTTATTTGTTCATAGAACTGAACATTCAAAAAGAGAGATATGTTTTAATGGAAAACATTCGCCAATCATGCATCTATGAATTAAATACCCAAGATCTTGACCCTTATTGGAATTATATGATGGCTTTTTCTGATACATGTGTAGATTTGAACAATCCTCTTTTCGATGAAAAATGTGCTAAAAATGTTATGACAGCATTAGGAATTGATGACAATAAAGTAACTCAATGTATGGAAAAATTAATAAAAAATACAGGAAAAATTGAAGATGATACTAAACTTTTTAAAGATAGAAAGGTCTATAAACTCCCTGAAATTTTATTAAATGGTATAAAATACAAGGTAATTTAAAAAATTTAATAAAAACAAAATCCTCTAAAATATAGTCCCAATATCAAACATTATTGAATGTCTAATTTTACATAAATACTGTTCAAAAATTTTGTTTTTTAGTTTTTTTTACTATTAAAAAATAAAATTTTTAAGGGTACTTGGCTTGCAAAATATATTTTCCATGGAATTTGTGGAGGATTTATTGATGAGAATGATCCAGTATGCAAAATAAATAAAAATGTTGATAACTCTAATAATGAAGCTAGTTTGGGATTTGGCTCTATACTTTTAATAATTGTAGTAATTACCGCAATAATGATAATTTTATTAATATGTTATAGAAGAATTGTCAATAAATCTTTAGAGGCCTCTTTAAATGAAAAAATTCAAAGTCAAACAATATTCTGTTTGGGACAGTATCAAGTATTCAAAGATGAAAATACTGGTAGAAAATCTATCGATATTACCAGATTATAATAAATCAAAACACATCTTCCAAATTTTCAATATTTAAAAGAAAAATAAATATAAATATATTTGGAAGCTCTTTATTTTAAGATAATATATAATTAATAATTATGTTATTTTTATAAAAATTTTAAAAAAGAAAATAATTTTTAAGAAAAAAATTTAATAGAAGATAAGCTTTTACTTTATAAGTGAGGTTAACTAAATATAACTTAACTTAGATTATCATAATATTTGTATCTGTTTTAAATTAAAAACTAAAAAAAAACCTATCTTAGAACTCAAAATTTTAATTAATTTTAATTTCTTAATTAAATTTATTTAAAATTGTTGCATTTTATATAAATAAAAATCAGCAAAAGAAAATAAATTTATAATTTAATTTTTATTTTCAAACCTTCATTTCTTATTATTAATAAAAATCTCTTCTTCAGATCCAATATTTTTATAGCTTTTAATTAGTTGTGCGCATAAGAAACAATTCTTTCTTTCAACAAGGTATTGAAGAAGGCATTTTCTACAACATTCTAAATATTAAATAAATTAATTTGAAGTTAAAAATTTAAAAAATAAAAAAGTGCAAATTTTAATTTTGTATACTATGATTGCAAGGTGATAAAATTATATCCATATTTCTAGAAAAACAAATAAAGCAAAGACTCTCATTTTCATTTTTATCTCTCAATTCATCTTCTCTAACTTTTGATCTAATTTTGGCTTTTTTTTTTTCTATTAAAGAGTCTATTGTTATCATATATTTTTGTAAAATTTCTTCAATTTCTTTTTTATTAATATCTTTATTTATATTTTTAGAATTTTTTGTATTAGGAATACTTGGAATATTAAGGTTCGATATAGAACTTTCGTTGGAATCAAGCTTCAAATCTGTTAAAATATTTTTAAAGTTTTGAAAATCAATAAAATCTGAATACGCTAATTGCTTGATAAATTCATTGTTTTCAGTAAAAGCATTTTCATTATTCAAATCATTAATTATGGATATTATTGGATAGCTCAAGCCTTTGAAAATATCATTCATTACATTTTGTTTCTGAATGATTGATTGGCTCATTGTATTGCTATTTACATAAAAAGTTAGTATATCTCTTATTTTTTTATAGGAACTTTCATTTATTAAACGTGTTGATAAATTTGTGAAAAAATTTAACAAGTTTTCGAATAAAAGTTTATTTGGATCAAGAAATACTTTTGAATTTAATTTTATTAAAATTTCAAGTAATACCAAATCTTCACTGAAATAAATTGTATAATTTATAAATTTTCGAATTGCATGGCTTTTACTAACTTGATTTGTTAAGATATTAGTATTATTGTTATTAATACTATTATAAGTATTTGTTATTTCTTGCATAAATTCAGACATATATTTATTCAAATTAGTAAAAATTTTCCCACATAAATTTTCAAATGTATTAATATGTGTTTCTGAAAACTTTTTTAAATTTTCTAATCCATTATTGCTTTTGTCAGTCGAGCTCTTTGTATCTGTTAAACTAAAACGATCTACTAATTTAAGTATATTTCTTATCGCATGTTGAGATAAATAAAATTTATCAATATCGATTAGAATTCCTCTTACGAATAGATCAATTAATAATATAGAATTTAAAATTGTTGGGTTTTGTGCGATTATGAATTTGGAGATTATTAAGTTAAATTTTTCTCTTAATTCAGGATTTTTAATTTTTTCAGAAGCCAAGACTGTAAAATAAAATTTTAAAATTAAGAATGAGAAATTTTCTTTAGATTTAAATATTTCTTCTTTTTCTTTTTTATTTTCAATAATGATGCTATTTGTATTTTCATTTAAAATTTGTTCTTTTTTCGAAGAAAAAATCATATCATTGCTAAACTCTTTGATTTCATGGAAATTTGTAAACATATTACAATAAAAAAATATTTGTGAAGGTAAATTAAATAGCGATTTAGGAATAATAAAAAGAATATTTTCGTTATCTGATAAAAACTCGTTCATCATAAAAACCATGAAATACATGCTGCTGAAGATGTTCTAAATAAAAAATTAATATTATAAATTTAAATTTTTTATTTCTTATTAATATATTACAAACATTTCAAAACTAGAAATTTACCCTTAGACATTTCGGGCTAAAATATTTCATTAAATTTTCAATAAAAAAAATAAATCTTCTTTTTTTATTCTCATTATCATTTTTTTTTTCGTTCCTTAAATAATCTTCCTTTACAATTATTTCAAATGATTTTGAAATAGAGCTGAGACATTTTGCTAACAAGCCTTCTGATGCATAGAGAAAATAGTGATATAAATTATTCCATAGTGATTTAGATTTTCCTTTTTCAGTGAATTTAGATTTCATATCATTATAATATTCTACTTTGATTGTATTTAATGTCCCTCCAAGATAAATATCATTCGAATTTCCTTTTTGAAAAGGATTTTTTTTTTCCAACCTTACATATAAAAATACTTTTAAAAATTTAATTTTATATTTACAAAGAATTTATATTTTAAATCTTACCAATTTGAGATTGTTATTTCATCTAAAAAACCATCATTTTCTAATATCCTTTCAATGAATAAATCAAATAAGAACATATGGAATTGCATCATACTTAAATCATTTAAGTCAAAAATTTTCAAAGAATTATCCATATACCAAGGGTTTTCATTGTTCGAGTAAGTTTTAAAATTTTTGAAGATATTCTCAAGAACATCTAATCTTAAAGTTTCTTTACACGGTTGAGAGTATAAGGAGTTAAAGAATTGATTTGAAAAGGGATTGTTATTTATTTTTTCTTGTTTTTTAAATAAACAGAAATTCAAAAATTCTTTTATTTTTTCATAAGCAAAATCAGGAAGATTCATTGTATTTCCTTTGAATTCATTATTTTTTTCTTGCTTTTTTGATTCATTTAGATCAAGATTAATTAATAAATTTTTTTCATTTTCATTATTTGTCATATTGCAAAAATCTATTTTAAAGTTTTCATTTTCGTTCAATTTATTTCTGAAAAAATTAATAAACTTAAGATAATATTTATTCAATTTTTTCGACTCTTTTTTCAGTTTTTTATTCTCGGGATTCAAATCAAAATTTTTCTTTGTTTCTTCTAATAACTTAGAAAATTCTTCATTATTAGAATTATTAAAGATTAAAAGAGATTCCAAATGTTTAAAAAAAAAAATTGAATTTAGCCAATCCTCAATAAACTCTTTATTGCTTTTCAATTGAATAAAATTCAAAAGTAATTTAAACATTTCAATATATTTCTTTTTATTTAAATAGATATTTCTGACAGCTAATATTTCAATCTCATTGCATAGACCTTTAGATTTCAAATTTAATTAGATTAATTATAATTTTAATTTAGTATTATAAAAACATAAAAAGATACAAGAAATCAATCTAAGGAAAATTTCATTTTTTTTGGCATACTTGAGAGTAAGATAACAATTTTTAAAAATATCATCCATTTTCTGAATGTCATTGATTTTGATTAATAATGGGATAAAAGTCTCTTTTATAGTAACATCATCTTCGAATGTAATGTTTGTTAAAGCTTGGAAAAAATCTGAAAAAAAGGCAATTAGATTTCCTCTTAAGATTTGAGATTCAAAAAGAAAATTAAAATAATATTGTTCCAAAAATTCCACTAAGGTTTTTGAAACTTTTAAATAGCCTCTAATATCAGCTTCTCTTAAATCAATACAATTATATTTCCCATAATTATAAAAGTATTGTTCTTGACCAAAATTTATGAAAATTTTTTGCTTATATCCAAGGAGAATACTAGGAAAATATACTCGATTTTCACCGATTGGGATATCTGAAAAGAATTTACCTAAAGAAATTCCATTTCTGAAATATTCAATGATTTTTTCATCCATATCAATAGCAACCCCAATTACATCACCTATATTCCACATTTCCGAATTAATTTCTTTACTTGTATTGTTTTCAAATCCTTTTTTATCTAAATTTCTATATCCGTAATTTCCTTTATCTGAAGCTCTGCTGTTTAAGCAATCAGATAAAGAAGAATCATATTGTGTCTAATTAAGGTTAAAATTTTTTTAATATTTGTTAAACTTTTAATGAATTTTAAATTATCTTAAGATGTTTTAGAACTAAAAGTAATTTTATTTTAAAACATTTTATAATAGATACCCATCCTAACACAATATCCATGTTTGTTAATAATAACACCTCATATATCCATTTTCCTTTGAAAATACAATTATTTGCTTTTAAGTTCAATAAACTAGGCTTTAAATTTTCTATTTTAAAACCTTTATTTTGATTTTCTTCCATAAAATGAGTTTTTTCGCTACCGATTTTTCCAATGAAAGAATATTTATCTACTAAGTCCATTTCTGATAATTTTTCAGTTGGAATCATTTTCATAATTCGAAAATTTTCTTCAGTTATTGAAATGTCTATTTCATCTATCAGCGTATTAAACTTAGTTTTCAGATCTTCAAAACTTTTTAGAATAAAGAGTAAATTCAAAAAATAATTCATAAAATTATTTATTCCAACTAAAAAGAAATATACCCTTCGCATTTTTTATTTCCAAATTTAATCCCTTTTATAAAAAGATCAAATTTTTTATCTATGCATGTTTCAACAAGATCATATTTGAGCTCAGAGCCCTTAGGTTTTTTCTTATTTTCTTTTTCAATCTTCGGTTTATTTTTATTTGTTTGTCTAGTCTGTTTTGTATCATTATTAGCGTTCATTTTGTTTAAATCAAAACTTAAAATTTGTATTTAAATATATTTAAATTAAATATTGGATTTTGGAAAGACAAATTAAAAAGGAAAAATAAAAATTGTGAAATATGATAATAAATGAATTTATCTTTTCTGAATTGGATTTAATTATCAAAAAAATGGGGATTG
>Ga0194116_10006393_pt1 | contig 12581 bp, 11 predicted proteins | sample TA2MahsurfametaG_4_FD_148617 | JGI IMG/M metagenome (GOLD analysis project Ga0194116, IMG submission 148617) | Freshwater microbial communities from Lake Tanganyika, Tanzania - TA2015008 Mahale S9 surface | ecosystem: Environmental > Aquatic > Freshwater > Lake | place: Tanzania: Lake... | reverse complement strand
GCCTGAAGGCTCTGAAAATAAACCTAAGGGACTACCTTGACAAGGCAATCCTAATATCATCACCTCTCGCATTATTATATCTGTGGATAGACCCCTCTCATTATTGGGGTGATCGTTGGGCATCCCGTCCCGCCGACCCAAATACGTTAGGACTTTTCACAGCCGTATTCTTGACGTACGCACTACTTCGAATAGGCAGCGGGGAAACAAATTCGAACAAGCCCACATCGATTCTAGTGAGCCTAAGTATTTTTAGTGGCTTCGTGGTGCTAGCCGGGACCCAATCACGAGGGGCATGGATCGTTGCCGCACTTGCAATGGCGATGGCGACGGTCAGTGCCCATCGACGCCTCAGAGACCTGTTCCTCTTAGGCCTTATCCCATCAATCTTGGCCGCAATGATTGCCCTAATGCTACAGCCGTCACTAAAAGAACGTGCGGTGTCTATACCAAATGAAATAGTCGGATGGATACAGAACACTGAGGATGTGACTTCCGCTGCCGTTCGCCTAGACATGATCAAACTCTCCATCATCTTAGCGTCTGAGCGACCACTCACCGGCTATGGCGACGGTCGCTACGTGGATCGAGCACTCCAAAGGAGTGACTCCGCAAGAATGAGGGAGTCAGCCGTTGCCATTGTCAACACACCGCACAATGAAGTTTTGGGAAAACTTCTCAGGTCAGGCGTGTTCGGGGCAATTGCAGCACTCCTTGTTCTGATTTCCCCGATAATCATGCTCACACCGAGAAGGACCACCTCGTACTGGCTCGCAATTGATCATCGAAATGGATTTTTTCTCGCTGTTTTTGGCGCCTCTCTTACGATGGGGGTCTTCGGACTAAACTTCACCGCAGGCTTTTTCGCGGTAATGGCAGCGGTGTTTATCGCGGAGCAAGATTCAAGAAAGGCCGAAAATGTCTGATAACGTTGTAGTTACGTTTGCCTGTCTGAATCAGTCTGCATACACGAAGAGTTGTATGTCTAGTCTATTAACTAGCGGCATCAAACCAGAACAAATTGTTGTTGTAGATAACTCATCCACAGACGACACCCAACAGTATCTGAGCACGGTTGCTGGAATCAATCTGATTACTAACAAGTCCAACCTTGGGTGTGGTGTTGCATGGAATCAGGGGGCCTTACTACAACAGGCCGAATGGACGGTTGTCATGAATAATGACGTCAAAGTGACTTCCAACTGGCTAGAAGGACTGCTCGAAGCAGCAAGAAGAGAATCTCTTCAGATCGTTTGTCCCTCAATGATTGAGGGGGCCGATGATTACGATCTTGAGGTAGACAGCAGGGAGAGAGCAAACCTGAGTTCGGGCCACATCCGGCTTGGCCACGTGCATGCTGTATGCATGCTCATTCACGAGTCTGTATGGAGGCATGTGGGCTACTTTCGAGCAACACCTAAGCTCTTAGGTTTTGAGGACACTATCTTCTTCAAGGAGTGCAGGGAAAACGATCTGCGGATGGCTACATCAGGCGGGGCTTGGATACACCACTTTGGCTCAGTAACCCAAAATGCAATGAGGGTGGAGAGGGGTCTTCAACAGAGGGATGGTTTAGGTAATCGCTACAACTACCGACTACTCGGTCAGGGTAGGTTGCAACGAAAAATACAAAAATACTCGCTCCGTCAATCACTAAAAAGATATCAATCACAGGAACTCCAATCGTTTGGATTCACCCTACACGGCGTAAAGCCTGTTGGGGCACCCATATGCTGGAAGGTGAACTAAGATATGCGTTTCCTGAGGGGAATAGAGCTCCGATTCAGGCAATTCAGGGACAGGCACTACTCTGTTCTATCACTCGACCGAGATCTGAGCGCAATAGGGTTAGACAAGCTAAAATCCAATATGGGTTCCGACTCAAATGAAACAAGCCTATTGAAGATTGGTGAGGCCGTGTACTCTACCTACTGTGGCTCATCAAAAAATAAAACGCTTATCAATATTCGCATATCCTCGGATATTCCCCATTATTTTGTAAGTAATAACGATGACATTTTGCTTAAGGCAGAGGCACTAGGATGGAGGGCGATTAAGCTCGAACTCCCTGTTTTCGAGAACCGTGTTTTGTCTGCATATCAGGCAAAAATAGCCAAAGCAGTCCCCCACATTTTTAGCGAACTAAACAAGCATAGATATTTAATGTACGCGGACGACAAGTTGTATGTTGATCCGAAATTAATTGGGGGATTAATTGAACAACAAGGTGGCTTTGGATTTTCTCTTTTGCTGAGAGAGCACAACTTTTTAAACGGAAATATTTTGCAGGAGTTTGCGGAGGCGCTGGGGCAAAAAAGATACCGGGTACTGAGGGACAGGATGATCAAATTTATCAATGAACAAGTAAATGGCGGACTGAGGCTCGACTGTGACAAACTTTTTTGGACAAGCGCGATACTACGAGACAATTCCCATCCTGACACGGTAAAAATAAACGAAGAATGGTACCTGTCCATATTAAAGTGCGGAATAAATTGCCAATTAAGCTTTAACTTTCTCGCCCAGAAGTACGATTCAATTGCCACAATGTCAAATCAGACTTTAATCAATTAGAGGCCCTCATCCGTTCGAACTTCCACGCATTGCCTTTAGATACCGATAAAATGTACCCTCAAAATTCGCAACGGCAATCACTAGCCCTGGACCTCCGTCCAGAAATCCCCGCTTAAAGATATAGTGCTTAACGAACGCCCATACGCCATGGGCGAAAGCAGTCCAGACTGATATCCGCTTACCCTCGAGTTTCAGCGCCCCAAGGGTCGAGTACCTGTCCGCCTTTCTGAGGAGTTCACCAACATCCTTGAATGGGAACTGCCAAATTGCACTCCTGAGGAACCCTGCAGGCTTCTTGCTAATCGGAACGAATCCCTCATGGACTGGAAGCTCATCGTAGACCATTGCGTCTCTCTTAAACAGCTGAGGCTGACGAAAGTTTGGATACCAGCCGGAGTGTCGTATCCAACGCCCGAGAAAAAAATTACGCCTTGGAACAAAGTAGTAGTCATGAGACTCATCGCCCCCACTGACAATCTGTTTGATCTCCTCTGCCACTTCGGGAGTGCACCGCTCATCGGCATCAAGGCTAAAAATCCACTCGTGCATGCAGTGTTTAATCGCAGCGTTTCGTAAGCGACCGTAGCCCTCAAAGACGACATGCTCTACGCGAGCACCTAGCTTTTGAGCAAGCGCTGTAGTGCCATCGGTGCTGTGGGAGTCGATAACAACCAACTCATCGGCCCACTGAACGCTGTTCAATGCGGCCTCAATCTTGTCGATCTCGTTGAAGGCGATGACATAGACTGAAATCCTAGGGCCCATCATTGCAACGAGCCCTTAAAGAAAACGGTGCTCTTGGGGCAAGTAAGACCCGTAATACCCGTGCCACCACAGTAAACGAAAAACTCATCCCTGTAGGTCAGCACGGGTACCCCAAGGCTTGCCAATGGGAAACGAGAGAGAAGTACAAAGTCTTGCGATCGCTCAAAGTCCTTTGTGATGAAACCCTGCTGAACTCGAGAGCGATTGATAAGGTCTGAGACAGAGATGCCAATCCAACTCTCATCCTTGGAGTATATTCGCCTCCCGTCAGCGATCGTAATCACCTGGCTAGACAACTCCTCTAGATTAGGCCTCTTCATCTCCGTGTACCACTGAAAGAGCCCAGCAGAGAATAGAAGCTTAAGTAAAACGACCAAAACAATCGGCCGCCAAACGATGTTCTCGGTAATTTCGGCTCGATGCCGCAAGTAGAGAGCCAAGCAGTAGATGGCAACGAGACCATACAGGGGCATGAGGTATCTACTGTGGGTGTGGGAAGTGAATGCATAGGGGAGGAAATTTAGGAGCGCAGCAAGCCCTGCGACATTCCCCCATGTAGTCCCGGAATTGAACGAACGCTGCTTGATCCAGAGAAAGGTCAGGATCAGTGAAATGGGAAAAAAATTTAGATACGTTTCACCGGAGAAGTTTATTGCATTGGTGAAGAAATCAATAAAAGAACCTGTGGTGAATCGATCAAGAATATCAACCGTTGCACCCGAGGCCATCATCGAGCCAAAGGGCGTGAGCTGATACCACCCGACCACCAACAAGCCAGAAAGTACAACTGATATCGAGACCAGGAATACTCTTGGCCTTATTGCGGGCGAACAGAGCAGAATGTATGCAAATAAAAAAGCAAGTAGAAAGAAGTAACTCGTAACGGCCTTGGTCAGAAACGCAAAAAAACAGGCGAGAACCGTTAGTAGGATCCATCCAACAGAAGAGCTCCGCTCGATGGCGAGCCAAGCAAAGACCAACGAGGAGAAAACGAAAAATCCAAAGAGCGCATCGCTATAACCCTTCCAGCCGTAACCACCGAGCACCTGCCAGCAAATGATGTAAAGCACGCTGCCAAGTAAGGCGTGATTGAACGTAAGCCCAACTTGCGAACGAAGCAAGAGGAAAACGAGCGCTGAGCTAAGTATCGATGAAGCAGATGATATGAGTCGGAGGTAGGTGAGAGTGCCGTCCCACCCAGCAACCTCTGCCAAAGCGATTACAAGCCAGTTCAGCAGAGGAGGTCGCCGATAGGCCTCTCCATAAATTGTCGGCTCCAAGAAGCGACCGCTGGTTGACATCTCGAATGGGATAAGCGAGTAAATAGCCTCCTCTCCGGTGAACTGCACCGAGAAGAGAAAGGGGATATAGCTAAGCGCGCAAATCAGCCATATCGCAAGGAGTCGACGATTGCTCAACGAATCCTCTCGGGAGTGCGCTCCTGAATGATGTAAAGGGGCCGGCTTTTTGACGCCTCGAATATCTTCCCAACATACTCGGCGAGAATTGAGGTCGCAAAGAGCTGCATACCTCCGAGCAGCAAGATGAAGACTCCAAGAGACGCCCATCCTGGAACGGTTTGGCCAGAAAAATACTGAACTAGAACCCAAACCAAAAGAAAAAAGGCCAAGACGATCCAAGAGAGCGACAGGACCAATACTAAGCGAAGTGGCTTGATGCTGAAGGAAGTGATGGCGTTGGTGGCCAATGACAACATCTTCCGAAATGGGTACTTGGTGACCCCGGCATAGCGTGCCTCGCGATCGTAGTAGATCGGCGTCTGCGGCAGCCCAATCCAAGCAACCATTCCCCGCATATAGCGATGGCCCTCCTTGAGTCTCTGAATCTCCAACAAAGCCCTGCGTGATATCAGCCGGAAATCCCCGGCGTCTCTCGGTATCTTGATCTCCACAAGCGCATCGAGTAATCGGTAGAAAAGATGGGCAGTGAGCTTCTTAAACGAGCCATCGCCATGCCTCGCCTGCCTTACGCCGTAAACCACATCGCTTCCTCTGCGCGCCAACTCCATCATCGAGTGAAGCAACTCTGGGGGGTCCTGTAGGTCGGCATCGATGATGAGCACAAAATCCCCGCGGGCACTGTCAAGCCCAGCGGTGAGGGCGTATTGGTGACCGAAGTTCCGCGAGAGTCGAATCCCTAAAACCTTCGGATCCCGAAGAGAAGACTCTAGAATGTGCTGCCAAGTTTCGTCCCGGGAACCATCGTCAACAAGTATGATCTCGAAGGACTCGCCCACGCAGTCTTTGGCGACCTTGGTAAGACGAGAAAGTAACTCATGAACCACAAGTGCCTCGTTGTAACAAGGGACGACTACAGAAAGCGTAACTAGACCACTCTCATGTTGACTAACTTGGTTCCTCATCATTATCAACGATACCTAAATTTCGCCTTCAGCGGACTTCTCGGGTTCGCTTCTGAGTATCTTCTTTTAAGCATACTTCACTATGGGGTTGGTCAAGATCTGATTTTCAGCAAACTTTTTGGATACTTTGGAGGGATATTAACGACATACGTCTACAACCGTTTGATCACCTTTGGGTCTAGCAACGCCAGGGCAAAGACGCGAGAGTTTATTCTTTACGTGTTTGGCGCGCTACTCGGGGCAACTATAAACAACTTGGCGTTTTTTACTCTTGTCTATTCCACGCCTATAACGACTAAATTCACGGATCCCTACGGCGTTTTACTCAGTATGGCACTGTCGACTAGCTTGAGCACGGTGTTCAACTACCTTTTTTATCGATATTATGTGTTTGTCGAAAACGACGGGAAAAAATAACAGCAACTATGCGCCGGCTGAGTAGAGTTCCCTATAAATTCCCGAGCATTCAAGGAGAGCTGCATGACTCCCAACTTGCATAATTCGCCCAGAATCCATCACCACAATACGGTCGGCATGCTCAATTGTCGATAAGCGATGCGCAACAATTAGGGTCGTTCGGCCAACGCGAAGCTTCTCAATTGCATCGCGAATAGCAGACTCCGACTCGGTATCAAGGGCAGACGTTGCCTCATCCATAATAAGAATTGGCGCGTTCTTCAGAACCGCTCGAGCAATAGCAATGCGCTGTCGTTGACCGCCCGAGACTCGAATACCCCGATCTCCAACCATTGTCTCGAGGGCATCAGGAAGTGACTCAACGAAAGCACGCAAATTTGCCGCCTCGAGTGCAGAATAAATTTCGCTCTCGGTGGCATCGCGCCGACCGTACAGAACATTCTCGCGGATCGTGTCGTTAAAGAGGAGAACCTCTTGAGAGACAATCGAGATCTGTGAGCGCAGTGACTTCCTCTCGATGGATTTAGCGTCAATTCCGTCGAGATAAATTTGTCCTGATGATGGCTCATAGAGCCGCGGCAAGAGATTGATGAGCGAAGTCTTTCCCGAACCAGAACGCCCAACAAACGCAACGGTCTCTTGCGGATGAATTTTTAAGGACAAGTTGTCAATGGCCTTCTGGTCTCTTCCAGCGTACACCAGGCTTACTTGATCGAAGACAATCTCGCCCCGAAGTGGAGAATCAAGGCGCCTTCCAGCGGACGATTCCTCGGCCTCATCAAGTAGACCAAAGACCCCCTCGGCTGCAGCCAGGCCACGTTGTATCTGGGGGTTAATGTTCGAGAGATTCTTGATGGGGCTGAACATCATCAACATGGCAGTCAGGAAGGATACGAAATCCCCAACCGACGTCTCGCCGGCACGAGACTGCATAAGGGCAATCGAGAGGACAACGGCCACACCAATTGCTGCGATGAGTTGGCTGATCGGTGTTTGCAGGGCGGAGGCAACCGCAATGCGCATTGCCTGGGCACGGAAGTGCCGATTTATGCCTGAGAAACGCTCTTTCTCGTGTTCGGTGCCATCGAAGATCTTGATCACTCGATTACCGACCACAGTTTCCTCAACCGAGACGGTGAGGTCGGATATCGCGTCAAGATACTGGCGACTGACGCTCCGCAAACGCTTTGAAAACTCAAGGGTCAGAAAGGCCAGGATTGGAAGCATCGCTAAAACAACGAGTGTTAGTTTCCAGTTGAGCCAAAGAAGCCAGCCGAGAAGTCCAATAAGTACAAGGCTGTCGCGCACCAAGCATGTCAGTACCGTGGTGCAGGCCTCGAGCACCATCTGTGCATCCGTGATGACTTTCGATATCAGTGTCCCAGCCGACTTTTGGTCAATGGACGAAGCTGGCAGGTAAAGAAGCTTCTGGTAGAGCAGGAACCGGATATCTCTGAGCACGTTGTGAGAGACCCAGTTCATGCTGTAGCTCGAGACAAAGGTAGAAACACCTCTAGTCACAAAGATGCCAATTACCGCCGCAGGCACCCACCAGATGGGAAAGCTCGCCCCACTTTGGAAGCCGTTGTCCAGAAGAGGCTTCATCAGGGCGGGAAAGGCTGTCTCGGTTGCGGCGGTGATAACCATTGCCACAACCGCAAAAGCAAAACCCCGCCAATAGACGAGTGAGTATCGCAGCAGTCGTCTAAAGAGCTCGGAAGTCTTCAATTGGCGGAAGCTTTGAAATTCCTAGTTGAGCAGCGACCCTCTTGCTCTCAAGCGCGGCGCGCAGATAGCAGCGGTTCTGCTCTAGGTTGACCCGACTCTCCTCTGGATGCCAAAGGTGCAAAACCGGCGCAGCAAAACGAAGAGACTTCACCTTTAGTCCTGAATTGATCAAACGAACCGCAATGTCGGAGTCATCGGGGCCCCAACCGGAAAGGCCCCCCTCGAACCCGTCGACTTCAATCACCGCCGAGCGCTCAACTGAAAAATTGCAGCCCCTCACAAGCTCCCACTTCGTTGGCTGAGAGACTCGCCACTCCCCATCGGGCAGTCGTATCAGCGGCGCGATTCGATTGACCCGCCCAAGCAGTCGATTCCTTAAAAAAAAGAAATGCCCAAGTGAGTCGATGGAGGCACGATTCTCAAGTGCCTTGGTCAAGCGCTCGCTTGCGAGCATTCGAGGCCCTGCGTGGACAAAGCCGGGTTCGTGCAGCAAGACATGATCCGCCGCAAAGGAGGGCAGAGGGATACAGTCACCGTCAAGAAAAATGAGCAGGTCTGCAGTCGACTTTGCCACGGCCCGGTTCATAATCAGAGTCTTTCGATAACCCTTGTCCTCGTGCCAGCAATGCTCAATGGGAAGCCCTTTGGCTCTCCAGGAGTCTATGACCTTGGCGGTGTCGGCGCCGGACCCATCGTCTCCAATGACAATTTGATCTGGGGGCAGCGATTGCCGTGAGAGGCCTTCCAGGACCAAATTAAGGGCCCTGGGGCGGTTGTAGGTGGAGATAACAACGCTCGTCTTCAAGAATTAAGCCAACGCTCTCTCAAGCGTCCCAAGGGGAGTCCCTCGAGCATTGAGTGTCTCTCTTGCCCGGTTGCGCAGGCGCTGAAAGGGCCGTCGCCATCCGCCTCCAACGGTCAAATACTCGCCCCAGCCCTTCTGGCTCAATCGAAGCCGTGTATGCGCAACCGTTTCTTGAGGGGGCAGAACCAAGGGTGTTATTGAGCTCTTGCGCCTAAAAAGAATTCGAAGGTTGCCTTGGTCTTCGATCTGAATGGGTTCGAACCCTAGACTGGCTGCCGCGAGGAGAGTGGCCTTACTGAAGTAATAGAGATGCGCCTTGAAAAAAATATTCGAAGGTGAGGTGTCTGCCTGCTCGATGTTGGGAACCTCAATGAGCAGATGGCCGTCTGCGTCGAGAAGCCCAAAGAGACGTCTGAAGACTGCGAGAGGGTCTGGCATGTGTTCTAAGACATGAAACATGGTGATGATGGCAAAGCCACTCTGTTGAAGCTCATCGAGCCCACAGGTTGCAATCTCAGTGTTGTAGGCTTCTCTGGCAAAACTTGAGTAGCCTTGGTTTGGCTCGATTCCGATCGCTTTCAGACCAGCACGTTGCGCCGCGTAGACCATCTCCCCTCCGCCAGCACCGACGTCAAGGAATTTCCGGCCACCCATTGTTTCGAGCAACTGGGCGTGATTGAGGAACCGCATCCGATTTCTGGCAGCCAAACCTGCTCGAAAGACATACTTCAGCTTCGGCTCGTAGTTCTTTTTGTAATCGGTCCGGTAGTGGTGAGAGTAGTAGATTTGAAGGTCTTCTGATGTGGGCCGTTGGGTCTGCTGAACAAGCCCGCAACCGCTGCAAAGCCCTATTTCAAGTGGGTCTCCGGACTTGGCGTCTCGGTCTGAGACAACCAAGTAGTCTTTTCCACCGCAGAGGCCGCAGGCTTGAGGCTGAAGTGGGGTGTTGATTGGCTTTTCCACAGGCGGTAATTTTACCGCAGGTGCTTGTACATCAATTTGAGTGGCCGATGAGTTGAGCGACTAATTCGGGCTTGCCGTTGACCGGGCCCCGTCGAGTCTGATGGGGAACTAGGTCATATAATCACACTCTACTCAACATGCGCTCTTAAAAATGAAGATCATCGGCTCCATCACCAGCCCCTACGCCCGTAAGGTGCGTATTGTCGCCATCGAGAAGAAGCTCGAGTGCGAGTTTGTTAAAGAGGATGTCTGGTCGCCAGACACGAAGATTGCCCAGCAGAATCCCCTTGGCAAGATTCCTGCTCTAGTGTTGGATGACGGAGTGGTTTTCGACTCGCGTGTCATCGTTGAGTACCTGGATTCACGTGCCCCGACGATTCGGCTCATCCCCGCTGGCAATCGCGAGCGCACAGCTGTAAGAACCCTCGAGGCCCTTGCGGACGGCCTGTGTGATGCTGCCATTTCAATGTTGCTCGAGAAAAAGTTTCATGCAGAGGGCGCAGTCAGCCAAGAGTGGCTCGATCGCCAAGCAAAGAAGATTGACGCTGCTTTGGCCACCATGAGCCACAGTCTGGGGAGCAGTCAATGGATGAACGAGCGGGCCTTCTCACTCGCAGACATCGCCTGTGGCGCTGCCTTGGGCTACCTGGAACTGCGCTTCCCAGAGAACACCTGGAAGAGAACCTACCCGAATCTCTCGGATTTCTACGGCCGAATGATGCAGCGACCGTCGTTCCAAGCCACCAAGGCCTGATGAGGCTCCGAGGCCACAAGTCAGTGGGTCTATCCTCCGTCAAACCGCGGATTCATCGTCAGCGGATGATTCCTCCCCCGAGGCAGACCTCTCCGTCGTAGGCCACAACTGATTGTCCCGGCGTGACCGCCCACTGAGGCTCTGCGAAGGCCACTTCGAACCCCGAGGGATCAGAGGAGCTCCCGTGACTCAAGCTTTTCAAGTCGCTCCCTACCTGCCTCGGGTCGTCTTCGGAACTTCCAACCCCCATTGAGAGGATGTGCCCCGCAGCGTCGGGCTGTCGATATCTCGTCTTGAACCCCAGCATCTGATCAATCGCTGGAGGCTCTCCGCTCAACCAGCAAGCATCAACTGTCTTCAAATGATTCGACATTAACCACGGGTGCTTTGCATCTTGGGTAACGATTAGGGTGTTGCCTGCCAAGTCCTTCCGAGCAACGAACCAACCATGGCCCTCTTCGCTCTGAAAGCCTCTTTTCCTGACCCCGCCGATTCCAAGGCCCTTGCGCTGGCCTAAGGTGTAAAAAGCCAGGCCTTGGTGTTGTCCCACCTCAAGTCCATCGGTTGTCACTATTGGCCCCGACTGAGTAGGCAGGTACTGGCCAAGAAACTCCCGAAACGGCCGCTCTCCAATAAAGCAGATGCCGGTGGAGTCCTTCTTCTTTGCGTTCGGCAACCCAATCTCCGCAGCAATCCGGCGAACCTCGGTCTTCTTGAGTTCCCCCACTGGGAAGAGAACTTGAGCAAGCTGGGCCTGAGTGAGGCGATGCAGGAAATAACTCTGGTCCTTGCTGGAATCTAGGCCACGCAATAGGCTCACGCGCCCGTCGGCCTCCTGCCGAACACGGGCGTAATGACCCGTGGCAATCCACTCGGCCCCCTGTGAAAGCGCATGGTCTAGGAACGACTTGAACTTAATTTCGGCATTGCAGAGCACATCGGGGTTGGGGGTGCGGCCCGCCTGGTACTCACGCAGGAAGTCGGCAAAGACCCGCTCGCGGTACTCAGCGGCGAAGTTAACCGACTGCAACTCGATGCCCAAACGGTCGGCCACGGCTGCGGCATCCAGGAAGTCCCGGCGGGTGGAGCAGTACTCGGAGTCATCGTCGTCCTCCCAGTTCTTCATGAACATGCCCACCAAATTGAAGCCTTGCTCCTTGAGTATGTAGGCGCTCACGGCGGAATCGACTCCGCCCGAGAGGCCCACCACCACAGTGGCACCCGGCCGAGGCGGCCGCCTTGGGGTTTTAACCGTGTTTCTCATATAAGATGAAAGTGTAGTGAATGTCGCCAAGAGCTTGCCCAAGCGGCAAGACAGACAAAAGCCGCCCGAGTAGCGGTTTAAGAACAACAACGGAGGAACACGCGAATGCGAATCGGCATTCCCAAGGAATCTTTGCCCGGAGAAACCCGAGTCGCAGGGTCTCCAGAGACGGTCAAAAAACTCATCGCGCAGGGCCATACGCTGCTCGTTGCCAAGGGAGCAGGCGAATCCGCCGCCTTTCTGGACGATGCCTACGCGGCGGCCGGTGCCCAGATGGTCGGCCAGGCCGAGGCCCTGGGCGCCGAGATGGTCTTGAAGGTTCGGTTCCCCTCGGACAGCGAACTCTTGCAGATGAAGAAGGCCGCGGTGCTGGTAGGCATGCTCAGCCCCTTTGATCGGCCGGGACTAGAGAAACTGGCTGGTGCGGGGCTGACCGCCTTTGCAATGGAAGCGGCTCCAAGAACCACCCGGGCGCAATCTTTGGATGTGCTCTCTTCACAGGCGAACCTGGCGGGTTACAAGGCGGTGATGCTCGCGGCCGATGTCTACCCGCGCATATTCCCCATGCTCATGACTGCCGCAGGCACAGTGAAGGCCGCACGCATGGTGATTCTTGGTGCGGGTGTGGCTGGTCTTCAGGCCATTGCCACCGCCAAGCGCCTAGGGGCGGTAGTTGAAGCCTCCGATGTTCGCCCGGCCGTGAAGGAGCAGATTGAATCGCTGGGGGCCAAGTTCATTGATGTGCCCTACGAGACCGACGAGGAGCGCGAGATTGCCAAGGGCGAGGGCGGCTATGCCAAACCCATGCCCGAGTCCTGGATGAAGCGCCAGGCGGCCGAGGTGGCCAAGCGCATTGCCCAGGCCGATGTGGTGATTTCCACCGCACTCATTCCTGGCCGCAAGGCGCCGGTGCTCATCACCGAAGAGA
>Ga0194116_10006392_pt1 | contig 12581 bp, 10 predicted proteins | sample TA2MahsurfametaG_4_FD_148617 | JGI IMG/M metagenome (GOLD analysis project Ga0194116, IMG submission 148617) | Freshwater microbial communities from Lake Tanganyika, Tanzania - TA2015008 Mahale S9 surface | ecosystem: Environmental > Aquatic > Freshwater > Lake | place: Tanzania: Lake... | reverse complement strand
AAAAAAGCCTTATTCCCTAATTAAATTTAAAAGATAAGACGTTAACAGGCCATAATTTTAATTTATTAATTTTTAAAAATGGTCTTTAAAATTATTTATATAAAATTTTCTAAACCAAGACTCTTAAAAAATTTAATCTATCAATAATATCATTTAATTTAAGAATTAATCAATTAAGGGCTTAAAATAGCAATCATTATATTAAAGTTAAATTGAATGATGAAGTAATATGATTGAATATCAAGCTTAGTTTGAAGAAAATAAAAAAAAGATATACAAGAAATTATGATGAATAATTTTAATAAATTAAAAATGAAGATGAAATTTTCTTTTAAACAAATTTCAATAACATCATTAATCTTAATAATTATGATTTCAAATGCAAAACAACACGACGAGATAGAGGAATTAGAAACTAATTTTCTAAGTCATAAGGATAAAGATGTAGATAAATCAGACAAAAAAGGTAATTTATTTTGAAAAATATGCCAAATCAATTTTAAAATAAAAAAACAATAGTATTAAAATTCTTTTAGAGACGAATAAGAGCAATATAATCCTAGAATTAAATAAAGTCGATGAATTGAAAAAATACTTTGCAGAAAATAAAAAATTTCTATTTGAAGTTTATTCTTCTTCTTGTCCTCATTGCATAAAACTAGCTCCTGAACTTGATAAAATAGCTTTAGAAGTATATTAAAAATATTTATTATATATATTAGAGTAAAAACCTTTTAAATTTTATAAATATATCAATTAAAAAATCAAGTATAAAGATAGAGTAAAATTCTTAAAAACTGATGGAAGAGATTCTTATGCTTATAGAAGCATAGTGAAAATTGATCATTTTCCTACTCTTTTTATTTACGACAACGGAAATTTAATTGAGCTTGGAGGCTCATTAGGATATGATTCTGTGAAAAAATATATAGAGGAAAAATATTTTTTCAAATGTGAGAAAATCGAAAACATAAATTTATTAAAATCTTTAATATTAGCACTCTCTAATCAAAGATTTTTTATAGGGATTTTAGATAAAAAAAATTTTGAAAGTTCATATAATATATTTTTCAAAACAATGTATGAGAATTTGCTAATTGTTGAAAATTGCTATTATTTTATAAAAAGTGGAGAGAATGAAGATAAAGAAAACGAAAGCTTTTTAAATTTTTACTCAAAATTTAATAATTTTATTTTAATGAGTAATTCGGAGAAAATTAATGTTTTCGAAGATTTAGATTACATAATAGAATATCCAAAGAAAATTATACCATCAATTGATAAAAACAGTCCCAAAAATCCCATCTATCCAAAAGATTATTTAAAAGCTTTAAAAAAATTCAGCAAAGATGCTAAGCATTATTTTTACAACAATTCGTTTGCTTCTGTCATTGAATTTAAAAAAGAAGTTATTAATATAATTTTCCAATATTCAAAACTCAGAGTTATATTCACTTATGATAGTAAGAGTAAGGAAAGCGTTATGAGCACATTAAAGAAATTCGTTGCTTACAGAAAAAATGTTGATAATTACAATATAATGCATTTTGATTTAGAAAATGTGAAAAATCTAGAAGAAGAAGAAAAACTTTATCTCTATTTCACTCAAGTTGCAGGAGTTCATTTTACAAATCAAAACTTTGAAAATATTTTTCATTATAATTTAGAAAATTTAGATATTACAAATATGATAGAATTTGCAGATGTAAATTACGCGAAATTTAAACTTATGAATGAAGCTATTAATAATAATAGCTTAAATCAAGGTTTGGATAGAAATCCCAATAAAGAAGGACATATCAACAATAATATTAATGAAACACAAAATAAAGGGAAAACTTATAATGAAAATTCTATAAACAGCTTGGAAAAGAAATTCGTTACTGCAAAAATTGTTGAAAAATTAGACGAAATTGATTATGATGAAAAAGGAAACATAAAAGAAGCTAGTTCGAATAATTATAGTAACACAAACAAAAAAAACATTCAACCAAGTGTAGATAATAAACATGAAAAAAATAAACTTGCAGATGATTTTGTCAAAGGAAGCAATAAAAATAAAGAGGAAGAAATAAATAAGAAAATCGATTCAATAATGCAATCTAACAACAAGCTTAAAGATAATGAAGATAATGGAAAAAAAGAGGATCCTCTGAAACATGAATATGCAGCTAATAAAATAAAAATACTTTTTATTTACTTTCTCGTTTATTGCTTGATTTATTATTTTTTTTATTTAAGAGTTTCAAAAAGAGATGAATCAAAATACAACTAATTATATTAAAGTCAATTTTTGTTGAATAACATTTGATAAATTTTTTATAATTAAAATCTATATTTATTAGCTAACTCATTCAATTCTATAATTTTATATAAAATAATCACTATTTATTTAATCTTTAAACATACTCCTTGATTTTTTTCAGATTTACAATTATTATAATTTTTTAGAAAAATAAAAGATTTTAATATTCATAAATAATAATAAAATCTAAAAACAATGTTATCAATTAAAAAATAAACTAAATCTCAATAAATAATGGCAAATATAGTTTCCTGCAAAATTCTTAAAATTTTGTTTCATTCAATTATTTTTATATAAAGTGTAATTGAAATTTGGAGTTTTATTGGTTGATCCAACTATATTTTATGAATGATAAATGTTCTTAATTATGAAAAAAAATAAGAAGAAATTTTATTTTGAAGAAAATCTCAAAAATATTTTTAAATACCTAAATATTTAGATTCAGTTAAATTTGTATTAATTATCTGATTTGATTTGCTTATTTTCTTAAAATTTCCGGCATCTTTATCAGAAGAAATAAATTCTTCAGGATTGCTTAAAGTCCTTTTTGCGCTTTTGGATTGTGAAACATGATTGCTGGCATCATTAAAATAATCATTATTAGTCCTATTTTTATTGCTTTGAAAATCAATTAAATTCTCATTTTCGATCTCAATATTTTCTTCTTCGTCTTGGATTAAACTCTTTCCTCTGAAGTTTTGATTTGGAAATTGCTTTTTACTTTTATTTTTATTCAATTCAATATTATTAATGTTTGAAGAATAATCTTTATTAGTATTGCAAGGGCTTTTTGAATTTCTTTTATTACTATTTCCATTAGTTCCGATTTCAGGGTTTTTTATATTGTCATTATTAATATACAATCTTTTCAGATTGGAAAATATTTTATTATGATTTTTAGATAATTGTGCTCTTAAAGTCCTTCGGAAATCAGAAGCTTCAAGATTTTCCTCAAAATTATTGTCCAAGTTAGTTTTATTTACATCATAATTTATTTTATTAATATTACTGATTATTCTATTCGAGTGAAATTCATCATTGGCTGTTTGTAATGTTTTATGTTTGTAATTGAAATCTCTATTAGAAAGATTTGCAACATCATTATCATAATCCATTTCCCCTTCATAAGAAAAATTATTGTTATTAACAATATTGTTTTCGATATTTAATTTATCTGACAAATGAGAGTCACTATTATTATTAAAATCCGTGTTAATTTTTAGATTATCCTTCGCTTTGTTTCTTGTAATATTTTTGCTATAATGATTAGTATCTGATTTAGGATTTTTGGTAAAAAAATCGTTGCTTTTATATTCATGGTTGTTCTTAGAGCTATTCTGATTCGGCTTATTTTGATTATATTTGCTTTGATTTTTATTATTTACAAGATAAGAATTATAAATATTACCATTGTTATTGCAATTGTCATTATCTTTTTTCGGGTTTTTGTTGTTAAAGTCATTGCTATTATCATTTTGGTATTCAGCGGCTGATTGGGAACCTCTATTTTCATTTAATTCGTTGTTGTTATTTAAGAAATTGTTAAAATTGAAAGTTTTATTTTTATTGGAAAAAAAGTTTTTAGGTAAAGTCTTATTATTTATGCTCTCTTCTTGATTTCTATTTTCTTCCTCTTCTTCATCTTCAGAAAAAAGATTCTTAAGATTTTTACCACCTTTATTTTTGTCACTTTGATTGTTTTTGATTCCGAAATTATTTATATTATTAAAAATATTTAATTTCTGCTTATTTTTTTCCCATAAAACTTGATCTTCTCGATTTCCGTATCTAGTTGGTGGGCGTTTGCTTTTTACTTCTCTTTGAAAATCAATTTTGGATTTTTTGGAGCCATCTAAACATTCTATATTATTAAAGGCTTTTTCATCAAAAACGTCTTCTCCAACATAATCATCAGCTATCTGAACAAATAATTTAATATTTCATTTGATTTAGTTTATATAGTTATAATTAATAATTAAAAATTAACTTTTTTTATTATAAAAATTTAAAAGTAAAAGTTAAATTCAAAATTTTTATTGAGCAAAACAGTACTGGTAAACTATCTGATTGAGAAAGATTTGGGTTGTTATTTTCATTATTGTTGCTTTGTTCAAGATAAATATCGTTGTTTTCGGTTTTATTATTAGTACATACTTTAATCTCAAAGTTTTGATTGAAAAAATTTTTATTAAAATTCGAAGGATTGAAATTTAATGTTTTATTAAACATAGCGTTTTTGCTATTAGCATACTGCGCTTCAAAATCAATTTCATTGCTTTTATTATTGAAATTCTTTTCGCTTTTATAATATTTCCTTTCGTTCATTTTATAAAATTTTTCATTTTCGAGAAATACTTCTTCTTGGTCTTGTTCTTCTTCTAAATTTTGTTCTTGAAATTCTATTTGATTTTCAAACAAAAGGTCTTTGTTTGGTTCCATATAATTTTCCATGCTATCATGAGTTAAAATTCTCATTTTATTAATGAAATTTTTTTTATTGACATTTTTGGTATTGTTGAGATTTTCATTATTCTCGCTTTGAAGTCCTATATCTATATGAGAAACTTTATTTTCAATATCATTGTATTCATATATCATATCATCATTATTAATAAGTTTACTTTTATTATTTTTTTGATTTTCAATATAGCTTCCTATATAATTATTTTGAACCTCTATTTCTATTTCGGCTTCATCGATGTCTTCTTCTAAATATTTATTTCTATTACTTATGTTATTAAAATTTCTATTTTGATTTTTGTTATAAGTAGCCAATTGGGATAAGATTTTTTTATTTTCACCAGGAATTAAAGGATTATTCAAATCCTCATGGCTTTCTAAATTATTTTCATCCATTTGCATTATTTTTTCATTTTCTCTATCTACATTTACTTGAAAGAAATTGTATTGGCCAATATCTTTATCAAATTCACTGAAATCGGTTTTTATTTTAAGTTTATTGTTACAGATGTTTTGATTTGTATTTTCATTAATAAAGTTCAGTTCTGATACAGGTGGATTTAAATCTTTAATTTTATATTTAATTAAAAAATTATATGTTTATTTTAAATTATTTACTTTTGCAGTTTCTTTCTGTATTCTTATTATTAATATAACTATTGTTGTTTGTATTTAGGTTAATATTAGTAATATTATTTATGTTGTTGTTATTCGATTGATTATTAAATGCATTATTCGATCCTCTTTTGAAATCTTCCAAATTTAAATTTTCAAAGCTGTCTAGAGCGAGCTCATCATATTTGATAAAATCCTTTTCGGCATTTTCACTGAGCAAATATTGAGCAGTATCTATATTATCCAAATCATTTTCATTATTATTTTTTGGTTTAATATCTCCTGTACCTTTAACTCGTTCAAAATTTAAATGTTGATTGGAATTAATGAATAAATCATTATCTGAAAAATTATCAGCATCGATAAATAAATCCTCCATTGATTTTATTTCGAATTTATAGCTTGTATCCTCAGTGTTATGGATTTGCTTGCGCTTTCTTGGATCGAATTTATTTTTTTCAATATTGTTCAATGAATTTTTTATTGATGAATATCGTTTATTATTGTTATCTTGATTAACATTTGATTTTTCTTGATTGGAGGAATTGACGATTGTATTATTCGTATTAATATTGAAATTTTGGTTCTTTGATAAATTTATTTTTTCACAATTTTCATCTTCTATATTATCTTGGCATTCTGAATTAATAAGATTTTTATTCAAATTGTGTTTGTTTTTATTTATGATGCAATTAACAATGTTATTCTCAAAATTGTTGTTCAAAGATATAATTTCTTCATTTTGTTTTACTGGTGGAGTTGTTGGACGTAGACCATTCATTGGGCGTTTGTTTTCTTTATTATTTTTAAAATTTACAAATAAAGAAAAAACAAATTTTGAATTTTAAAAAATTCTGTTGCATATACTTACTTTTTTTTATTTGCAAATCTTTTGAATTCAAATTAACATTTTCAATATAATTTTCACTAGACTTTATGTTCGAATTAACAGCCGGATTTCTAATCTCATCATAATTTCTTGGATCTAAATAACCAAATTAATATATTCAGAATAGAGATATAAAATTTATTTTAAAAATTACTATATGATTCACTTATTGCATTCTCAGAATGATTAATATTAATATAATTTTGAATGCTATTTTGAGAATGATTTTTTCCTAGATTTTTATTAGAATTCGTTTGAATGCCCTGATTTATTCCATAACAGTTATTATTAATTTTGTTGTTATTATTTAGCAATAAACTTGAATTAGGTCCATCATTAAAATTATTATTATTGTTTTCATTATTCATCTGGCTATTTAGAAACTTATTTCTATTATTCTGATTCGTTTTGAATTTTTCTGCAGAACCTTTTTTCCTTTTATAAATGTTTTTAATGACTGGAATGTTCTCTTCATCAAAATTTTCAAATATGTCATCATCAACTTCCAATACACCTAATTCGGCAAAATCTAAATATTCATCTCTTTCTTTATCGTAATATAAACCAGCTTCATTTTCATAATTATTATTACTGGAAAAATTTTGGTTTTTTCTTAAATTATTATTTGAGTTCTTATAAATATTTCCATTAGAGCTGGGAATTGAATGTTTTTTCAATTGAACATTGTTAAGATCGATATTTTCTTCAAATTCATTTTCTTCGAAATTATCATTTTCTGGAATTATCTCAATAAGATCAATATCATCACCAATTTCATTTTCAGCATGCCTTTTATTACACATATCATAATCTTCTTTATCATCATACGGGTTTATTGATTTATACGTATTACTTAAATCATTACGTAGTTTCCCGATATTAATAATGCTCTCTTTAATATAATTTCTCAAACTTAGCATTTCAGAATTTGAATACCAAATTCCCTTTATTGAGTAGGTTTCTCCATCATTTACAATTTGTTCTTGTAATCCATTGAAATTAGGGTTATTCAAAATATTATTATTTTCTAAATTTAAAGAGCTGAAATTATTACTATCCGCTAATATATTATTCATCTGATTTGCAAAGTTTAAGTTATAATTGATATTATGATTGAAATTGTAATTGTTATTATTATTTAATAAATTTAATGAAGTAATTGAAGTTATTAAATTATTAAAATTGTGATTTTCTGTAATCTTCTTTACTGTTAAAATTCCGAATTTATCATTAAAATAATTCTTCACCTCACTTAACTCTTCTTTTTTAAGCTTGATGAAATTTGCTTTCTCTTTCATTTTTTCTGTTAAAAAGTCAGGCTTTATATAATTGATAATATAGGATGAAAATATATTTAATTTGAAATTTGGATGTTCTGTAAGAAGAAATATTTTTTCCCAGATATGCTTTGGAAGTAAATTTTTTATGTTTTCACTTAATTTTAAAGTAGGAAATTCCTCTTTAAATTCTTCTTTATTTTCTTCAGAATCTTCAAAACGAATATCATAAAATTTTATTATTATTTCTAAACAAAAAATCAAATATAAATCATCTTGAGAGTTTAAGTAAGTATTCAAAATCGAATAGAAATATTCTGAAAATACTTGTAAGCTTTTTGATTCTGAGCTGAATTCCTATAATTAATTAGATTTTAATGCTTGAGTTTTTCATTAAACCATTATGTAGTATTTTAAAATAAAATAAATAAGAAAGATAAAAGCATATATATATGTTTACATTGTATTTTAAAATAATAACTTCTAAGAAATTCATTATCTCATTTGTAAAGCTTTTAAAGGTTGGTTCTCTGAATTTTTGTGTGTTGCAAATAGATTTATAAATAAAAGAAAAAATATGAATTTTGAGAAAATTTAAATCGATAGATTTTGAAATGCTGTTAGTAAAATTCGTTCCCAATACTAAAGAATTGCTATTTTGAAACATTTCCGGGAAGTTTGAATTTGCTGAATTATTAATGTTGAAATTTATTATTTTGAATATTGAGTTTTTATCATTATCACATTCATAAAATTTCATTTGAGATCTCTCAAATAGAAAATGTGTCATTTGAGCTAATTTGGTTAACAACTTGAAATTCTCTTGATTGATGAATAAATTGTTAAATTTTAGAGAATATGATATTAAAGGAACCGTATCATTAATGCAATTGCTAAATATTTCTAAGTATTTTTCCAATTCTTGTTTATCGATGATAGTTTGGTTTACTAAGACTTCTAGTAAGTCCACTGAAATACTTGAAATTTCCAACCATTTTAGGATAGCCTTTTAATTTTAAAATTTAAAAATTTTCTTTTTATAAATAGAATTATTATTTAAAGTATATATAGGAAAAATAAGCTAAAAAAAATCCTAAAAATTACTGTTTCGTTTAAGCACTGATTTAATGTGTTATATAAGCATTGAGTCCAAGATGAGAAAAAAAATAAATTTTCGAAAATTTCATGTTGCTTTTTTTCGAATCCTTTAAGCGAGTCTTTTAAAAACTCAACAAATTTTTTGTATAATTCTAATTTTTCCAAATATTCATAAATTTGTTGATTATTGCTGATGCAATAAAAATTAGCATTTATATTAGAACTAGAGTTTTTATTAATTTGTAAACTTTCTGTAATAATACTATTCAAAAAAATTGTTTTTGTTGAATTTATTATTTCATTTTTGAAAATATTGAAATAAATATTGTTATTAACAAATAATCCAAAAAGCTTCTTTGTTGAGGCTTTGAAATTATTGCCTTTATAATTGTATTTGAATACAATCGACTTTATAATCTTTGAAATTAAATCTTGATCCAAATCATTAGAAAGCTTATCTAGAAGTTGATTGTAAATCATAAAAATCTCCTCATCGTAGAAATTTGAAAAATTTAATAAAATCACCTCGAATATATCTTTTAAAGTTTTTATTGTTTCGTTTTTTTCTTCTAAGCTTTTATTTTCTATCTCAATAAATGGTAAAACTTTATTCAAAAAATAAGTGTTTTCTTTAAAAATTCCGTATTCAAGCATACGAATTCTTAAAGCTTTTAATTGCGGTAAGAAAATTTTATTAAAATTAAAATCAAAGAATTCAGAGAATTTTTTTTTCAAACTCGCCATAATTTCGATAACTATTTCAAATATAAAAAAACAATCTTTAATTCTCAGGCAAAATTCTTCTAGTTCTATTAAACTATTTATTAAGCTTAGTAAAGGCTTGATCAACTCAATATTAGTTTTAAATTTTACTTGGAATACTGAATTAAATTTTAAATCTTCTCTTTCTAAGTAAAAGATTTTTAATAAATTTAAATTTGTGTAAAGAAAGAAAATGCAAAATAGATTTAAATAATTATTATTAGAATTGCAAATGCTGTTTGTATTGGTTAAATTGCTTGTGCTATTGCCGTTATTTATATTAATATTGTTTATATTTGAGGAAGATTTGCTATTCAAAACAGTGTTAGTGTTATTATTATTATTGATATTTGAATTATTTTGTGAAATAGACGTAGAATTATTATTGGTGAAGTTATCTAGATTCTTTCTAATATATTTTACTATTATTTCAACATTAAATTTAATCCAATTTAAGTTTTCACTATTAATATTATCTGGACTACTGAGGAAATTGATTTCTGATAATTTCTCTAATGCAAAAGTCATTGTGTTTGACTTTTCGCAATTTTCAAACAAATCAAAGAATTTAAGCGAGTTATAAAAATTATTATTATTATTGCATATGTTCTTGGAGCCCTTGTTGAATTTATCGTTTGAAAGATTTTGAAATTTGGAGAAACTATTTTCATTGTTACAGTGATTATTAACATTCCCGCTTAAATTGTTATTCTTTTTAAAATTACAAACTTCTGAAATATCTTTTAAGATTATTTTCGGATTAACACTAATGGTTAAAATAGCAGAAATAAGTTCTGAAAATTGCTTCTCTGCTTTATTATTCCGGTTGATAGATTTATTTATTTCGCCAGCTGCCGAATTTATATTCTCATATATTTTCCTAATCAACTTTATTACATTGAACATTGTTATATTATCTAAGTCATATTTTAGAATTTCTATAAGCAATCTATTCGATTTAATAAAGATATTATTTACTTCTGCAAAACATAAATTATCAATGTTATTTATTATTGTATCTAAAGTATAATTTACTTGTTTTATCAAAATTGAAGACAAATTCTTTGCTTCAATATTATTATTTCCGAATGTATTATTTGAATTTATATTGGAATTATAATTATTATTTTTGTTAATTTCTCCATTGTCAAAATTAACTTTTATGAACTTCAATAGTAAATCTTTCGGAAAATAATTATCTTTATTAGAGAAAATTTGTAAGAATTCATCAAATTCCTTATTCTTAGATAAAAAATTATAAAAATCTTCGTATTCAATTCCATCTATAACCAGGTTTTTCTTTGGATCTAGGTCTTTATTTAGCTTGCTCATTGGATAAATCATTCTTAAAAGGCTTTTAATAATTTTTGGGAAAAAGCTGGTTATAATCGAAGGCTGATAATCAATTATATATTCTATAATTTTTAATGCTGAAATAACCAAAATCTCACATTTATCATATAAGCAAAAAAGCAAAAACTCAATCAATTTCTTTCCATTTTTAGATAGGAAATTTTGAACATAAAATTTATCAGAATTGTAATCATTAATTTTTGACCAATTTATTCCCTTTTTAATATTAGTGTAATCACAGCTATAATATATGTTAATAGCATTTAATAAAGAATCCAAAAACGGCTGAGTATGTCCATGCTCAAACATACAGGCAGATTTAATTATTTCTAGCTTCGCTGCCAAAGAATTTTTGGAATTTTCCTTGTCTTTAACACTTATAAAATTTTTATGATTTACACTAAAATTCTGTCGAAAAATTATTGAGAAAACAATTAAAATAGATTCATCTTCGGTACTCAATAAAGTTGACTGCATTTTATAGAAAATCTCCCAAGCCTGAATAAATAATCTTGACTGTGTCATGCAGCTAGCGCTAAGAAATAACGATATAATATAATTAGGGTTTGCAATCTTGAAAAAATTAATGTTATAAATATTATTATTGATGTTATTATTTAAATTATTTTGAAGGATCTTCGTTGGAAATGCTAAATTGGAATTATTTATATTATTATTGTTTGAGTTATTGATATTATTATTACATTTAATTGTGTTAAGAAAAAAATTATTAATATTTATCAAATTCATTAGAAAAGTCGAATTAGGAATTGAATATAAATATTGCGCATTGACAATGAGCTTTTTTATGGAATTAATTATAGGGAGAACGTTGTAAATTCTTGAGCTAAAATTGTTGTTTTTATTCGAATTTGAATTACTTAAGGAATTTTTACAGTTTAGGTTCTTATTGTTGTTTCCTAAGTAATTGCTATTATTGAGATTATTATTTTTGCAGTCATTGATTTTTAAGGTATTTTTATATTCGAAAAGTTCAATATTAGACAAATTATTGCAATTATAACCATTTGATGAGAAATTTCTAGCATTATTATCTAAATCAGTTCCAGTTATGGTTCTTTGAGAATTAAGTTCTGATAGAATAATTACTTCCAATTTTATGCTTTGTGTAAGGCCCACAGAAAATATTTGAATTGAGCTTTATTTAATTATTATATTATATCATAAAAAGAAAAGAAATTTAATCTAGTGATTATAAAAACCTTTAATTGTTTTTTAAATAAAACATCAAAATAATAGAAAAAGAAATTTTATTCGAATTGGTTGAAAATAAGGATAAATTTCTAATAAGTATATTTTTGTTTATATAATTATTCATTAAACAAATACTCATAAAAAATTACTCATTTTTTTTTATTAAAATGTCATTTGAATCTGTATTATAAAAAGCTGCAGTTTCCCAAATATTATTTATTACATTTTGAAATTTGATTTTATTAATATTCAAATCATTTGCTTCACCTATTATTTTTATGCTTTCTATAAAATAAACATCATCCAATTTCAGAAGAATTTCATATCTTGTAAAAAGATTATTAGGAGTTTCGAAAGCATTATTTGGAGGACTCGATAGTTTGAATATATTCATTTCTTCATTACTCAATTTTTGTTTTTCTTCTTTAATAATTATTTCAATATTTTCACTATCGATTTCGTATTCCATTTAAATTTTAAAATTTAAATTTCTTCTTAAGTCTTAATTTAATTTAAAAATTTTAGTGTTAATTAAAATAGATAAATACAAGATTAAATTAAATAAGAGTTGATGCATTGTATAAAGCAAATATTGGGGATTGGGGAT
>Ga0194116_10006391_pt1 | contig 12583 bp, 7 predicted proteins | sample TA2MahsurfametaG_4_FD_148617 | JGI IMG/M metagenome (GOLD analysis project Ga0194116, IMG submission 148617) | Freshwater microbial communities from Lake Tanganyika, Tanzania - TA2015008 Mahale S9 surface | ecosystem: Environmental > Aquatic > Freshwater > Lake | place: Tanzania: Lake Tanganyika... | reverse complement strand
AAATCTTATAAAAAAACTTAAAGAATAAATGAGATTTATTTTGTAATTAATATAAATAAAAATAAATAAATAAAAAAATTTTATCAAAATGATAATTAGAAAACTATTAATTATAATTTTCGGAATATTTTTGGTTCTTACAGCCGGTGTTTGTAATTTATATCCAATATATTTAAGTAAAATGCAAAAAAAATTCAATTACACTTTAAAAGAAGTGAACTTATACGGAACTTTTATAAATATAGGTTTATGGGTCGCTTTTCCAATGGGATATATATATGATAAATTAGGACCAAAATTGTCTTGTTTGATAGGGGCTTTTTTTCTCAGCGGAGGTTATTTATCTCTTTATTTCATCTTTAGTTCAGAAATAACTCAAATAAGTTTATTAGTTCTACTTTTAATTGGGTTGATTATGGGACAAGGATCAGCTTTATGTTATACAACAAGTGTGACCACAAATTTGAAAAATTTTAGATTTAAAGAATCCTCTTCAATAGTCGGGTTACTAGTAGCTAATTTGGGTTTATCGCCAAGTATTTTCACAACTTACAAAAATGCTTTTGATATAAAAACTGCTTCTTTTTTTTTAGCAATTGCTATTTTCTCTTTTTTTGTCCTAATTTTTTCTGGATTTATTTTTCATAATATAAGAAGAATTTATAGTCAAGAAGAAACTCAACAAACATATGAAAAATAAAAAGAGAAAAAAATAATAAAAATACTTATAATCATAAATATTATTACACTAATTATTTATACTTTTAGCGTGATTTACAACCACATGCAAGAGGATAGAATTCCTTTAGTGATTATTTATCCTTGTTTGCAGAGTTTAAATTTTATAGTAATAATCCTTGAACAAGCAAAAATATTTGATAAAATTTATTTCGAATCTTATGTAACAAAAAAATTAATGAAAAGCAGTTCCGAACCTTTAAGAGAAAATAGAGAAATTCATATGTGTACGATTGAATCTGATTCAAATTTTAAAAAAAATTCTTACATTGTAGAAATGTCAAATAAAGAAAACAATAATATTTTAAATGATTTCTCAAATGAAATAAGAAATACCAATATAAAAATTGAAAAAAATTCCTCTTTTAAAATAAACAATTCTCAAGAAAATTTCAAAAAAGATTTTTCTGATAATGAAAAAAATGAACAAACAGATATAGAATTTGAAAATAACTTAAAAGAAATTAAAAATATTGACTCTATAAACATAAATTATAATGACGAGAAAATAATGGTTGAAAATGATCAAAATCAAAATAAAGCTAACTCAAATCTCAATGATTTAGATAAAAATTTAGAATATCTTAATTTTAAAAAAATAAATAAATTTCAAGATGAAATAGTAGAAAAGAATTTTACTGAAAAAGATTCAGAGATGAGATGTAATGATCTCAATATTCAAAACCCGATTTTGAATTTAAATATACCTAATATTAATAATTCTGATTCTAAATTACCTGAATTAAATGATAATGAAAATTATTCAATGACCTTAAAATTAGCTGTATCTACAAAAGAATTTTTTTATCTAATTCTAATTTTAATATTTGGAATAGGATCGGTTATAGCAAATTTAAATAATATCAGTTATATCTACGAATCTATAACTCAAACTCCAAATGGTAATTCGAATGATTCAAATAAAACTTTAATGACTAACATTTCTCAATTTGTAATATTATATTTTGTATTCAATTCATTCACAAGAATTATTTCAGGATTAATTCTAGATTTCTTAATAAAGAAAAAAAAATTCATAAATTTTTTAATTTTTATTTCATTGTTAGGATTGCTCTCTCAATTCCTCGGTTTGTTTATGAATAAATTCTTACTTTTTGTTTCTATATGATTTGCTGGAATTACTCATGGTGGCTATATGACTTTCACTCCTATTTATGTAAGAAATGAATATGGATTGAAAAATATGGGTAAAATATTGGGTCTTCTTACTTCAGGATGTGCTATCGGATCATTTTTTATTGCTGATTTTGTTTTTATTAGTTTTTATGAATGGCAAGTTTTAAAAAATATTGAATTAAATAATAAAAAAGGCAATTTTGGTCCAAATGAAAAAGATGAAAAGTGTTATGGGGAAAATTGCTTTAGATATGCATACCTAATTACTAGTCTATTGTTTTTAATAAATGTTATTCTTTCTTACAATATATATAAAAGAAATAACAAGAAATATAAAAATACTGAATAAACTATTATTCATATTGCAACTTCTTTAATTAAAAGTCAATTTAAAAGTATGAAGAATTTGTATATTATTTTTATTATGATATTTTAATTAAAATAAAAAAATAAAAAATTATAAATATATTGATTGATCTTTTATTATTAAGAACTATAAATTAAAATTATTTTTAAAATACTTATTATATATTATTTTAAACTCCAATGAAGACATTTTAAATGATTAAATCATCTTATTTCATTAGAAGATTTAAAATTTTATAATTCTTAACTCAAAATTCATTAAATTTCAAAATTTGTTATTATAACAATTTTTGAATTACCCCATGAATCTGACATAACATTCCCAAATCTAAACATCGAATAGATTTATTTCTTCCATCTCTAAGGAATAAAATTAATGTATATTCATTATCATTTATTTTGTGAACTTCTGTTTTTGAAATACTTTTTAATAAGACATCAAAGACTTTTACAGTAGCATCGTAAACCACCAAAATATAATAATCTGTAATTATTAAAGTTGAGGTCTTTTCTTGATATTTTTTTTCAACAGAAGTAAAATCTTTGGTAAAGATTATCTTTGGGAAAGTACTTGTACTTCCCAATCCGTTTCCAGATGATTTAATTTTAAATAAATTTGATATTATTGCTTGAGTCTCTGCAAGATCATTATCAAAAGGCTTCAAAGCTTCACTTTGAATAATATGTCTTGGATGTCTGAAACGATCAGTTTTTAATTTGGATCTAGAAAAGAAGGTTGCGGTGTTTTTCATTCCAATTGCCAAAGAATTCCCCACTTTAAGAACAGCTGAAAATGGAGAAATAACTGCTCCTATCAAACCTTTTCCCATTCCTTTAAAAAAGCCCTTAACTCCTTCCTTTTTTGCTGATTTATAAGGATTAATGAAAATTCCAGCAATTCCTTTAGCAATTTCTCCAACACCTCCTTTTACACCATCTACTGCACCTGTGATTATATTAGTTGGTTCGTTTTCTTCAACCATATCAGCTTTTTCACCCTGTAGATTCCTAATTGAATTATGAAAATATTAATTGCTTTTATCTAAAATTTGGAAAATAAAATTGAATTTAAATAAGAAATAATTGTTTTGAAATTATAAAATAATTCTATTTTAAAAGATAAAAATTACTTTGTTGCATTATATAATGTTCCAGTGATTTTTCCTACTACATCTAAACCTCCTCCAACAACATTACTTACTAGTGCATTTACTCCTTTAGCGACTCCTGTTCCGAAATGAATAGGCCCATTTACAAAACCTTTTCTTGGCTCATTAAATAACTCAGTAAATCCAGTACCGATTTTTCCAACCAATCCAACAGGATTTCCAATTAAATCACTGCTTCCAATAATTTTATAAATTTGTAAAATTCCTTGACTTTTATATTTTCCAATGATACATGCTAAAATATAACCCATATTATTATAAACATTTGAAATTCTCAATTCTTTAAAAGATAAAGGAGAATCAGTAATTCTTGCAATAGCATTTCCTACAGTTCCTAGTAATTTAGTGACAAATGCAGGAACTAAGGAAATCTCCAAAGAAGATATATCAATTCTTAAAGTCAAATTAATTTTAATTCCTGATAAAGTCAAATTCCCTATGTTATAGATCCCTGATTCATCTGAAATTTTCAAGACATCCTCATAATTTGGAATATTCAAAGCCATATTTGGCTCAGGAATATAATTTTCTAAACCTGAAGTTGATTTTCGAGATATATTTTTTGGTGTTAAAATAAAATTTTTTTTGGAATTACTCACAAATTCATTCTTAGGAAGCAGAATTTTCATATCTTCTTTATTCAAATTATTTCTCATGTAGTTTAATCCTTGTTCTGCTAAGTTTTTTGGAGTAATTAATTGAATTTCTTCATCTTCTTCATCAAATATATCTTCATTGATTGCATTCGCAGCATCTTCTTTATAGAAATCAAGTCTATTTAAAAATTGTCCCACTAAATCTAACAAAACATTTATTACTTTCTGATCTATTTTTACATTGAACTCTTGCAGCAAGAATTCAAATTGCGCTAATTTTTCTGTTTCCGAATCATTTGATAAATTTGTGCAATTTGCTTGAGTTATTAGTATTTTAACATATTCAACATATTCTTTTTTATCAATTTCATTCTCTTTGAATGGGATATATTGAATTTTCGGATAGATTATTTGTTTGAAAGAACCTTCTAGGCAATAATCAACTTGGAAATTTTTCAAATATATAACATAATTAGCATATTTACTTATGATAAAACCATCTTTAGTTACATAATTTCTCAAAATGACTTTTAAATTATAGAAGCTTATATAAAAAACTTCTTTTGGGAACGAGTCTATTATTGACAAGCCTATACCTTTTAATTTCAATTTAAAATTGATAACAGTAGATTTTAATCTTTTTGAAATTATATTATTTTTAACTTCCATTAATCCATCTACATCATCAAAATTAGTATTAATATTTATGATTCTAGTGATATTTTTATTATCAGTAGAGACAGAAAAAAATACTTTTACTTCTTTTAAAGAATTTATAAAGTCTTCTTTTTCATTTTCTTTTTCTTGCTGTTCAATATTTAAAATTCCAGGATCTTTAGAATTGTAATTTGTATAATAAAGAGATGGTTTGATATCTTTTTCTTTATCAAGAATTATTTCATTTGTAGCTTCTATAAGATCTAAATTTAATATAGTCTTTTTATTAAAAATTTCTAATTCTACAATTTTGGATGAATCTCCAATAGAAAAATCTTTAAGAGTATAAGGGACAATTTTTTCTGGGTCAATTTTAAGAATTTGATTAGTTCCCTGTTGTTTAATCTTCAAATATTCTTTTGTAGAATTCTTTATTAGAAATTGGGGAAACTTAGGTTGTGTCAACATTATATATATTAAACCATTGTCCATTGTTTGTATTACAACTCTAACCAATAAATATTTGCATTTATTATCATATTGATATATTTTATTATTTGTTGGATCAATTTTAGAATAACTATTAAAATCAAAATAATTTGGGATATATAAAGCGATATTATATTCTTGTAAATTATCAATATTTATTTTTTGACTCCAAAAATCATCAGAATGATCTTCATTATCAAAATATCCCTTGCCAATAAAAAATTGAATGTTTTTAGAATTCTTTTCGCTGGTTTTATTTAACTTCACTACTTTCTCAGTATCATTTAAAATAAATTGGGTTTCCTTAGAGTAAGAATTTTTTCCAAGAACTTGTCTAAATTTCAAATCTATACCTGTTTTGTTAACCATAACATGTCTAGGTTCTATTACCATAACAGTCGAATAATTAAAATTATTTGAGGAAGTGACAATTGTTGCAAATTCATAAATTATACTTGGAGTTTCTTTATTTTCTTTATTTTCTTTATCTTGAATTATAACTGAATTTCCTGCTTCTATTCCATGAGCGGCTAAATCAAATATATCTGACCAATCAGATTCACCTATTCTAATTTTAGCCTTTGAATTGTTTCTAGGAGTACTAAAAATATTTAAAGCTTTTGATTGTAAATTAAAGCATACTAGATCTTTTTCAATAAATTTATCTTCTTCATTTAATTTTAAATTTGATGATCTGATAAATACATTTTCTTCAAGTCTATTTATTAAAATATAATCAAAATAAAAAACAAAATTTCTGCTTTTTGTAAAAAAGCTTTCTACATTAAGAAAATTGTAATCAAAAAATTTTGTTGGAGGTAATTTTTGTAACTCAACAATCATTTCAAAATGATCTTTTTCATTGTTGTTATAATTAAAATTCAAATAATTTTTTTGTTCAATGAAATCTTTGGAACTAATTTCTTTGGTGAAATATTTGTATTGATTTTGATAATTCATTGAAAAAGTGCAGTTTACTGAATTTTCTTCCATATCAAAATTATATATTTTATGTTTATCAAGGGGTAAAACAAATATACTATTTTCGAATTTATCGGAATTTAGATGTATAACATCATTATTTGAAATCTCGTTTTTCATTCGATTATGAGGATATTCAAAATTAACATTCAAATCAAATGGAATTTTGTTTTCCATAATGATTGGTGGATTTAAAATCAATTGATAATAAAATAACTCAGATCTATCTTTTTTAATATTTTCATCTTCACTGTCATCAAAATTAGTTATTAGAAGGCTTTTTGTTTTTAACATCAAAATATCCAATGAAAATATTACTATTTTAGATTCATTTTCAAATTTTATTTGCATACATTTTTCTTTTGTGATATTTTTATTAAATAAATTTTTTTGTGTTTCATCTTCTAAATCTTTTTTATTCACTAATCTGTTAAATTCTTCTCCTATAGAATAGATATGATTAAAATCAGAAAAAATCATATTGAAATTTTCTGTATTATTATTAACATCTAAATTGGTGGCTAAAAAGACTAAATGAGGTTCTATAATGTAATTTAATGGAATTTGAACACCAATATGTGGATCGCATCCAACAACTCCAGAACATTTAGAAATATCAATTTTTCCATTTTTATATATTTCTTCAATTTCATTAGCTTTAGTGTTGAAAAAATAGAGTTTAGATTTAAAACATGTATTGTTGAAGATATTTATATTTGATTCAATTGATATCACTTTTAGCAGACCATTATTTTTTATCTTTATAGAAACTTCTATAAATTTTTCAATTTCTCTTAAATCATTTTCTTCAAAAGTTTTTAAATTGTTTTTATCATCTTTTTTATTTTTTAAATCTTTTTTTAAACTTTTCTCATCGGATTTTAAAAGTTTTTCTTTTAATTCATTATTCTTTTTAGATTCTTTTACTATAAATTTATCATTCTTTATGTTGGTACTATCATTACATATGTTTTCTTTGTAAATAGGAATTTTTTTTATAATAAAATGATTATAAGAAAAATCTAATTCATCTAATAAATACGGAATACCATCAAATGAAAAAGCAAATTTATCTTTCTTCTTTACTACAATTTCATCAGTTAAATTTTGATAAATTGACGAAAGTTCATTTTTAGTAAAACTTTTCTGATATTTATTCATTAAATTATAAGATTTTTTTTCATTAGCCAAAAAATAAAAAGATAAATCAACTCCAGATCTATTCTCAATTAATAAAGAAGTATCGATTTTTTTTTTCATAATAATATTTTTATGTTCTCTCGTATTTTCTACAGAATTTGCCATTAATTGAGAATTCTTCATTTCTTCTTTTTTCCAATTAGTTTCATTTTGATTGATTTTTTTTAAAATTGAATTCAAAACTTCAACAGATTGAACAGACAAATTAAAATTCATGATAAAATCCGATCTGAATTCTAATTTTTTTCTAGTTATCTTGTCAATTTGTTCAATGCGGAAATTTCCTGACCAAGGCTCTAATATAGGTTCCCAGTCAGATACTCTCTCATTGAATGAACTCATTTCAATTGTAAAATATGTATCCATAAACATATAGAGATTGCTAATATTCAAATTTTCTGGCTTTCTTTCTGATAGCATTTCTACAATTGCCTGACACATGTTGTCCACATCATAAGGATTTGAATTTGTTATCATTTTCAAAGATATCTTAGATAGTTCAATCATAGTTAAGGGTCTTTCATAATCCCCTGTATTATCGATTAATTTAATTGTACCTTTCTCTAAAACAAAATTTATATCCATTAATTGATTAAATAAAGCAGTATTATATTTAATTTGATTTTCTATTTTTTTTTCAATTTTAGATAGTTTTTTAGAAAGGGCATCATCATATTGACTAATATTTTTTTTACTTAAATTTTTATCGTCTGAGTACTCACTCAGATTTAACAATTTATCAGTATCAACTTGAATTTTTTCTTTTGAATTAATTTGACTATCTAATTCATGAATTTTATAATTATCCCTTGTTAATTCTTTAGGCTTTCCTTTAAAATATTCATCTTCTTCTTGCTTTTTTGGATATAGACTATTATTCAAATTTTCCATTAGATCTTTTAAAATTCTAACCTGTCTGAACCCAATTATCATAGTTATCGGTTCTACTTTGAATTCTACTGTCATTATTTCTGAATTTTTTTCCGGTAATAAAAATGACTTTACAAAAATTGTAATTCTTGAGTTTGATAAAATTTTTTCATTTAATAAATTAAACAAAATTTGCTGGTTTGCAACATTATACATATCAAAATCAATATTGAAAATCATCATATTTACAAATAAATTTTTTTTAAGATAGTTTTGAATAACCAAGTTATTACTAGATTTATCATAGTAATTTTCAGACTCGTTTATTTGTTTTAATTTTAACATCATATTAAAATTGAAAACAATTGCTTTAGTTCTATCACTTTCAGCATCGAGAGGAATATTCAACTCAATCTGTTTCATTTCAAAAGAAAATTTTAATTTCTGTCTTACTATTTCTTTCCGATACATATGTAAATTATCTTGCATTATTGATTGCCTTTTTGAATAAACACTTTTTTCTCCAACACTTTTAATGTCATTTTTACTCAGTGTTTTATATTTAATATCACATTCATTATCAAGATTGTTAGGATTTTCGTTAATATCATTTTTTGTATTATTTTGCTTCCTGTCTTTAATTTTATCAAGCAATTTTGGCATGAAATCTTTTTTAACTCCTTTTCTTACATATTCCTCTTTTTTAGACTCTATTACATTGAGTTTTTCTTTGAAATTTAAATTATTTTTAGGAATCGGTTGAGTTGGAATTAAAATTTTATTTTGATATTTTTGGATTTTGTCTAAGAATTTCATAAAACGAATATAAGTAGAGAAGTTGAAAGCTAATATAAATTTTGTTAAACTAACATTTATATCAGTTTTTTTTTTCGGGGTATCTTGCTTTACAATTACATCTAAGAAATAAGGGATTTTACCCAGTTTCTTTAAAATTTCAGTTGTTTTTTCCTCCGCTTCTGATTTCATACTCATAGATCTTGAAAAGTTCATGTCTCTATCTATTTCATTGTTTAAAGTTCCAAGGATGATCTAAAATGTTTATTTTTATTATTGAAGATGAATATAATAAAAAAAAATATGTTATTGGAATTTAGTAATTTAATTTAAATTAAATCTACTGAGAATTCTTGATTGAGAATTGGAACTTCTGCAATGTTCCCTTGATCATTTATTTTCCATGAATAATCCTTATCAATCAAAAAGAAATTGAAAATCTTCATATTTAATTCAAGATATAAATCCTCTCGCATATTAACATCTAAAGAAAAATTATTCAAAATATATGTAAGATATTCTTTATATTCTGTTTCATCAGATAAACATTGATTAGACTCCAAAAGCTCTGTTTCTTCTCTTTCTAAAGATTTCAAAATTGTGATATGGATTTTCAAAAGATTAAATTGAAACTTCATAAAGAATTTTTGTAAAATCAAACTAGCTACATTAGTCTTCTTTTTATCTGTTTCCGTATCTAAAATTTTTTAATTAATAAATTAAAAATATAAATTGATTTAAGTAATTCATTTCTATTAAAATACTTTTGAGAATTATTTCATTTTCAACATTATTTGTTTCGCTAAAAGAATTTCTATGATTTTCCATAGCTATTTTATTTAATTCCTCAATGTTTTTTTCACTACTTGGCTCATTTACCATATTAATATTGTCAATGCCAGCTAAATCTTTTAAATCTTTTTCTAATTGTATATTCATTTCATTGAAATATTTAAGAAAATACATAAGGAATTCTATTTGAGAATCACGAACTTGTAATGAAATTAATTTAAATTGCATTCCAATTCTAAAATTCTCTCTATAATCATTTTTAGGCTCAATTATTTGGGAAAATATGAATTCAAAATCCACTTTATCTATAATATTTAATTTTTTAGTATCGTTTATTTCAGCTGCACCCTTAAATTTATCAATAGTAAGTAATTCAAATCCAAGAATTTTCATATCATATGTATCATAAAGTTTTTTATCTTCAGTTATTTTTTTATAATCTAAATTATCAACTTTTTTTGGAGCGAGTTTTGAAACTAATCCAAATTCTCCGAAACTAAGCATTAAACATTTTTTGTTTTTTTTATCTATAATATTTTGAGGAACAATTATTCTTGGGCCTTTGAACATAATATCAGCTGAAATATTAAAATGCTGATATTCTCCTGCTAAAATATTATTAACCTGATTATATCCATTCTGAATATGCTTATAGCCTTCATCTGTAGCATATTTACTAACTTCTTCTAAATTTATTTCTGATTTCACAGCTTCTCCAATCATATAACCGATATATTTAAGAGAATATAAATTTGCATATATGTAAAATCTTTTCGTGTTTCTTATTCTTATTCTATAACTGCTATCACCCATATCAGGATTCATTTCAAAACCAATAGCTAAGGCTCCATTTTTAGATTCATAATATTTTTCATATTGATTTCCTTCAGTATTTAAGTTATATGAAATATCTCTTTCATTGTTATTAACAGATTCAATAATTTTGTTGAATATTGTCTCTTGCAATTTATATTGATTAATACAAAAATCTCCTAAATAAAGATAGGTTTGCATTGAAAAAACTCCTTGCAATATATGGCTTTCAAAATCGTGCAAACTAATTTCAATTAACTCTTTTGAAGATTCTTCAAATAATTCAAAACTGAATTTTGAAAGAGAGAGTTTTATATCATTCTTAATATATGATTTATCCATTTCTTGAAAAGGATCTTTTTCAGCAATATTAACCTTATGTATCTCTTCTTCAATAAGTTTTTTAATTATTTCTTCACTATTGATTAATTTATCTCTATCAGCTTCTAATGCTTTCATTTGATCCATGGTTTTCTGAGATGTAAAATATGAGAAAAATCCAGGCTTTAATTTTCCAATTTTGTCGTTATAATCATTAATTTTTTTCATATAATCTAATTTGATATTAGCACCGTTTCTCATTGCTTGAATTTCATTAAAACGTATTTGTGTTTCAAATTCCTCGAAAGATTTTCGAAAAGGTTTCCAAACATCTTCTTTTGAATTCTTAAAATATCTTTCTTCAAAATATTTTGTGTAAATACTTATATAATTTTCTTTTTCTTTTTCAGAAAGTTTTTTGGTATAATAATAAGATTCCATCCCTGCTTGAGCAATATTATATGTTTTTGTGACGTTTAAAAGTTTAATTATTGTTTTTATCTGTAAAATATTTATCTTTAAATTTATAGAATTTATATTAACATCAGAAAAAAGTGCAGGTTGATAATTTTTTATTGGATTTTGATTCATGCTTAATTTAATACTTAAATCCAAGTTATAAATGAGATAATTATGCGCCTTATTGTCTTTTGTTAATTCATTTAGTTCGCTCATACAATAGCAATAATATTCAAATGAATCTTTTAAATAAGTTTTTTTAGTATTATTTTCTTCAAGCTCCTTTTTACTTATATAATTTTTGAAAGAAATTAAATTATTTTCTCCTAAATTTTTAATATCCATAAACACAGATAACCCTTTTAAAATCAAAACTTTGTGATTAATTTCTGCAAAAGGAATATCTTCCTCTGATCTAATATCAAAATTTTCTTTAGTAGGTTTTGAAACAATATTTGAAATTACTAATCCTAAACTATAAGGATTACTAGGATTTGATATTTCATCTTCAAATCTGATTACAATATTTGAAATTGAGATATTCAAATTATGAATAATTTTTTTCACAAAATCGCTTTCTGTGGCCCCTGCCATATTCATTAAATATTGCTTATAGGCGTCTTCCCATTCTTGTAATGTGAAATTTTTGAAGTTTTCCATTTCTTTTATTTTTTGTTCTTCAGACCAATCGCTCATTCCTTTTTGTTTTACATGGATAAATACTTCGTCTAACACTATGTAAATAGGATAATTTTCAAAATGGTAATCAAGTCGCAGTAAAGAGTAATAGATTTTCGCTGTAAATTTTCCTATAAAGGATTCTTTGAATTCGAAAAAAGGCATATTTAAGGTTTTTAGAAATTCTTGTTTTATTTTTACATTACCAAATTCTATTTGACCATCTTTTAATATACTTGCATCAGTAATATTTGAGTCCACTTCTATTATGTGGTTGAGATATTTGTCAATAACATAATTTATTATCCAGCTTGTCATTTTAATGAAATTAAATTAATAAATTTTTTTATTTTATAAAAATTAATATTTTAATATTTTCTTAGGTTACTTTTAAAAATTTTTATATTTTAGGAAAAAATTATTCAAATTAAATAATAAATGATTTTAATTCAAATAATGATGTTCATTGCTAGAATAACAAATACTAAAAAAAACTATTGGGGATTGGGGATTGGGGATTGG
>Ga0194116_10006390_pt1 | contig 12585 bp, 13 predicted proteins | sample TA2MahsurfametaG_4_FD_148617 | JGI IMG/M metagenome (GOLD analysis project Ga0194116, IMG submission 148617) | Freshwater microbial communities from Lake Tanganyika, Tanzania - TA2015008 Mahale S9 surface | ecosystem: Environmental > Aquatic > Freshwater > Lake | place: Tanzania: Lake... | reverse complement strand
CCTGCAAGGTGCGGACACTTCGCACGCCTGGGTTGCCGCCCGATGCCCGGTCTCGGGCTGGATCGGCTGCGATCCCACCAACGGCAAATTTGCCGACACGGAATTCATCACCCTGAGCTGGGGTCGCGATTTCTCGGATATCACACCGCTGCGCGGTGTGCTGCTGGGCGCCGGCACCCATGTCCCAAGGGTGGCAGTGCGCATCACCCGCCAGTAGCCCTGCAAGGAGGTCGTTTCTCGGCGCTGCCGGGACGGCGTGCTAGTCTCTGCCCTCCATCTCACACAAGACCTGCCTGGAGGATTCAATGGCTGACAGGATTTTCCGCCTCGGCGTGCTCAAGCTGGGCTGCATCGGCGCCGCCCCACTGCTGGACCTGCTGCTCGACGAACGCGCCGACCGCGAAGATCTCGAAGTGCGCGCCTTCACCTGCGGTGCCAAGCTCGATCCCGCATCCTGCCAGCCACCCACTGAGGCCTTGCTCTCCTACGCCCCTGATTTCGTGCTGCTGGTGAGCCCCAATGCCGCCCTGCCCGGCCCCGGCAATGCCCGCAAGGCCATCGCGGCCGCCGGCATTCCGCTGGTCACCCTGTCTGATGGGCCGTCGAAAAAGGCGTTCTTCAAGAAGAACGATGAAGGCAAGCAGGTGATGAATGTGCCGCCCGGGCAGGGTTTCATGATCTTCCCGTCCGATTCGATGATTGGCGCGCGCCGTGAATTCCTCGATCCCACCGAAATGAGCCTGTTCAACGCCGATGTGATCAAGGTGCTCGCCGCCACGGGTGTGTTGCGACTGGTGCAGCTGGAACTCGACCGCGTGATCGAGATCCTCAAGCAAGGTGGATCACCCACCCTGCCCACGGTCACGGTGGATGCCGCCCGCGCGGTTGCCGCCGGTGGCTTCGGCAATCCCTACGCCGCGGCGAAAGCGCACGCAGCCCTGAGCATCGCGGAGTCTGTTTCCGCAGTCACGGCCGATGGCTGTTTCAAGGAGCAGGATCCCGCGCGCTATGTGCAGATGGTGGCTGCGGGCCATGAAATGATGCGCAGCGCAGCGCGCCTTGCCGATGAGGCGCGTGAAATAGAGAAAGCGGCGGACAGCGTGCTGCGTACCCCGCATGCCGCGAGCGGCGACACCCGGCGCAAGACACGACTGGCTGACAAGCCCGAGTAATCGGGCCCGAGTGATCGGCCCTCAGCCCGCAAGCCTGAACCAGGTGGACTGGATGAGCCCGTGCAGGCGCCCCAGTTCGCCCTGGAGCTGATCAAGAAATTCATGCAGGCCTGAGGCGACCAGGGCGGAAGGGTCGGCGCCCGCCACTTGTTTCACCAGTGCGCGATTTAGACGCAGCGGCGCGCCGTTGCGCGGCAGGGCACCCAGGGTGGCTTCCAAGGTATCGAGACAACAGGCGATGGCATGCGGGAAAGCCGTATCCTGCAGCAGAAAGCCGACCACGCTGCGACCTTCCACACGGCCCCGCATCTGCTGCCGGTACATCTGGTAGGCGCTGAGTGACAGCAGGACATTCATCCACAGCACACTCTCGTGATCGAGCAGGGCGTGATTGCCGCGCCCACCTCCGGCATAGGTACAACCCACGTCGAGGATGCGCGAGGTCATATCGGCGCGTTCCACGGCCCAGCCCAGATTGACGAAATGGAACGGCTCGCGGCGGCTCATGGTGGTCATGATCATGCCGGAGAACTGCTGACACTGCTGGACCACGCGATCGAGGAAGGCCTGGCGGCCACGCCGCGCGAGGGCATGTTCGGCAGTCTCCTGAACTTCCATTTGCAGCTGGTTGATGAGCTCCCAGGCCTCGGAAGGCAACACTTCACGCACCGTGCGGGCATTCTCGCGCGCCAGGCGGAGCGCCGAGGCGATGGAGGCCTGGGTGGTCTGATCTGCGAGGACATAACGCACCACGCTGCGCTCGGTGGCTTTCCCGTGCTGCGCGAAAAAATCTTCATGCGCGCCCAGAATCTCGATCAGGGATTCCCACAAGGCATTCACTGCCTCCGGCATGTCGAGCAGCAGCTGGGCGTTCACTCCCACGAGGCGCGCCGTGTTCTCCGCACGCTCCACGTAGCGGGCGAGCCAGTAAAGTCGTTCCGCAACACGCGAGAGCATGGCCATCAGTCCGCCACCACCCAGGTGTCCTTGCTGCCACCACCCTGGGATGAGTTCACCACCAGTGAACCCTTGCGCATGGCGACGCGGGTGAGTCCCCCGGCCGTGACATAACTCGATGCGCCCTGGAGACAGAAAGGGCGCAGATCCACATGGCAGGGCACGAGTTCCCGCCCGAGCAGGGTCGGTGCCGTGGACAGCGACACCACGGGCTGCGCCACATGGCCACGCGGGTTGGCCCTGATGGCCTCAGCGCAGGCTGCGCGGGCCGCACGGCTGGCGGTCGGCCCAATGAGAATCCCATAGCCGCCTGACTCGTTGGTGGGTTTCACGACCAGCTTGTCCAGATTCTGCAGCACATGCTGGCGCTGCAGAGGATCGTGGCAGAAGTAGGTCGGGACGTTCGGCAGCAAAGGCTCTTCGGAGAGGTAGTAACGAATCATGTCCGGGACATAGGCGTAAACGACCTTGTCGTCCGCGACGCCAGTACCCGGCGCATTGGCAATCGCGACTTTGCCCAGCCGCCAGGCGCGCATCAGTCCCGGCACCCCGAGCAGGGAGTCCTTGCGAAAACACTCAGGGTCCAGAAACGCATCGTCCACACGCCGGTAGATCACATCCACCCGCACCAGTCCACGCACGGTACGCATGTAGACGCAGTCATCATCGCCCACTTCCAGATCGCCGCCCTCGACCAGCTCGGCGCCCATCTGCTGGGCAAGAAAAGCATGCTCGAAGTAGGCGGAGTTGTAGATACCCGGCGTCAGTACCACGATTTCCGGAGTCTCCGAACGACGCGGGCTGATGGAGGCCAAGGTGTCGAAGAGCTGCGCGGGATACTCACCCACCGGCGTGACCTGATAGGCCTCGAGCAGTTCAGGGAACACACGCTTGGTGAGGCGCCGGTTCTCGATCATGTAGGACACACCGGAAGGAACCCGCAGGTTGTCTTCCAGCACGTACAGCTGGCCATCACTGTCGCGCACGAGATCGCTGCCGCAGATGTGCGCCCACACCCCATGCGCCGGGCGCACGCCCGCGCAGGCGTCGCGGTAGTTGCCGGCGGCCATCACGACCTCGGCCGGGATCACCCGGTCGCGGAAGATGTGTTGGCGGTGGTAGACGTCATCGATGAAGCAGTTGAGTGCACGCAGGCGCTGCGCGAGACCAGCCTCGACCTTGCGCCACTCCGACGCGCGCAGGATGCGCGGGATGATGTCGAAGGGCCATTGGCGATCGATGTTGGCGCCATCGCTGTAAACCGTGAAGGTAATCCCCAGCGCACGTACCGCCTGTTCAGCGGCCTTGCGCCGATTGTGTAGCTCCGCGCCGTCGAGGCGCTTCAGGAAATTGAGTAGCGCCCCCGCCGGTGGCCGTGCGCGACCGCCCGGACCGACGAGTTCATCGAGTGCCGCAGTCCGGGGATAAGCCCGCCAGTCTATGTGCAGTGCCGTCTGCGCCATCGCCTCAATTCGTCCTGTGTTTGTCTTCTCGCCTTCCCTGCAAGGACCATGCACAACTCTGGGTCGGCCAGAGGTGCCTGAAACGGCCCGTGACCCGACTTCCCTTGCACCATGAGCGGGCGCGCGTGCCCGGTCTCGGGCTCAGCCCGGTGCGTTGCGTAGCGTCTCCACCATGTGCTGGGCGCCCTGGCGCAGGAACAGCGTATCCACGCCGCAGGCAAGAAGGGTGAAGCCCTCTGCAATCCGGGGCGCCACGGCTGCGGGGCTGGTCGCGAAATAGCCCAGCGCGAGCCCGGCTGCGAGAGCGGTTTTTGCCACATGTGAAACGGCGGCCACCACCTCGGGGTCGTCCAGCTGGCCCGCCTTGCCCATGCTGGCCGAGAGGTCATAGGGGCCGACGAAGATGGCATCGAGTCCCGGCACCCTGACCATCTCCTCGATCCGATGCACGGCATCGATGTGTTCGGCCTGCACGATCACCGCGGTTTCTTCATTGGCCTGTGCGAGATACGGGCCTACTTCATAGCCATAACCGTTGGCGCGCGAGACGCCCACACCGCGCCGACCCTGCGGCGGAAACTTTGCACAGGCCACGATGGCGGCGGCCTGTTCCGCGCTGTTCACCTGAGGGACGAGAATGCCGGCGGCACCGACATCGAGGGCGCGCTTGATTTCGGTCTCCGAATGATTGGGTGGCCGCACCACACAGGGCACGCCACGGGCACCAATGATCATGCGTTGCAGATCGAGCGGTCCGAGCGGGCCATGCTCGCCATCGATGAACAGCCAGTCATGGCCACTGGCGGCCAGGATCTCGGTGGTCTCCGGCGCCGCCATGCTGACGATGGAGCCGATGAGGCGTTCACGACGCCGCAGTCTGGCGCGAAAGGAATCCTTGTTCATCTGTTACCCGTTGTCCTGTCTTGTTGCGTGATCCTGAGCACCGTCGACCGGTGCCACCTGGCCCTCGTTGTCCACGGCGAACACGCGGCTCCATTGCAGCCCCTCGGAGTCGGAGACCTCGGCGCGCAATTCGCCGCCTGCCTGCGGGCGAAAAAAGAAGCGGAAGCTCGGATCCTCGCTGATCGAGATCCCGGTTTCAGCCGTCATGATGGGCTTGCCGTTGTAGCTGAGCTGCAGGGTCTTGATGAAATGGGCGGGACGGATCAGCTGCGTCTTCTGATCTTTCTGCATGCCCGTGACATTCGGATGGCGCAGTAGCAACTGGCCGAGGATCGCATCACCCGACGACGGCTTGCTCAAGGTGCGAAAGTTCATCTCGCCCAGACGCGCCATGGCCGCCTTGTAATCCGAACCGAGCGGTGCCGAGCATCCACCCTGGGCCTTCACGAAATTGCTCACCAGATGATGCTCGCCGGTATTGAGCACGGCGACCGCCCTCACGTGGGTGTAACTGTCCACTCTCACGCGGAGCGCCAGATCGGCCCGGCCGATTTCGGGCGTAAAGGTGAAGGTGCCGGCAATGGGTTCGGGATTGTTGTCGATGAAGACGAGAATCTTCTCGATGAAGCGCCCGGGCGTCTGTGCAAAACGCGCCGTGATGGAAACCGGCGTGAACGCGGCATCCTCTGCGCGATAGGGCGTCTTCAGCGTGATCACACTGTCATCCTCGATGAGTGCGGTGTCCTTGAAATACCGCGGCTTGAGGAAAGTGGTCCACACATCGACCGTGGACTGGTTGGCGGCCGGACTTTCTGCACCCGCCGTGCAGGCGAAGCACCACAGGCAGAGCAGCAAGGTTCGTGAGAGCAGACGGCAGGCGCGGGATCTGGTGGGCATGGCGGACTCCCCGGGTTTCACCTTGGACGAGTGTATACCGCAGGTCATGCAGGCCGGGAGCGATTCAAGGGAAGTGCCGATAACCGCGGGCGGCGGGCGGCGACACAGGCCCTGCGGCATCCCTCAACGCTAGCTCTCCCGCCTGCGCGGTGATGAGGCCTATTTCAGTCACAGGACAATGGCGTCTCAAGGCCTCCACTGCGAGAGGTGAGGTGGCTGCCGGCAAGGTGAAGCAGAGTTCGTAGTCATCCCCCCCGGCAAGCGCGTACGCAAGCACCTGCGCAGGGTCTGTCATGCGGGAAAGCGCCGGACTGAGTGGGAGATGATCGACCCGCAGCTCGGCACCACAGCCGCTGCGCTCGAGTATGTGACCAAGATCCGCGAGCAGGCCATCGGAGATATCGATGCAACTGCTCGCGGTTCCGCGCAAGGCCTGCCCGAGAGTGACACGTGCAGTCGGCCGCGCGAAACGCCCGCGGAGGTACGCAACCTCCGGGGGCGCCGGCTCCGGCGTCGACAGGCTGGTGAGACCGGCTGCCGCGTCTCCCAGAGTGCCGGAGACAAACAGCCGATCGCCGGGCCGTGCGCCGCTGCGTTTCAGGGCCTGGGCCTCCGGTACCGAGCCCGTGAGCTGCAGGCTGAGGCAGAGCGGGCCTCGCGTGGTATCCCCACCGATGAGCTGTACCTGATGAGGCGCCAACGCGGCGTGCAAGCCCACCATGAAGGCACGCACCCACGCTGCGTCCGCTTGCGGCAAAGTCAGGCCGAGAGTTGCCCAGAGCGGCGTTGCCCCCATGGCAGCAAGATCACTGAGATTGCTGGCGGCGGTGCGAAAACCGATGTCTTCCGGCGGGAAGCCGCGCGGAAAATGGACTGCTTCGACCAAGGTGTCGAGGACCAGCACCAGGGCCTCACCGGGCGGCGGGCGCACGAGCGCTCCATCGTCACCGATTCCGAGGATCACATCCGTACGCGCGCCGGTGGTGGGCGCGATCAACTCCGAGATGAGGCTGAATTCGTCCATGCGGCAGAGGGGGCGGCAGAGGGGGACGCTGGCGCCGTCGTGCGCGTGCGCCCCGTCCGCTCAGGCCGCGGGCGAGTCGGCCGTGCTGCCCATCTCCACGCAGCGCAAGCGCCGCGCTGTCCGGTCGAGCACGCCATTGACGTATTTGTGGGCGTCTTCGGCGCCGAACATCTTGCACAGCTCGACGGCTTCGTTCACCACCACTCGCCAGGGAATGTGTGGACAGAAATGCAGTTCATAGGCGCCGAGCAGCAATACTCCGCGTTCCACCGGACCCAGCCTCGACCACTCGCGGTCGAGTGCCGGCATCAGATCCGCTTGCAGGGTTTCCAGGTGCTTGGGAATTTCGCGTGTGAGGGTGGAGAAGTATTCCAGATCAACCTTGACGAGTTCACGCTCGGCCACGAACTCCTTGAGGATCTCGTTGGGCTCCTGGCCCGCAAGCTGCCACTGGTAGAGCGCCTGGACTGCGCAGCGGCGGGCTCGCACCCGCCCATGGTTGCTGCGATTGCTGCCGGACATCCCGTGGCTCCGTCAGATCTGGCGCAGCACGGAGATCATCTCAATCGCAGTCGCTGCGGCTTCCCCGCCCTTGTTGCCCGCCTTGGTACCTGCGCGCTCGATGGCCTGTTCGATGGAGTCCACGGTCAGCACACCGAAGATCACGGGTACGCCGCTGTCCGCGGCGGCCGCGGCCAATCCACTCGTGCAGGCTCCCGCCACGTGGTCGAAATGCGGCGTCGAGCCGCGGATCACCGCACCCAGCGCGATCACGGCATCCCAGTTGCCACTGCTGGCAAGCTTGCGCACCGCCACCGGCAACTCGAACGCTCCGGGTACCTTTACCACCGTGACATCACCCGGTTCCACACCGTGACGATGCAGCACATCGAGGCACCCTGCCTGCAGTTGATCGACGATGAAATGATTGAAGCGGCTGCAGACCACTGCAATCCTGACGCTGCCGGTGACGACCAGCTTGCCTTCTATGGTGTTCGGTTGGCTCATGCCTGGCACTCCTCAATCTGATGCGTTGGGCTGGCGTCGGGGAAGTGGGTGGGCGGCACCCTTCAGGTCACGTATTCGACGACTTCGAGTCCGAAGCCGGAAAGTGCATGGTAGCGCCGGGGGTTGCTCATGACACGCATCTTGCGTACCCCGAGATCGCCGAGGATCTGCGCTCCCAGTCCAATCTGGCGAAAGTCGGCGGTCACCGCGCCGGCCTTGGGTGCCTGCCGCTCGGGTGCCTCGTCGCTCGCAAAGCGGAAGATCTGGCGCACGACCTCGTCATCATCGACCTGGTTGCCCAGCACGATGACCACGCCTTCTCCGGCTTCCGCCACTCGGCGCAGGGCATCGCGCAGTGGCCATCCGGCATCCTTGCGCACGCTCGCCGTGAGGTCCTGGATGGGGTTGTAGATATGCACTCGCACCAGGGTCGGCCGTTCGGGCGACACGTCACCTTTCACCATTGCCAGATGCAGATCCCGGTGGATGGCATCCCGATACGCCACCAACCGGAATTCACCGAACTCGGTCGGCATCACCGCCTCCGCCACGCGCTCCACGGTCTTTTCGTTCTCGATGCGGTAGCGGATGAGATCGGCGATGGTGCCGATCTTCATGTTGTGCTGCCGGGCTATCTTCTCCAACTCCGGCCGGCGCGCCATGGTGCCGTCGTCGTTCAGGATCTCGACGATCACCGAAGCCGGTTCCAGTCCTGCCAGCGCCGCGAGATCGCACCCGGCCTCGGTGTGGCCGGCGCGCGTGAGCACTCCGCCTTGCTGGGCCATGAGCGGGAAGATGTGCCCGGGCTGCACGATGTCGCTGGCCTTGGCCTCGGGCGCTACCGCGGCCTGCACGGTGCGGGCGCGATCGGCGGCGGAGATCCCTGTGGTCACACCCTCGGCGGCCTCTATGGATACCGTGAAATTGGTGCGATGGGTGTAATAGGTCTCCTGCACCATCAAGGGCAGGTTGAGGCGGCGGCAACGCGCTTCGGTCATGGTGAGGCAGATGAGGCCCCGTCCATAGCGCGCCATGAAATTGATGTGTTCGGCCGTGCAGTGGGTGGCGGCGATCACGAAGTCCCCTTCGTTCTCGCGGTCCTCGTCGTCCATCATGATGACCATGCGGCCTGCGCGCAGGTCGTCGATGATTTCCTGGGTCGTGTTCAGTGCCATGAAGATTCCATCTGCAAGTGAGGTGGGGACGGAGAGTGCTTGTGCTGGAGAGCGCGGCGCAGAGCCGGTCAAGCGGGTTTGTCGGCCTCGATCCGGGGGAGCATCATGCGTTCGAGGTAGCGCGCGATGAGATCCACTTCGAGGTTGACGGGGCTGCCTGCCACCAGCTCACCGAGCGTGGTCTCGCGCAGCGTGTGGGGTATCAGCAGCAGTTCGAAGCCGCAATCCTCCACCCCATTGACGGTGAGGCTCACGCCTTCCACGCAGATCGAGCCCTTGTGCGCGATGTAACGCGCAATGGAGCGCGGCGCGCGGATGCGGAAGTAGACGTAGTCTTCGCGGGTTTCGCGCACCTGCACTTCACCCACCCCGTCCACGTGTCCGCTGACCAGATGTCCGCCCAGTCGATCTGCGAGCGACAGCGCCTTTTCCAGATTCACCCGCGAGCCAACCGTGAGGCGTCCCAGCGAGGTGTGTGCCAGCGTTTCCGGCGACACATCGACCGTGAAGACCGTGCCGTTGAGTGAGGTCACCGTGAGACAGGGGCCTGACACAGCGATGCTGTCACCGAGCTTGACGTCGGTGAGTGGCAAGGTGCCCGCGTCGATGGAGAGGCGCATCTGCTGTTCGCCCTGTACGAGCGCACTGATGCTGCCCACAGACTTAATGATTCCGGTAAACATCCGGGCACTATCGGGGATGCACCCTGACCCGTCAAGGTGACCCGGGACGGAGTACGAGGCGCTGGTCGTCTCCCACGCGCGCAGCCTCCACAACGGTCAGGCGAGGGGCTTCTGCAAGCGTGTGGAGCCGCGGCCAGGCAAATGCGGCACGCGCATCCGGACCCAGCAACACCGGCGCGACATACAGCACGAGTTCATCCACCAGCCCGGCGCGCAGGAAGGCCGCGGCGAGGGTCGGGCCCGCTTCCACCATGAGATCGTTGATCTCGAGCGCGGCGAGCCGCGCCAGCAACGCAGGCAACTCGAGCCCCGCCGCAGCGCGCGGCAGGCTTTCGACTTTGGCGCCCCGTTCGCGAAGCTGCCGAGCCCGGTCACTCGGTGCGCCCTGCGCGCTCTCCGCGCAGAACACCCACACCTGTCCGGGGGCCGCAAGAATCCGCGCCGTTGGCGGTGTTCGCAGATCCGAGTCGAGCACGATACGGGCAGGCGGACGGCCACCGAGGTCATAACGCGGATCCCGTACGTCGAGCCCCGGATCATCGGCCAGCACGGTGCCACTTCCGGTCAGCACGGCGCAGCTCATCGCGCGCAATCGCTGGACATCCGCGCGGGCCGCAGGTCCGGTGATCCACTGGCTCGAACCGTCGGCGAGCGCGACCCGGCCATCCAGACTCATGCCGAGCTTCACGGTCACGAAGGGGCGACCCCGCTCGCACCGCATGAGGAAACCGCGGTTCTGGGCCCGGGCCTCCTCTGCGAGCAATCCCCCCTCACAAGGGATTCCGGCCGTGCGTAGTGCCTGCGCGCCACCACCTGCCACACGCGGATTGGGATCGCCCGCCGCGTAGATTACCCGCGCCACGCCGGCCGCGATCAGGCCCTGTGCGCAGGGTGGTGTGCGCCCATGATGGGCACAGGGTTCGAGGGTGATGTAAGCGGTGGCACCACGCGCTGCGGGGCCCGCATTCTTGAGGGCGGCGGCCTCGGCATGGTCTTCGCCCGCACGGTAGTGGAAGCCTTCGCCCACCACCGCGCCATCCTTGACGAGCACGCAACCCACTCGGGGATTAGGGCGGGTGGAACAGCGCCCGCCCAGGGCCAGCTTGAGGGCACGCCTCATGTACGCGCGGTCCTGGCGCGAAAACTTTCGAGGCAGTGCGGGCATGTGCGGGCGTCAGCGCTTGCGCGACGCAGGCTCGCTGGGAATCAGTGCCAGCTGCTGTTCGCGCAGATCGGGCGGGAGTTCATTCTCGAGGCGCTCGATCTCCTCCAGGAACGCCTTCACGTCCTCGAAGCTTCGATAAACCGATGCGAAGCGCACATAGGCCACCTGATCGAGCCCGCGCAGGGCGTCCATCACGTATTCGCCGATACGGCGCGAATCGATCTCGCGCTCCCCGCCTTCGAGCATGCGCCGCTTGATGTGATTGACCGCGGCCTCGACCCGCTCCATGGCCACCGGGCGCTTTTCCAAAGCCTTGAGGATGCCGCCGCGCAGTTTTTCCTCATGGAAGGTTTCACGCCTGCCGTCACTCTTCACCACCCGCGGCAAAGTCAGCTCTGCCACTTCGTAGGTGGTGAATCTCGCCTTGCATTCCATGCATTCGCGGCGGCGCCGGATCTGATCGCCCTCCCCCAAAAGGCGCGAGTCGATGACCCGCGTATCCGGATGCGTGCAGAACGGACAATGCATGGCGCGCCGGCCTCAGGCGGGACGATAGACCGGATACTGCCGGCAGAGCTCGGTCACCTGCGCGCGTACCCGCGCGAGCACGGATTGATCGTCCATGTTTTCGAGCACATCGCACATCCAGCCTGCGAGGGTCCCGGCATCACTTTCATTGCAGCCGCGGGTGGTCATGGCCGGGGTACCGATGCGGATGCCACTGGTGACGAAGGGTGACTGGGGATCATTGGGCACCGCGTTCTTGTTCACGGTGATGTGCGCCGCACCCAGCGCTGCATCGGCGGCCTTGCCGGTGAGGCCCTTGGGGCTCAAGTCGACGAGGAAAAGATGGTTGTCCGTACCGCCCGACACCACCTTGAATCCACGCGAGAGGAAAGCTTCCGCCATGGCCTTGGCATTGCGCAGCACCTGCTCCTGGTAGGTGCGGAAATCGGGTTCCATCGCTTCCTTGAAGGCCACCGCCTTGCCGGCAATCACGTGCATCAAGGGTCCGCCCTGGATGCCGGGGAAGATGGCCGAGTTGAGCTTGCGGGCGATTTCCTCGTTGGCGCGCGCCATGATGAGGCCACTGCGTGGGCCGCGCAGGGTCTTGTGCGTGGTGGTGGTGGTGACATCGGCAATCGTCACGGGATTCGGATAAAGCCCCACTGCCACCAGACCCGCCACATGCGCGATGTCGGAGACCAGATAGGCGCCCACTTCGTCCGCAATCTCGCGGAACTTCGCCCAGTCGAGAATCCGGGAGTAGGCGGAAAAGCCGGTCATGATGAGCCGCGGCTTGTGTTCGCGGGCAAGACGGGCGACCTGGTCGTAATCGATGTGACCGGTAGCTGCGTCCAGCCCGTACTGCACGGCGCGGTAGGTCTTGCCGGAAAAATTGACGCTCGCCCCATGCGTGAGGTGTCCGCCGTCGGCGAGACTCATGCCCAGCACGCAGTCCCCGGCATTCATCAGCGCGAGATAGACGGCACCGTTGGCCTGCGAACCGGAGTGTGGCTGCACATTGGCGAAGGCGGCACCGAACAAGGCCTTGGCGCGCTCGATGGCCAGCGTTTCCACCACGTCCACATGCTCGCAACCGCCGTAGTATCGCTTGCCCGGATAGCCCTCGGCATACTTGTTGGTCAGCAGTGACCCCACGGCTTCCAGCACTCTGGGGCTGGTGTAGTTCTCGGAGGCAATGAGCTCCACATGATCTTCCTGCCGCTGGGTCTCCGCGGCCATCGCGGCGGCCAGCTCCGGGTCGAACCCGCTGATGCGCATCTCCTGGCTGAACATGGCGTATTTCCTAAAGACAAAGACAAATCTGTCATGCCCGGCGCGACTTGCGGACAGCCTCGCGGGCAGAGAATTCGCGGGGCGACGAAGGCATGCCCCTGAGCTGCGCGCAAAAGCCATGTTCGTGGCGGCGCAGCAAGTGGTCGATTATTTCGTATTCACCTTGCAAGCTCAATGCGTGGGCGGCCTGCCTTCAGCGTTCGAGTCCGCTACAATCGCCCTCCCCCGCATTCTCCCCAGCCGGACTCCCGCATGACCACCGCCGACCAGTTCTTCGCCCGTGCCGAGGCCCTCCTTGCCCGCCTCGAACGCCTGGTGCCCGAGACCTCGCCGCCCCC
>Ga0194116_10006386_pt1 | contig 12589 bp, 12 predicted proteins | sample TA2MahsurfametaG_4_FD_148617 | JGI IMG/M metagenome (GOLD analysis project Ga0194116, IMG submission 148617) | Freshwater microbial communities from Lake Tanganyika, Tanzania - TA2015008 Mahale S9 surface | ecosystem: Environmental > Aquatic > Freshwater > Lake | place: Tanzania: Lake... | reverse complement strand
TACTATGTTTACGTGTATCAATATGTCTTATCCAGTCACTATGTTTACAGCATTTAAAGTCACACTTTTCACAAAAGTATTTATCGGCGGATTTTGGCGTAAAATTCATCACTCTTTTTTATACATTATTGGGAGATAAAAAAAACGCCTAAATAAACTAATTATTTTTATTAAAATTTTATCGTCACAAAAAAAATACACTTTTTTTCACAATTTAGAGCATTATGGTCAAAACACCCAAAAAAAACACGTTTTTTCAAAACTTTTTTGAGATTTTCAATTTTGGACATTTTTTTTTTGTCCAAATTTCAAAACCAAACACTTTTATAACCTCGTTTTTTTGTTATTTTAGACTGAGAAATAAAATACACTTTTAACAATTATTTTTGTTACCATTTATCATATTAAAAAATATTATTCTATATTTTTAGAAAATAAAATTATTAGTTGTTCAATTTTTTTATTTTGTTCTAAAATATTTTTTTTTAATTCTTCATTTTGTTTAATTAAATCTAATAATAATTCTTTATTATCAGTATTGATATTAGTAACTTTTTCTTCTTTTTCATAATATAATTTATAATCTACCAAATTATAATGCGGATATATTTTTTGAGATTCATTAAAATTAATAAATTTTAATAGTTTATAAATATTTTCATATAAAAAATTTTGTCCTTTTGAAATATTAATTCCTGGAATATGTAAAAAATAACTTTTTTGACCAATTAATTCATTAATTGATGGACTATCAACTATTTGATTATTAGTATGAATTCCACAATTAACTAATGATGTTGTCGTATGAAGTAATTCATTATTAATATCTAAATATGCTATATTAGGATTTTCATTTATAAATGCACCTAATGCTTTTTGATCATCTACATAATTATTTAATAACAACCAGTTATAAAAATCATAAATATTTTTAGCATATCCACAATATAGTCCTCCATTTACAAATTTTTTATTAATATTTTTATAATTAATATTATTATGCTTAAAATATGCATTTAACCAAGTTACTTGAAAATAACTTTTATTAAAATCATAATTAATAGAACCTTCTGCAAATAATTCCATACTAACAACTATACTTTTATTATAACTTTTAAAATCATTTATAAAATATTTTGGGTTTTTTAAACAATATACATCGTGTGCATCAGAAATAATAACTACTTTTTCTGGATTAATATTTTCTAAAAAATTTTTTATAGCAATTATTTTAGTAATAAAACCATCCCATTTTTCACCTTCTCCTAAAATAATATAGTTCCAACTATTATTTTCAAGTGTTTCTACAAATCTGTTTGTATTATCACTACCAGTTCTATTAGTTTTATTATATTTATTACAATATGTAATAACTAATGGTATGTCTAAATTATCTATCATTTAATAGTAATAGTAATAATATAAAATATTACTATTATAAATTATTTTTAACGAGTATTTAACTAAATTTACCTTCTATTTTGTCAAGGTATTCTTTATTGTAAACAAGATTACCTGTAGGTTTATAGGCATTAATAGATTTATATGTTTTACCATTTTTGCCAGTAACAACTTCTTTACTAGAGTTAGCATTTGTATTAGAATTTGTTAAATTATCTAGTTCATCTTCATCATCATTTTTTTCTTCAACTTTGTTACCATATTCATCTACAACTATGCCAGTTTTTTTTTTAAATTCGCTACGAACATATCCAGGAACCCAATGATTCCAAGCAATTAATAAAGTATTTGGATGATAATATTTTACATTAAAACCATTATCTTGTAATTTATCTAACAAATAAGCAATACAATTAGCGTGATCATATCGTGGTACACCGATAATAGTTTCGGGAACAATAAACCAACAATGTTTTTCATCTTTTTTAATTCGAGATGTAGTTTTAATGCGAACGTGAACACGGTTTAATATTTTTTGAAATAATGCCAATTGATTTAAATCATTTTGTCTTTTTCGTTCATATAAGTCATCAATATTAATTTTTTCTGAAAAGTCACTATCATTATCTAGGTTAAAAATATTTGCCATTATTTAATATTAAATTAACTTAAAGAATTTATTTAATATTAATATATAAGAAAATAATAATATAGAAATAACTTAATAATATTATGTATTTATAAATATATTATAATACTAATATAATTAAATGAACAAAATTAAACACTTAGTTATTTCAGGTGGCGGACCAACTGGTTACAAATTTGTCGGCGCTTTAAAACATCTTGAAGAAAAAGGCTTTTATAGCACATCTAATATTGAATCTATTTATTCTACATCTATTGGAAGCATTATTGGCGCTATAATGTGTTTAAAATATGATTGGGAAACGGTTACTAATTATATGGTAAATAGACCTTGGAAAGATGCTTTTCCTTTAACCACTAAACAAATTATGGATGCTTACAGTAACAAAGGATTATATGATAGAAAAATTGCCGATATTATTTTTAAACCACTATTAGAAGCTAAAGATTTGTCACTTAATACTACTCTTAAAGAATTATATGAATATTCTAAAATTGATTTTCATATTTACACCGTTGAAGTTAATAGTTTTACACTTGTAGATGTATCACATAAAACTCATCCTAACCTTTTAGTTACTAATGCTGTTTTTATGTCATCTACTGTTCCTACACTACTTGCTCCTATTTGTGACGATAAATATTGCTATATCGATGGTGGATTAATTTGTAATTATCCGATTGATAATTGCCTACAAGAATGTAAAGCAGAAAATGTGTTAGGAATTAGAGGATTATGGTCAAATAAGCCAAGTGATTCAATAATTAATAATAATTCAAATATGTTAGAATTTGGAACAGGTGTTTTTATGAATGCGGTTAATTATTTAATATCATATAAACATACAATTGAAATACCATATGAGGTAAAATGCGAAGCCGAACATATGTCATTAGCAACTATTAAAGAAATAGTTGATAGTGTAGAAGTTAGAAAAAAATTCATAGATGATGGAGCAAAATATGCTCAGGTTTTGTTAGATAGAGTAGAAAAAGAAAGACAAGATAAAGAAAAAGAAAAAGAAGATAATGAATCTAAAGAACAGTGTTTACAAACTGAACCATAATAGGTTTAGTAGGTTTAGCATCATATTCAATAACTTGGTTATCCTTAATTAGTTTAATTGTAGGAAATCCTTCAATATTATATTTACTAACAGCATCTTCAGTCTCAGGTGTTTCAGTTGTACAGTTATATTCAGTAAAGACTAAAGTATAACCATTTACTTTTTTACCTTCATATTCAGACTTAAAACTTTCCCACTCAGGTTTAGCTGCTTTACAATGAGGACACCAATCAGCATAAAACATCATTATTTCTGCTTGTTTGTTTGCTGCCATATTAGCCTCTTCGGTTGTCATATGTTCTAAATTTGCCTTATAAACTGTGCTAGAACTTGATGAAGGCATATATGTTTTATAAATATAATTAGCAACATATATTAAAACAATAATACCAATCAAAATTCCTAAGTTCTTTAATGTAAATAAAGTAGGAATAAAACTAACAAATCTTTCTTTCATAGATGTTGGTAAAGGATTAGTTGCGCCAGCATAAGCATTATTTCTATTCATATTAAATATATATATATTTAAGAGAATATATATAAAATATTTAATAAACGAATATAAAGATTAATTACTATATTAAATATATTAATTAACTAACAAATTCTTATTTTTAAACTACAACAATGATTTTTTATGATGCTAATGGTAAACTTGTTAGTATTAATAGAAGTAAATTTATAAATGATGAATTATATTATAAGAAAATTTATAATTTACAATTAGAATATGCTAAATTATATCCTAAATTTGTTACTATTAATGATATTAATAATACTAATGATAATAATCATACTAAATCTATAACATATGATAATAATTTAGGTTATGATAGTGATTCTTCCAACTAATATTTTAATATCTTATTAATATATATTACCATTTATATGAAACATAATAAAACAATAAAGAAAAAACGTGTATTTGGTAAAAAAGACTTTTATTCGGGTGATGGCTTTGTAACAAGTGTTTGGGGACCTCCTACGTGGCATTTACTTCACACAATTAGTTTTAATTATCCTGTAAAGCCTACCAAGGAGCAAAAAGAATATTATCGCAACTTTATTTTAAATTTACAAAATGTTTTGCCTTGCGGTGCTTGTCGCAAAAATCTAACAAATAATTTAAAAGAACTACCACTTACTATGAAAGATATGGAAAGTCGCGATTCATTTTCTAGATATATTTATAAATTACACGAACACGTTAATAAAATGTTAAATAAAACATCTAATTTAACCTACTGTGATGTAAGAGAACGTTATGAACATTTTAGAGCTAGATGTACTGATGCTAAGCCAAAAGTATTTGAACAAAAAGAATTACATAAAATTACTAAAGGCAAAACAAAGAAAAAAGAAAAAGGTTGTACTGAACCACTTTATGGTAAGAAATCAAGATGTATATTAAAAATTGTCCCACAAGATGAAAAGGGACAAAGTATACAAATTGATAAAAAGTGTAATAAAACTAAATAAATATTTTTAATATTTTAATTAATAATATTTATAATTCAACTGTTTTTATTTTATTGTTGTAAGACATTAAAGTTTGTTGTATTACATCAATTGTTTCAAATACTTTGTTATTATCAATGGTTAAACGATTACTACCATTTGGATCTACAATTTCTGTATGAACTGATTCATATATTTTAGTAAATGTGTTTGGATTTTTAAAATCTATATTATCTAGTACATATCCAGTTAAGGCATATTTTCTAATATTTTTATCTATACTAGGCATTCCAGATTTATATATGGCTGGTCTAGGTTTACCAGCAAATGTTTGTAAGTCAATAATAGCAATATCATTATCCTCTAAATTATCTGAATAAGTACCTTCATCTTCATTTGAAGGCATTAACCATACTACTACTGCGTGTCCTACATCACTTCCTTTTGCTGGATATGCCATTGGATTTAATATATGATAACTTTGATAATTTTTTTCAGAACCATATCGTTGTCTACGTAGTTGTATTAATCTAAGTTTAATCATATTAATATATTCACCTGCTAATACTCTATCATTAGTACTATTTTGTTCTAATTCTAATATAGTATTGTTAAGTGTTAGTCTAGTCCAGTCTGCTCCTAATATATATTTACTATGTAATAGCTCTGATAATTGTATAGAATTTAAACCAGCTTTACCTGTAATCATTTCAACTGATTTTTGTTCAAATGTTGGTAAGTCAAGTACTTTTAACCATAAAAGTGTATTTAACGCACAAGTGCCAACTTGATTATCAAAAATTTTAGAAACAGCACCACCAGTTTCAATTAGTCGTCTTTCTACTTCGGTTTTGGTGACATTTTTTACACCATTTACTTGCATGGCAAGCAATAACATTGTTATAGCAAATAATACAATATATTTAATCATTCCTCCTTTTTGTTTTAACTTTAATGTTTTATTAAACTTATTAGATTTTCTTCTTTTAACAAATTGTTTCAATTTTATTTTTCTAGATTTTTTAACTTTTCTATAAGACCCTCCAACTAACAAATCGTTGTTAGTTAAAGAACGTATTAAATCATTTACTATATTATATATTGCGGAACAAACATTGTTTTGTTCTTTATTATAATAATCAGCTAAAGAAAATTCATAATATGTTGTTCCTGTTTCCATTATATTAATTAAATTTTTTATATTTTATTAATTTTATTAATTTTAATTATTTTTTTAATTTTTTTATTTATAATAACTAACAAAATTAATAAAAATAGGCATACACGCCAAATATTTAGCAATAATTTTAATAACAAATAAAAAAAATAATTAAATAAAATATATTAAGTGCGTTAAAAATGGCTTAAAAATATTATATAAAGAGTGTATATACAGTATGGATATACACGATGACAAAAATAAGGGGCATACACTAACACCCATACAACGCAAAATAATAGCAGGAATATTAAATTCAAGAGCAAGAAACCAGCAAAAACTATATAGACTTAAACAACCTACATCAAAAGATTTGGAAGCAATTAATTGTGGAAAAACACAAGTTAAAACAATAATTCAGAGCGGAAAAACAAAAGAAACAAATCAATCTTTATATTTAGTGATACCAAAACATATTTCACAAGCAAAACAAAGTAAAATTGTTAAAGATGTAAGTAAACCTAAAACAGAATCTTTTTCTTATAAACAACCTTTAAAAAATGAATTAATATTAGAACCTGTAGTTAAAAAAACAACTGATAGTGTTTTTGATTTCACTAATAAAGAAGTGCCAGTGCAAGATTTACGTGGAGTGCTAGAAAAATCAAAAGATTATATTAAGTCAATATTGCCTTTACATAATGATACTAGTAATCCATTAAGCACTGATGAAGATAATGATAATAATGATAATGATGATAATAATAATTTAAATAACATTAAAACAACACCAATATTAGAATTAAATAATCCTATTAATTTAGTTAATACAGCAAAAAGTGCTATATCTGCTATTAAAAACACAATAACTTTAAATACACTAAATAGTAAAGAAATTAAAGAAAGAGAAATTGTATTATTAAATTTTGAAGATGATACTGTTAGACCTGTTTTAAATTTATCTGATGAAAAAATATCTATTATTAAAAAGTGGTATAAATTATGCGATATGTTAGTTGATATTGAATCTTCTAACACAGTTATTCCTGAATTTATGAATATTGAGTTAATTAAACCGTATTTGTATAATATTTTTCAAATTAGTGAAACTGATAAGTTCATTAATGAATATATTCCATTAGTAATATCTAATTTATATATTCAAAGTCAATTAGGTCAATTTACTCAGTTTAATAATACTAATAATACAATTAATAATATTAATGATAATTTTATTGTTAGTAATATTGATTTACAATATGGAGAATTTACAGAAGTTAAATCTAAATATGTTTATGATAATTTAAAGAATCAATATGTTTTACAACAAAACACTAATAAAACAGTAAATAATACTAAATTTAAATTAGAAAATTATAAAGTTATTATTCCTGAATATTTGTTATCAGATAAAAACCCAAAAGAATCAATTCAAAAAAATAACAGTTATTTTAATACTAATAATGGTGATATTTTACCATTTAATAGTGAATTTACTAATTTTAATAATAATGATGAAATTTTACCATATAATAATGAATATAATTGTTTAAATTTAATTTCAAGTTTTGGTTTTAATTGTGAACAACTTAATATAAATAATAATACTAACAATAGTGTTAACAGTGTTAACAATGAAACAAATAATTCAAACAAAACAACTATAACTGTAATATTTAATGTAGATTGTAATAAAACATTAGTGATTAATTCATCAAATAATATGGAAATAGAAATATTAAACTCTAATCCAGAATTTGGATTTTTAGAATTGTTTACTATAACTACTTCAAATGATGAAATAATTAAATTTATTAATAATCAGTTTTCAAATGGTTGCTTTTTAGATATTGATATTTTAAATAAAAAGTTAGAACAAACTGCCGAGCATATTAAATTACTAGAACAAGAAAAAGCAAAAGACAATTCATTAACAAAAGAGAAAAGTATTGTTACTAATTATTTTAAAACTAATTTTATTATTAATGATGATATTAATAAACGAATGAAAGCATCAACATTATATGATTTAGTTATAAATTCAAATGTTCTTAACTTACCAAAAGATAAATTATCTGGATTTAAAAATAGACTATCTGAATATCTTAAAGAAATTGGATTACAAAAGAAACGCTATAATGATGGATTTTACTATTATGGTATTATTGACAAATCAACTATTACTAGCTTAGATGAACGTATTAAATTATATGAAAAAGAAGCCAATGCTTTAAATAGTAGTTATGCTTTAACAACTCCAGAATTATTTAATTATAGTAGACCAGAATCATCTAGAACAGAAAATAATGTAAAAATTAAAGGTAATTTATATTATGAACCAATTATACCTTGTTTACGAATTGATGATCCAAATCTTAATATTAAAATTCAGCCTTTTATATAAATATATAAAATAACAGTTATATTTTATATATTTTTTAATTATAAAATTGCTTTTACATGCCAAATGTTGAAAAATCATTTAATACTGGCATTGGCATTTGATTTGCTGACATTGCGCTATAATCTGGTACTTGTTTATATTCATATGGTATTTGTTGGCTAGAAGTGTTACAAGAATAATTAGAATTATTTGAATTATTAGAATTACTATCACTTGATTTATCATCACATTTTAATAAAGGTTGAGGACAACTAGGACACTGCAGTTGAGGGATAGAAGATTTCAAAATATACATATCTTCTTGACCAGGTGGTATCATAGATTGAGAAATACCGTTGCTACTAGATGTAGTAGTAGTAAAAGCAGTATTATAGTTAGAACCAGTAGTAGAAGTGCTACTATCATATTGATTCATATCTTGGTCTTGGCTTTGATAGTTATAAGTGTTGTCAGGATTGTAAGCAATTACGGTGCCTTTTGATGTAGTTATTTTAAGAACTTTCTTACCATTAGAGCCAGTAGTAATGGTAGCAGTATTGCCATTAGGACCAACAAATGCTTGCTGTGTAGCACCTTTTTGAACTTGTCCATTTGAAATATAATAAATTTCAGTTGTACCATTTTTGTTAGTTACAACAACAATCATATCAGTTCCAGTTTGAATAATTCTAGCAGTTCCACCATCTGGACCATAAAATATAGTAGGATATGAACTACCAGTATAGTGATTATAATTATCATACGAACTATCACTGTTATCATTATCATTATCATTATTATTATTATTATTGTTATTATTGTTATTATTTTGATCACCACCAGGTTGAACATTTGTGCTAAATACTGTAATAGTTCCATTAGTATCTGTTACAGAAAACATTGGATTACCTGTGACATATGTTAAAACACCAGTTCCATATCCTGTACTTGTATATGTTTGTGTATCATATCTGTTAGTAGGGTCTAAAGCAGGTTCAGTAGAAGTAAATGCTACATTACCAGGGTTAACAGTAATAGTGCTAGAACCAGATATAACAGCAGTATCACCATTAGGGGCAGTAAAAGTAGTACCAGTGCCAGCAGTATACACAGTTGTAGTAGAGCCATTTGTTAGTGTAATAGTTTTTGCTTTACTATCATAAACAGCAGTTCCAGAACTAGCACTAGTATAAGTATTAGGAGGAGAACCAGAAGAAATATAATCTGTTTTTACTACAGATGCTCCTGTTCCCGAAGTAATTGTAATTTTAGATATAATATCTGTTATTTTTGCGTTTTTACCATTGCGACTATACATCATAACACTGTTTGTAGGTGTAAAACCTTCCATTAAATATGTATTTCTTCCTAAATAGCAAATACTAATAAATATAACTAATAAAACAACTAATGCTATTAATAAATAAGTGTCCATTGTATATTTTATATTGTGAAAAAATAATATAAAATTGATTTAAATTTTCTATTTTATATTATTAATAGTATTATTTATAACAAATTATTACTTATTAAAATGTCTAAAAAAGAAGACTATACTACGGTTGAAATTATTGAAGACTTATGTGAAGCAGAAGCAGATGAAGAGTTTGAATATATTATACCAAATAAGAAAGAAACTAATGACTATGTATTAGTTGATACTGTTAAGAAGAGTCGAAAGCCAAGAGTAGTTAACATATTAAAAACCAAATATGACACTACAAATACTTATAAATATGAAATTGGTGTAGATGAAGCAGGTCGTGGACCATTATTTGGTCGTGTATATGCTGGCGCAGTTGTTTTACCAAGCGACGAAACTGTATTTAACCATAGTCTAATGAAAGATAGTAAAAAATTTACATCAAAAAAGAAAATAGATGAGGTAGCTGACTATATTAAACAAAATGCGCTAGCTTGGGCTGTATCATATGAAGATGAGAAAGTAATTGATGAAATAAATATTTTACAAGCAACACAATCAGCAATGCATAAAGCCATTTTAGAGGTTAAAAAACAACTACATAATAAAGAATTACTTATTAGCAATAGTAATAGCAATAATAATGATAGTAGTAACAATTTATTACTATTAATTGATGGTAATTACTTTAAACCAATTACCATTATGAACACAAAAAATAATAAATTTGAAACAATTAAGTTTACAACTGTTGAAGGTGGTGATAACAAATATACATCTATTGCGGCAGCATCAATATTAGCTAAGGTTGAACGTGATAATTATATAGACGACTTATGTCAAAATCATATAGAACTAACAGAGCACTATGGTATTGATACTAACAAGGGTTATGGAGCTAAAAAACATATTGAAGGCATTAAAGAACACGGAATAACAATTTGGCATAGACGTAGTTTTGGAATATGTAAAGATTATGCTTAACATAATCGACAGTTCGGCACAAAGTGCCTTAAAAGCTTTTCTTAAAGAAAAGCGACCGTTCGGCACAAAGTGCCTTAAAGATTATGCTTAATAAATAAAATATAAATATAAATATATATAAATGGTAAAAACAAGAAAACATAAACAAGCTTTTTTATTTAATCCAAATAATCCAAAAAAGTCATTTGATGTATATATTGATAAAAATCCTAAAGATACAATTCATATTAAATATAAAACATTAGATGATGTTAAAAATACAATTAATAAATTAGAAAAATTATATAAAAATAAAAAATATACTCACAAACGCATATGGCAAGTAGGAATGATAATGAAAGTTAGACTAGAGGTTCTAAAATCTAAAAAAACAAAAGAGTATACACTAGCAAATAAGTATTTTAAATTTTTAGGTAAAAGAACCAAAACTAATAATAAAGATCGTTATAAATTAAAATTTAATATAAACTAAATATATAATGTTTAAAAGTTGTTTTATAAATAATATTCTTGATAAAGATTTTAATAATTTATTAAATACAAATAATTATAATTCACTAATAAACTTTTTAAAAACTAACAATATTAATAATAAAAAATTACATTGTTATATTTCTCAAAGTATAACTAAAGAAGATAAAATTATTTATTATTTGTTAGTTTTATCAATATATTTTTCATTTATAGATTTTAATATTTATTGTGAACCAAAATTAAGTTTTGAAAAAGAGTATATAATTAATTTACTTTATAATGAAAGTAATTGTATTACTTTTACTATTAATCAAACAAACAATACTATAATTATTGATTCGCTTGATAAATGTGGTCATAATAATGGAAATAAATTGCTTAATATTCTAGAACAATTTGCTAATTCAATTAAAATTACACAAATTAAATTGTTAGATAGATCACATATTTATTTTTGTAATGAAAGATATCAAATTTCACTTTCAATGTTATCTATATTATCAACTGGAAAATCGTGGTATAATAATTTAGGTTATTTATCAACTAATTTTAATAAAGAACAAATAATTAATAATAAATTAATTGAAAAAAAATTAATTGATGTTATTAAATTTGATACATTAAATAATATAAATAATACAATAAAAGACACCATTACTAGAATTACTAGTAATATTGATATTGATATTAATAATATTACTATTAAAGAACTTTTTATTTTAATAAAAAGTTATTTAAAAACAATTACAAATAATTGTGACCAATTAACAATTAATAATATTTTAAATATTAATAATTTAATAGAAATATTACAACAATATATTATTTATGATTATACTTTAATAAAAAATATATCATCTAATATAGGTGGTAAAAAATCAAGAAAAAAAAGAAAAAATAAAAGATTTAAAAATATTAAAAAAAGTAAAAGCTTTAAAAAGTAATTCTTAAGCAGAGCACATTTCACAAACTTCTTCTACATCACCTGATACCACTTGTTTTTTTTCAGGTTCAATTGTAAATTGCTGTGCTTGATGTTTTGCCTTTCTGCGTAAATAATAAATACCAGTTTTTAGTCCTTTATTCCACGAGTAAAAGTGCATTGATGTTAAAATATTATATGTAGGATCTTCAACCCATAAATTTAAGCTTTGACTTTGGCAAATAAACGCACCTCTATCAGCAGCCATATCAATTACGTGTTTCATTGGCATTTCCCAAACAATTTTATATTTGTTTCGCATATGTTCAGACAATATTGTTAGTTGCTGAATTGAACCCTTATTAGCAATAATATTTTGCTTAATTTGTTCATTCCATAAACCTAAATCAATAAGTTCCTTCATTAAATATTTATTTGTTACTACAAACTCACCTGCTAATGTTCTTCTTGAATATAAATTACTTGTTAACGGTTCAAAACATTCATTATATCCTAAAATTTGTGATGTAGATGCGGTTGGCATTGGAGCAATTAATAGTGAATTTCTCAGACCGTGTTTTACAATAGATTTCTTAAGTGTTTGCCAATCATAACGACCTTTTGTAGGTTCAACATTCCATAAATCAAATTGTAACTTACCTTCTGACGC
>Ga0194116_10006378_pt1 | contig 12602 bp, 13 predicted proteins | sample TA2MahsurfametaG_4_FD_148617 | JGI IMG/M metagenome (GOLD analysis project Ga0194116, IMG submission 148617) | Freshwater microbial communities from Lake Tanganyika, Tanzania - TA2015008 Mahale S9 surface | ecosystem: Environmental > Aquatic > Freshwater > Lake | place: Tanzania: Lake... | reverse complement strand
CGTTCTGATATTTATTCACTCGGATTAATTTATAGGGAATTATTAACAGGATCGATAACGTAAGCGGAACCTTCTTGTTATGCGCCTAAACGCAAACCGTTATGGGCAAGTTTGACAGATGACACGTGCCCCTCAAACTTTCTTCATGGCTTTGTACTCTCAAATAAATAAAACTTGCTATATTTAGTTTTTAATAGTGAAGCCCAGAGATCACTTTAAAAAACGGGGCGAATTCCGAAAAGCCTTATAAGTAGGACAAAAATTATTAATTTCTATGTTTAAAAAATTCACTATTGCGGACAAATTATTCTTTGTTTCAGCTTTTCTTTCTTTGATATACTCTGAAATATTGTTTTTTGATGGGAATACTAATCAAGCTATTTTCATTGGATTATGGGTTCCTAGTATTTTAGCTTTTGGTATTTATTTGAAACTTTTAAACAAAAATAAGAATGACTGATTTTATACCATACTTCGCGGGACTTATTACTTTACTTTTTGCAGTTGCGTTTAGTTACGTTATTACTGACGGTTGGAATGCTAAAAACAAAAAAAAGTAAGACATTTTTAATTATCTTACTACAAAAAAACCGACTCATAACATGGATTTCGCAAAAGTGGCGGAGCAGTGCGTCGTAGAAAAAATTGGGCAAGGTTCAATATTTACGCTTCGTATGAACATTAGTGCTAAAAATTGCCACCTTCACCAAGCCGCAAACCGTTATTTGAATTTATAGAATTAAATAAATGAATATGGAAATGATATTAACTAAAACCAGGAAAAAATTGCAAGTGGCTGAAGATTTTTTTGGGCCTTTGAACTATGAAGACGCCTTAAATTCTTGTGAAGCTTTAGGTGTAGGATGGAGAATTCCCTCAAAAGATGAACTCATCGAAATTTATGAAAGGTTTGGTAAACAATTCACAAACTCCGCACATAATTTCTTTTGGTGTAGTTCAGTTCGCAAGGTCGTTGATGAAACGAAATTAGAATTAATTCGAAGCGGTATCTATCGTGCGGGTATCTATCGTAGAGGTTTTAGACCTTCCATGAAAAAACCTATGATAGAATATAGAGAAAATTTGAATTTCGCTGATGGAAGTATAGAGGGCGAGAGGATTTGCAATAATTGTTTTGTTCTTGCCGTTTTCGATTTGGAATAATTAACTAAAATGGATTTCGCCTTTATCTAATTATTAGATCGCATTATTTAACTAAGAAATCCTTACCTTCAATTCCTCCAAACTTCCTACAGCAGTGCTTTCAATTATTGTCGTGTTGTGGCGATTGATAAATTCAGCTGGTGGATTTGGGTCAACAACAATAATGCGACAATCATCATGCACTAAGTTAGGCATTTCGTTTGCGGGTTCAACAGCTAAAGAAGTTCCAATAATTACCAAAAGTTCACAAGATCGCATGTGGTTTTCAGCCTCGCGAACCACCTTTTCGTTCAAATATTCTCCAAACCAAACAACATTAGGTCTTAATTGACTTTCTTTATCGCATTTATCGCCAATATTGAGGTCTCCGTGACAAGGATATATTAAATTTGGGTTTAAAGTTGATCTTGCTTCAAATAGATTTCCGTGCAAATGGATTACGTTTCGACTACCAGCCCGTTCGTGCAAATCATCAACATTTTGGGTAATTACGATCACTTCGTGATTTTCCTGGAGATCGGCAATAAAATGATGTGCTAGATTCGGAATCTTTTCCTGAACCAATCTTCTAAATTCATTATGAAAATGAAGCATTTCCGCTCGATGCGTTTTCCAAGAAGCAATTGAAGCAACGATTTCAGGGTCGTAATCCTCCCACAAAGCACTCCGGTCTCTGAAAGTTGGAATACCACTTTCATCAGAAATACCAGAGCCAGTAAAGAAAATGACTTTCATTGAAGTGAAATAAATGGATAAACGACTAAAAAGTCATTTAAAATGAATCTATTTAAAAAATGAGATACAGGAAAAATCTTAATCTTGGTTTTCCTCACCTTGATAAGGAACCAAAATACGTCCGCAATGCTCGCAAACGATGATTTTCTTTTTCGTAACGATATCCAATTGTCTTTGAGGCGGGATTTTGTTAAAGCAACCACCACAAGAATCACGAACAACTTGCACAACAGCTAAACCATTCTTTGCATTTTCACGCAAACGGTTATATGCAAATACCAAGCGAGATTCGATTTTCTTTTTAGCATCATCAGATGCTTTTAGCAGCTTGTCTTCGTCTTTTTGAGTTTCACTAACAATTGCATCTAACTCCGACTTTTTAACGTTTAAGTCAGCAACTTTGATGTCGAATCGCTCAGTCGCTTCAGTTAAAAGTTCTTTTTTATTTTCGATTTTTATCTTCGCTTCTTTGGATTTTTTCTCGTGCAATTTGATTTCTAATTCTTGGAATTCAATTTCTTTCGAAAGTGATTCAAATTCGCGGTTGTTACGAACGTTATTTTGTTGTTCCTTGTACTTTGCAATTGCAGCTTCACTGTCTTTTGAAGCAATCTTACGATCAGAAATCTCAGTTTCCAATTCTTTGATTTCGTCGTTGATTTTTGCAATTCGCGTGTTCAATCCACCGATTTCATCTTCTAAATCTTGAACCTCTAGAGGCAATTCACCACGAATTGTGCGAATGCTGTCAATATTAGAATCGATTTTTTGAAGTTCAAAAAGCGCATCCAATTTGTCTGCGATTGTAGCTTCCTTTTTAGTTGCAGTTGCTGCCATGTGCTAAAAGTAGTTTATCGGATTTGTATTTATTTCTGTTAAACGGATTGCAAAGTTAATAAATTTTTCCTTTAGTTTATCAGCAATTATTTTTGATGTAAATTGTTCACTTTCATAATGTCCGATATCGGCAATTACGATTCGATCTTCGGCGTCAAAAAACTCATGATACTTGAAGTCTCCAGTGATGAAAATATCCGCTTTTTTAGACATAGCTGTCTTCAATAAAAAACTTCCAGCTCCACCACAGACGGCAACCTTGCTGATTTTATTGTTCAATAACTTTGTGTGTCGAATGGTACCGCAATGAAAGGTTTTTTTCAACAAACTCAAAAATTCAATTTCATCCATCGGGTTTTCCAATTCCCCAATCATTCCTGCGCCTTCATGCTGATTTTCATTTTGAATTGGATATACTTCAAAAGCTACTTCTTCATACGGATGAGCTTTATTCATAGCGGCTAGAACAGATGAAATTTGATAATTACTTACCAAATATTCAACGCGATATTCTTCAACTTCTGATTTATTCCCCCTTTCTCCGATACTCGGATTCGCTAAATCATTTGGTTTAAATGTGCCAACACCCGAAGTTCGAAAATGACATTCTTCGTAATTTCCGATCTTTCCTCCTCCTGCGTTAAAAATCGCTTGATCGACCTTATTCAATGATTCTTTTGGCACAAAAACAACCAATTTTGACAAGTTTGCTTTCATTGGACTTAAAATATTCACATTCTGAAGCTCGATTCGTTTGGCAATTTCGCGGTTCACACCGTAAAAATGATTGTCTAAATTCGTATGTATAGCATAAAGTGCGATTTTATGTTGAATGCATTTTGCGATGACGCGCTCCACGTAATTCGAACCTGTGATTTTTTTCAATCCCTTGAAAATGATGGGGTGATGGGCAATTACAAGGTTACTTCCTAGTGAAATAGCTTCATCAATTACAGCCTCAATCGCATCCAAACAAATGAGAACGGATGTAACCTCCCATTCTTTTCTACCACAAAGCAACCCTGAATTATCATACGATTCTTGCAGAGCTAAGGGATAAGATTCCTCTATATAAGAAACGATTTCAGCAATTTTCATGTTACAATTTTCGAGTTAAACCAAATGTGAAACCAATAGCAGAAGTTCTGTGTAAATAACCATTGTATTTCGTGTAACTATCCGTTAATTGACGACGATATTGGGCACTAATTCGCAAGCCAAAATTATTTTGGAAGTTCAACACCATTCCAGCTGATCCAACGGCAGACAAAACAAATGAATTCAAATTCGAATATGTTTTTATCTTCGCTTCATCTTTTCCTCCCAGGGAATCCGTCCAGTTCTGTGATTGAAGATAAGCGACTTGCATTTGTGGAATAAGCCCACCGCCAATGAAAAACTGAAAATTCTTTCCTGTTTGAAATTTCACTTGCAAAGGCATTCCTATGTATCGATATTTCGTTTCATAATTAAAAGAGGAATCACTTGTAGAAGATTTCCAAGCATATTGTTCACCGTTTTGAATAAATGAAAGTCCACCATCAAAAACAAAATGCTTCGAAATAGGTGAAACCATGCCAATGGAGTATGACCATAAATTAATTTTCGTTTCGTTTGCTCGTTCACCAAGCGCTTTGTTCAAAAAATCAGGATTTGATTCTAATGTTCGATTAACAGAAAAAATTCCTGCTTCCAAATAAACGGAAGAACTTGAATCTTTCTCAGTTGATTTCTTTTTTTCTTCCGAAACAGTTACCAATTGTGAAAAAGAAACTTTGGCAAAAAACAGAAATAAAAGTGTTAAATATTTCATGCATCAAAGATATACATTTGATTTTACAAGTTCAATGAATATCGTTAACTCATGAATTAACTGAAAACCAACAAACATCTATTGGATATGAAATAGCTATTCACAAAAATTAATACTTATGGAAACAGAATGGAATATAGACAACTTACATAGCGTTGTTGGATTTAAAGTTAGACACATGATGATTTCTAACGTAACTGGAACATTTGGAAACTTCTCAGCAGAGACTATTACGCAATGAGAATTTATTATTTCATAAAAAAGGCTACTCAAATTTGGTAGCCTTTCTTTTTTTAGTTTATAATTTAAAAATCACCTTTCATAAATTTCTTATGAATTCGTGAATCATTGGAAATTATATTCAAATAGTACATACCTGACTGTAGCTCAGAAATATTGATTTCGAAGTCTGTTGAAGTGTCTGAACCTGCCATAACAATTCGACCGTTCAAATCTAAAATTTCCCAATTACTAAAAGATTCCTCCAAAAACACATGAATTGCATTCGAAGCGGGATTTGGAAAAATTGCTACCGTTTTTTCTAATTCAACTGAACTAACAACAGGAGAACTTGAGCAAGCACATTTGTTTTTAACTCCATTTGTAAGAACCACTTCTGGTGCTCTGTAATTTGCTTTAACCCAACAATTTTGTCCGGGCTGAGTATTCGTTGCATTTCGAATTCGTATGGTGTACCAACCATCGTAAGCTGCATTGACAGTGAAGTCATACGGGCCTGATTGAGAAATGGAATCTACTGATTGACAATCTTTATCCAAAATCACTAATTCAATTCCACTTAATGTATCCGAAGGAAAAACTGAAAAAATCATGTCTGTTCCTGCTTTGGCATAAATTCTCCCAACAGTTCTACAATCCTTTGAATTTGCCGGAAGCGCTCCACCTTGCTGTAAAGAAGATAAGTATGAATCACCTAAATCATTGGCCATTTCCCATTCTTGAACAATGTTTTTACTAGGCCGAACGTAATTATCTGTAATTCCTTGAGGCGCCCAAACTGAATATCCTCTTCTTCCCTGAGCTGCAGTTCCATCGCATGGAGGAATGGAAATATCGACTTTTCCTCCACCGTAAACTGTTCGCTGCGCAGTTCCGTTCGCTCCTGAATAATCAATTAGAATTGTTCCGTCAGCCCAAGAGGTTTGTACCCCTGTTAAATTCTGCCATTGCGTCCAACTATCTGTTACAGCAACCAAAGCCTTCGCCTGTCTTTCGATAACCAATGCATCAGCCGCTTGCCATCTCACTAAATAGGCTCCTTCTTTAAATCGAAGATTTTGATGACACCAAAGTAAGTTCTCGATATCACTTCGGGTTGGTAATGTTGAATCTACTTTTGGATCATGAGTAAAACGATTTCCATTGTAACCAATATTGAAAAGGTCCTCGAAAAATATTTGAGGAGCGCCATCAACTGCTAGTGCTATCGCATGAACCATACTATTTCGACCATCATTTGGCTCAACTTCAGTTCCTAGTGCTGTATTCCAACCAACGTAATTACCTTGTGTGTTTAATTGTGGCCTGAACGTATCGTGGTTATTTACAAAAGGAACCGTTCGCTGACGATTTATTTGTTGAGAACCAGGCAAAGTTGCTAAGTCATAATTTCCATTTCCTGCAACAATATTTCGTAGATTTCCTCTTAATGAAAAATCAAATGTTCCAGATCTATTTTGAACCTGATTACACCAGCCATCCATTTCATTGATCCCTCCAACCCACTCTCCAACAGAAAATAAATCGGTTCCACCACTTGCCCAACCTGCATTATTTTGTAAGTTCCATAAAATATCTTCGGCAACACTGGCTGGAAAATGTTTAACGGCATCCAAACGAACACCGTCCCATCCCATTTGCTTTTTATACCAAATCATCCAATTTCTCATGCCGTTTCGCATGTAATCTGATGTTTGTGTTGGATTGTAGGTTAACGCGTTGCTGCTTTGACCAAAAGCACTGCTTTCAAAAGAAATGTCTGGCCCCCAGTATGGACTGTTTATTTCATTCGTACAACATGGATTGTTTGGATTCGGATAAAAGTTCTGCCAATTTTTGGGAAATCTACCCGCTCTCGCATAGTAGTTTAAAGAAGTTTCATTATTTCCAGGTGTAGCAAAACTCGAATATCTGAAATTCTTATACCGATTTGTTTCACCATCATCCATTGCAGCCGGGTCTTGTCCTCCGCTTCCTGTTTGACTACCAGCACCAACCACATGGTTTAGAACAACATCCTGAATTACATCGATACCATTCGCCTTAAAAACAGCCATCATTCGTAGTAATTCGTCTTTGTCACCCATGCGAGTTTTAACATTTCCTTTTTGCCATTTATCTCCTAAATCGTAGTGATCAAAAGGAGCATATCCGACACTATTCGTGCCTGTGTTTTTAATTGAAGGGGGTATCCAAACAGCATCTATTCCCATCGATTTTAATCGAGGTGCTAATTCAGTTAAATAATTTGCCCAACCATTTTGATAATTGTTATTCCAATAGTCCCACCAAAAACCTTGTAGTACTAATTGACGATTCGTTGGATTTACATTAGAAGGTGGGTTTGGATTTGTTGATTCAAAATTATAAGCTCCAGTCGCACTGTTAAATGTAATGTTGTATTCTCCTGCCGGAACTTGAATGTTCGGACCATCTTGAACACCTGTGCCAGATGGAAAGCTAGAATTCCCCCAATTCACTGTCCAAGAAGCATTTTGTCTGAATTTTAATTGTTCAGCAGCATTAAACGTGTAGGTTAAGGTCCAATTGGTATTATCCGTCGAATTCATATTGACATCACTCGCCCAATTGGTAAATGTTCCGATGATACTTACTGTTTGCCCGAACGTGAGCAATGAAGTTAGAAACAAGCAAATAAACATAATTACTTTTTTCATATTGTAGCCGTTTTAGTAGTAGTTTTTATATAAAAGTTTCCTGCTTTCACGGGAATATTTTCATCAAAAAGTATCAATTCAAGATCCTGAGATCCTTTATTTATAATTTCACATTCATTCTGAGAAACTCGAATTTCAAGCGGTTGATTTCTTAAAAGTATCTGAAAACGGTATTGCTTCCAATTTTTTGGAATTACTGGATTTATTTTTACCGAGTCTGACAATACGCGGATTCCAGCCATTCCCTCAACAATTGCCATCCAAGTTCCAGCCATACTTGTAATGTGTAGGCCTTCATCAGCTTCATGATTGTAATCATCAAGATCTAAACGAGACGTTCGAAGATACAATTCATACGCTTTATCCAAACGACCAATTTTAGCCGCAAGAATACTGTGGATGCAAGGGGAAAGTGATGATTCATGAACGGTTTTCGGTTCGTAGAAATCGAAATTGTCTTGAATAGTTTTTAAGTCAAAATGGTCTTCAAATAAATAAATTCCTTGAAGTACATCTGCTTGCTTTATAAAAATTGAACGTAAGATTCTATCCCACGACCAATGTTGATTGATCGGACGCTCTTTTTCAGGAATATCGGACGCTGTAAGCTGTTCTTTGTCCATGAAATTATCTTGTTGAAGAAATACACGTGTTCCTTCCAAAACAGGAAAATAAACGTTTTCTACCAAGTGATTCCACGATTTAATTTCATCGTTTGTTAATAAAGCTCCCACTTTTGGAGAAACTTCTTTTTCAACTTCCAAAGCATATTGAACACACCAGCGAGCTATGTAATTCGTATACCAATTGTTGTTGACGTTATTTTCGTATTCGTTTGGACCAGTTACGCCAAGCATGACATATGCATTTTTCGCTTCAGACCAATTAAATCGCTGTGTCCAGAATTTTGCAATTGCAATAAGAACAGGTCTACCATATTTTTCAAGGTAGGAATGGTCGCCTGTATGTCGAACGTAGTTATAAACTGCAAATGCTATTGCACCATTTCGGTGAATTTCTTCGAAGGTAATTTCCCATTCGTTATGACATTCTTCACCGTTCATGGTAACCATCGGATAAAGCGCGGCTCCATTTTTAAAACCGAGTTTTTCAGCATTTTCAATGGCCTTATCCAATTGATTGTATCGGTAAATCAGTAATTGTCGAGCTACTTTCGGATTTGCTGTTTTGAGATAAAAAGGCAAGCAATAAGCTTCCGTATCCCAATATGTTGCTCCTCCGTATTTTTCACCTGTAAAACCTTTAGGACCGATGTTTAATTTCTCATTCTTGCCAGTATAAGTCTGATAAAGTTGAAAAATATTGAACCTAATTCCCTGCTGCGCCGCAACATCGCCTGAAATCTCAATATCGGCTTTCGACCAAATTTCTTCCCAAGCTGCAATGTGATTATTCAATAGATAATCGAATCCATTCATGTATGCCTGACGAACATTGTTTATGGATCTGGGGATCACTGAAAACTCAGAATGCGAAATTGTAGAAACGATGGAAACGTATTTTTTTAGTGTGTAACGATTCCCTTTCTCAACATAATGTTCAAAATTATTTTCTACGAAAAAGGCTTTTGAAACGTGATTCGGATGAATCTCTAACAATTCGTCGTTCTTCCAAAACGAAAAGCGCATTGCTGTTGAAACTGAGAAATTTGTTTTCTTCGTTTTTGAACAGACATAACCTTTTTTCACATCCACTTTATGGCTGTCCTCCTCCCAAAAAAATTCGTCGTAATTGGAATCGTGATTCATTACGTTTCCATCGAGATAAGGGGTGAATTTCACATTTCCTGAAAAATTTAACGGCGTCACTATATAGCGAATTGCAGCAATTTCCTCATCGTGCATCGAACAAAAACGCAACGACTCTACTTCAAGTTCTTTCCCATTCTTGAATCGAACCTTCATTCTACGTGAGAGTGTTCCTGACTTCATATCCAACTCACGTTGAAAAGACAAAACTTCTTGATGATGCACATCCAATTGTTCACCATCAATTTCAATGTTGATTCCGATCCAATTGCATGAATTCAATACTTTTGCAAAATATTCAGGATAACCATTTTTCCACCATCCAACACGTGTTTTGTCGGGATAATAAACACCTCCAACGTAGCTGCCTTGCAGTGAATCTCCCGAATATTTTTCTTCAAAATTTGCTCGTTGACCGAATGAACCATTTCCAATGCTAAAAATACTTTCAGCTTGTTTTTGCTTCGAAGGGTCAAATCCTCTCTCAATAATTTTCCACGCGTCTATTTCGAATAAGTTGTTCATTGCTTAAAAAGTAAATTCCGTTAAATCGTTGTAATAGTGGTCAGCAAGATGTTTAATATTTTCATTTCCAATTCCAATTGCTAGAAAACCTCCTGCTTTTGCTGCTTGAATGCCACTTGCGGCATCTTCAAAAACAAGGCATTCAGAAGTTTCTAATCCAAGATTTGATGCTGCTTTAAGAAAGACCTCAGGACTTGGTTTTAGGTTTTCCACCATCGAACCATCAATGACTGTATCAAAATAATCTTCAATTTCGATGAGCTTTAAAATTCGTTTGGCATTCTTACTAGATGAACCAACACCTAATTTGATTCCCCTGGCTTTTGCTTTTGACAAAGTCTCAACGACACCATTCAGACAATTCTGTTGTGTCAAATTTTGAATAGAATCTAAATAAGACTCATTTTTAAAATCAAGAAGATTATTAAATTCCTCGCTGCTTAGAACGGCATTTCCTAGGTTCAAAATATATTTCAATGAATCTACTCGACTAACACCTTTTAAATTTTCATTCTCTTCCTCAGAAAAATCAATACCTAGCATATCAGCTGTTTTTTGCCAAGCTAAAAAATGGTTGTGCTCAGTTGAAACCAAAACTCCATCCAAATCGAATATAAATCCTTTGTAGTCGCTATTCGTTTTCATTGATTCGTAATGTAAAAAATGCGGCAACTATTATCAAAACGCCTCCGATTGTCACGGCTGCCATGCGAGAGCCATCAAACCAATGCTCCATTATTTTACCAAAGAAAAGAGATGCAAGAATTTCTGGCAAGACGATGAAAAAGTTGAAAATCCCCATGTAAATTCCAATCTTATTTTGTGGTAAACAACCAGTTAACATTGCATAAGGCATTGATAAAATACTACTCCATGCAATTCCAACCATTCCCATTATCAGAAAAAGCATCCAGATGTTTTCCTTCCCACCAACAAAATTGATCATAATCAAACCAATTCCGCCAATTATTAAGCAAATAAAATGTGTCCACTTCATGGAAAATTTTGAGGCCAATAAAGGAAGTGCAAGGGCAAATAAAAAGGTAACTACATTTTCAAAAGAATAGGTTAAACCTGCTAAATTCTGACCTTCGGTATAAATTTGTGATCCTGGTTCACCTCCAAAAATTTCAACTGCAACCGTTGGTGTATAGAAAAACCACATTAAAAAGAGTCCAGGCCAAGTCAAGAACTGAATCAATGCCAATTTTTTCATTCGTTTTGGCATATTTTTGAGCGAATCAACTATCTCATCAAATCCAGCACCGAAACCTTTGGATTCTTCTTTTTTCCGATCTTCTAGTTCCAAAGTAGTTGGAGGATATTCACGAGAGGTAAAAACTGTGTAGAGCACTGCCCCGATAAATGCAACCGCTCCCAAGTAGAAACTCCATTTCACGTTATCAGCAACTTGACCGCTCGCACCAACGGAAGACACATGCAGCCAATTGGTGAAAATCCATGGTAAGGCAGAGGCTACAGTGGCACCTAAACCAATGAAAAAACTTTGCATTGCAAAACCTTTGGCACGTTGATTTTCAGCTAAATTATCTGCAACGAAGGCACGAAAAGGTTCCATAGAAATATTGATTGAGGAATCTAAAATCCAAAGTAAACCTGCTGCCATCCAAAGTGATGAAGAATTGGGCATTAAGATTAAACAAATGGAACTTAAAATTGCACCAATAAGAAAATAAGGACGTCTTCTTCCCAATTTCGGATGCCAAGTCCTGTCACTTAAATAACCAATAATCGGTTGAACTAATAAACCGGTTAGCGGAGCTGCTAACCACAACGCTGGAATTTCTTCTGGCTTTGCACCCAAATTTTCATAGATGGAACTCATGTTGGCCATTTGGAGTCCCCACCCAAATTGAATTCCCATAAATCCGAAACTCATGTTCCAGATTTGCCAAAAGGAAAGTTTAGGTTTATTGTTTAGCATACGAATGGATTTATTTATACAATACTTGATAACCAAACGGCTCTAATTCAACAGTATAGGTCGAATTTATTTTTTTCGTTTTGTTGCAAAAAAGGTTAATATATTTTCCTTTCAGTAGCTCAGACTTAATTGCAATTGTTTGTTTTTTATCTGAAAAATTCAATAACGTTAAAACTTGACTTCTATTTTTCTCTCTTAAAAAAGCCAATATTTTTTGATTATCATCAGAAACTAAAAAGATTGGTTTTGAGCCATAAATACCATTCCAAAGTGCCGGATTCTTTTGATGAAGTTTCAACAAATCTGTGTAAAATGAAACTAAATCCATTTTTTTCCATTCAATGGTGTCTTTCTCAAAAAAACGAAGTCGTTTACTTAACGAAGTCTCTTGACCATTGTATACCAAAGGCATTCCATCAATCAAGGAAGCAAAAACTGCAAACGTTTTATATGCATTTACCATACGTTCCATTTCAGTTCCGTTCCAGGAATTTTCATCATGGTTGGAGGTAAAATTCATCTTATAATGATCAGCAGGATATTGGTCATTTTTAAAATAGTTTACCAAATCAGAAACTTTCTTTTTGTCCTGTGCTACGCCATTCATGATGTGATGCAATTCCCAACCATAAGTCATATCAAATGCTTTTGTCATTGGAAGTTCCTCTGCCTCTGCCAACATGAAAACCTTTTTAGTAGCATCTAATTCTTTGCGCGCTTCTATCCAAAAGTCAATTGGCACCCAGCCAGCAACGTCGCATCGAAAACCATCAATATCGGCGTTTGTTAGCCAAAACTTCATTGAATTGATCATTGCTTTTCGCATTTCTTTGTTATCGTAATTCAAATCAGCAACATCCCACCAATCTGTTCCGATTGTCGGTTGCAGATTTCCT
>Ga0194116_10006376_pt1 | contig 12605 bp, 14 predicted proteins | sample TA2MahsurfametaG_4_FD_148617 | JGI IMG/M metagenome (GOLD analysis project Ga0194116, IMG submission 148617) | Freshwater microbial communities from Lake Tanganyika, Tanzania - TA2015008 Mahale S9 surface | ecosystem: Environmental > Aquatic > Freshwater > Lake | place: Tanzania: Lake... | reverse complement strand
ACCTGCGCCTGGTGGTGAGCGTGGCGAAGAAATACACCAAGCGGAACATGGAACTGCTGGACCTGATCCAGGAGGGCACGATCGGTTTGGTGCGGGGCGTGGAGAAGTTCGATCCCACCCGCGGCTACAAGTTCTCCACCTATGCCTATTGGTGGATCCGCCAAGGCATCACACGGGCGATTGCGGAGAAAAGCCGCACGATCCGCCTGCCGATCCACATCACCGAAACCCTCAACAAGCTCAAGAAGGGCCAGCGGGAACTCAGCCAGGAGCTGGGCCGCACCCCCACGGTGACGGAACTGGCTGAGTTCGTGGAGCTGCCGGAGGAGGAGGTAAAGGATCTGCTTTGCCGCGCCCGCCAGCCGGTGAGCCTGGAAACGAAGGTGGGCGACGGCGACGACACCGAACTGCTGGATCTACTGGCGGCTGATGGCACCCAGCCTGAAGAGCTGGTGGATGGCGAGTGCCTGCGCAGCGACATGCGCGATCTGCTCGATCAGCTGCCTGAGCTGCAGGGCCGGGTGTTGAAAATGCGCTACGGCATTGGTTTGGAGGAGCCGATGAGCCTCAGCTCGATCGCCCGCGAACTCGAGATGAGCCGCGACAGGGCCCGCAGCCTGGAGCGCCGGGCCCATGAGGAGATGCGCCGGCTCTCCCAGAAGATGGGCGCCTACCTGGCGGCCTGAGCTTCAGAAAAACTGGTCGAAGTTGTCGAAGTCAACGGCGCTGAAGGTGCCGTTCTCCACCTGCAGCATCAGGCGCTCCAGCTGCACCCACAGGGCGCCGGCTGTGGCCAGTGAGAGCAGCAACGCCACCAGCAAGGCGGCACCGGCTGCGAAGCCGAACACCTGCAGGCTGCCGCCGATGAACAACGTGATGCCCAACACGATGCCGGTGTAGCTGAGGTTGGTTTCGAAGCAGCCCAGGGGCAGCAGGGGCAGGCGATCTTGCTTCCAGCCGTTCAGCTTGTCTTGCACCAGGCGGGCAAAGGTGAGACCGCAGAGCACACCCATGGCTAGGCCCACACCCGCCAGCACGTAGGGCGGCTGGAGATAGGGAGCGAACTCCAGCAGGATCTCCTGGGCATCCAGGTCGCCGTAGTCGCCGCTGGCCAGGTCCTGGGCGGCTTCGCTCAGGTTGATCGGGGCCAGAGACATCGCAGTGCGTTCAGGTGGCGCCGACCCTAAGCGGCCAGGGGATTGAGCCGGGTGAACAGCTGATCGCGCAGGCGCCGCACCAGGCGCTGAGGCGCGAAGGTGCGGCCCACAAGCTCCAGCAGACCGCGCAGATCCTCGGTGTTGAGGCGGTCGTCGCGCACGAGGGTTAGCAGCAGGCGTTCGCGGATGCTGCGGCCCTCCTGGCCCAGCAGCAGCTTGAGCCCGGCGCCGGCTACGGGCAGCAGTTCAGCTCCCACGGCACTTTCATCGTTTTCCACCACCGCCAGCAGGCTCTCGAGCCGCTGCAGCTGCAGGCGCCCTTCGCCGTCAAACAGCACCTCCAGCAACTTTTCGCGCATTTCGGCGGTGTCGCCGGCCAGCAGCCGCTTGGCCACATACGGATAAGCCACGCGGATGATCCGGAAGCTGGGATCGAGCCGCAGGGCCAGACCCTCCTGACTCACCACCGCCCGGATGATCAGGGCGAAACGGGCCGGCACGCGGAAGGGATAGGCATACATCAGCTCCGAGAAGCGATCGGTGATCGCCTTGAAGTTGAAGGAGCCCACGTTGTCGCCCAGGGCGCCGCCCAGCACTTCTTCCAGGGCCGGCACGATCGGCGTCAGGTTGGTGTTGGGGTTCAGGAAGCCCAGATCCACAAAGTCCTGAGCCAGGGCTGCGAAGTCGCGATTGATCAGGTGCACCACGGCGCCGGTGAGGGTGAGGCGGTCGCTGTCGCTGATCGAATCCATCATTCCGAAGTCCACATAGGCCAGATGGCCCAGGGCTCCGGTTTTGCCTGGCAGGGCGAAGAGGTTGCCGGGGTGGGGATCGGCGTGGAAATAGCCGAACTCCAGCAGTTGCTGCAGGCCCGAGATCACGCCGGTGCGGATCAGCGAGGCCGGATCGAGGCGCTGGGCTTCCAGCTCCTGGCGCTGCTGCAGCTTGGTGCCATTGATCCAGGTGGTGGTGATCACCCGCTGGGCCGAGAGGCTGCGGTCCACCCGCGGCACGATCACTGCCGGGTTGCTGGCAAACAGGCGTCCGAAGCGTTCGGCGTTGTCGGCTTCGCGCCGGTAGTCGATTTCCTCAAAGAGGGAGCGGCCGAATTCATCGATGATTTCGCCGAGGCCGAAGCCCAGGTTGAGCGGCAGCAGCGGTGCGGCCACCACCCCCATCAGCCGGATCAGCACCATGTCGCGGCGCAGTTGCTGGGTGAGATGGGGGCGTTGCACCTTCACGGCCACCCAGGAGCCGCCCACTGGTTTGGCGCGGTACACCTGGCCGAGGCTGGCGGCGGCCACGGGGTGGTCGGGGAAGTCCTCAAACAGCTGCTCCACCGGAGCCCCCAGCTCCTCCTCGATCGTTTGCAGCGCGATGGCGTGGGGGAAGGCGGGCAGGTTGTCCTGCAGCTTGGTGAGCTCATCGAGCCAGTCGCGCCGCACCAGGTCGGGCCGGGTGGAGAGGGCCTGGCCGAGCTTGATGAAGCAGGGCCCCAGGTTGGTGAGGGTGGTGAAGATCCGCTGGCCCAGCCGCTGCTGCACCTTCGGGTCGCGGCTGCCGCTCTGTACTGCCAATACCAACGCCAGCCCGAGTAGCTGGCTGAGCAGCACCACCAGCCGGCTGATCAGGAGCCATGGGCGCAGCAGCAGCCAGCGCAAATCAGCCCCCGGGTCGTAGCGATGGGCGGGGCTGCTCAACACAGGTGGCGCGTCACACGGTGGGCAAACTCTAAGGAGATCGCCTGAGGGGCCATGGCTCTGCTGGAGCGCCTGCTGGCTGGTCCCCCGCCGTTGCCCCTGCACCTGCCGGCCCACGGCCGCGGCCGCGCCCTGGCACCCGGGCTGCGCCGTTTGCTTCGCCAACCGCCTGGTCGCTGGGATCTGCCGGAATTGCCGGAGATCGGTGGGCCGCTCGAGGCCGAGGGGGCCGTGGCGGATGCGCAGGCGGCGGCCGCAGTTATGTTGGGGGCGCAGCGCTGCTTGTTTGGCGTGAATGGAGCCAGTGGCCTGCTGCAGGTTGGCTTGCTGGCCCTGGCGCAGCCCGGTGAGCGGGTGCTGTTGCCCCGCAACCTGCACCGCTCGCTGCTGCATGGCTGCCTGCTGGGCCAGTTGCGCCCGGTGCTGTTTGATCTGCCGTTCGATCCGGCCACGGGGCTGTGGCTGCCTCCCACGCCGGCGAGCTTCGAGAAGCACCTGCTTGAGGCTCTGGCGGCAGGACCGCTGGCGGCGGTGGTGCTGGTGTCGCCCAGTTATCAGGGGCTGGCCGCTGAGCTGCCAGCCCTGGTGGCTTTGGCTCATCAACACGGGCTGCCGGTGCTGCTCGATGAAGCCCATGGCGCCCATCTGGGCCTCGATCCCCGCCTGCCGCCATCGGGTTTGGCCAGTGGTGCCGATCTGGTGGTGCAGTCGTTGCAGAAGGCGGCGGGCGGGCTTGCCCAGAGCGCCGTGCTGCTGCAGGGGCCTGGCGTGGATGAGCACTGCAGCCAGTCCATCGAGCGGGCGCTGCTCTGGTTGCAGACCTCCAGTCCCAGTGCCTTGCTGCTTGCTTCGGCGGCGGCTTCGCTCAGCCATCTCCATAGCGCCACCGGCCGCCGCCAGTTGAGTCGGGCCCTCTCGATCGGCTTGGCGTTGCGCGAGCGTTTGGAGCGGCTCGGCGTGCCCCTGCTGCCCACATCTGATCCCCTGCGCCTGTGCATCCATACCGCCGCCATGGGCATCAATGGCCTGGAGGCCGATGCCTGGCTGATGGAGCGGGGCGTGATCGCGGAGCTGCCGGAGCCCGGCTGCCTCACGGCGTGCCTGGGGTTGGAGCCACCGCGGCGGGTGCTGCGTCTGTTGCCCCAGCGCCTCGATCAGTTGCGGCGGGCGTTGGGGGGCGACCCGATGGCTCCGTTTTCGGCGCCGCCCATCCCGCCGTTGGCGGAGCCTGAAGTGCCGCTGGAGCTGGCTTGGCGAGCACCGCAGCAGCGCTTGCCCCTTGCCGAAGCCAGCGGGCGCGTGGCCGCCGAACCGCTCTGCCCCTATCCCCCCGGGATCCCCCTGCTGATTCCCGGTGAGCGCATCGATGCCGATCGTGCGGCGTGGCTGGTGCCGCAACAACAGCTGTGGCCCGGCCAGATCGCTGATACGGTGAGCGTTGTGGCCGATTAAGAGCCGATGGGAGCCCCAGGCGACGGCCCCTTCCAGTGGGACTTCGTGACGCCTGGGCTGCCCGATGCGGCCTTCGCCGATGCACCGGGCTTCAGTCCCACGCCGCTGGAGCTGCGGGTGATGCTGCTGGCCCACCTGCGTCCGCGCCCCGATTCGCTGGTGTGGGATGTGGGCGGCGGCACCGGCGCCCTGGCTTTGGAAATTGCTCGGCTGATGCCCGCCGGGCAGGTGCACACCCTCGAGCGCGACCCCGAGGCGATCGAGCTGCTCAAGCGCAACGGCCAGCGCTTCGGCGCCGCCAACCTGCACATCCATGCCGGTGACGCCCCCGAAGGCCTCGCCCAGCTGCCGCCCCATCCCGATCGCGTGCTGCTGGAGGTGGGACGGCCGCTGCGGCAGGTGCTTGATCTGGTGTGGGAAGCCCTGGTTCCGGAGGGGCGCCTGGTGATCAGCACCGCCAGCCTGGAGGGGTTGGTGGATGCCACCGACACCCTCAGCCGTCTGGAGGCCCGCGATCTTCAGGTGGTGCAGGCCACGGTGCATCGCATGCAGCGCCGCGGCAGCCAGGCCAGGCTGGCGGCGGCCGAACCGCTGTTTCTGATCGCCGCTGAACGCCCTTGATTCCGTCGCCCCGCACCCGCACCTCGCCCCAGCGTTTGCTCAGCGGTTACGCCGTTGGGGCGTTTGGGTTTGTGGTGGTGGTGCTGGGGGGCTGGTGGTTCACCCTGGCGCTCGGTGTGATGGTGCACCTGGGGCTGCTGGAGTACTTCCGCCTGGCCCGCTTCAAGGGCATCCGCCCCGCCAGCAAAACCACCTTGGTGCTGGTGCAGTTGCTGCTGATCACCACCCAGTGGGCCCATGGCGGCGATGCCCAGGCCCTGGGCTTTTCGGCGGATCTGGCGGCGGCGGTGCTGCCGCTCTCCGGCGCTGCGATCTGCGGCTGGCTGCTGCTGCAGCCGCTCACCGGCAGCATCGCCGACATCGCCTCTTCCATTTTTGCTCTGTTTTATCTGGGCTTTCTGCCCAGTTATTGGATCCGCCTGCGCGATCTCACCGATCCCGCTCTGGCGCCCCGCTTGAGTGGCCTCACCCAGGCTTGGCCCCACCTCAGCTCCGGCATGGTGCTGATGCTGATGGCCTGCTTTCTGATCGTTGCCACCGATATCGGTTCCTATGTGATCGGCCGCCGCTATGGCCGCCGGCCCCTGTCACCGATCTCGCCGGGCAAAACGATCGAAGGCGCTTTGGGTGGTGTGGGTTGTGCCGCGTTGCTGGGCGGGGCCTTGGCTGAAGTGCTGGGGTGGAACTGGGGCTGGGCCGTGGGTGCGTTGCTGGGCGTTGTGGTGGCGCTGTTTGCCCTGGTGGGCGACCTCACCGAATCGATGATGAAGCGCGATGCCGGGGTGAAGGATTCCGGTGATCTGCTGCCCGGTCACGGCGGGATCCTGGATCGGATCGACAGCTACCTGTTCACCCCGGCGGTGTTTTTCACGGTGGTCACCCTGCTGCTGCCCCTGATTCGCTGAGGGCAGCTCAGGGCGACACCCGTGCCCGGCCCTGCAGTTGCAGCAGCCCTCCTTCGAGGTTGGCCTCCTCGATCGTGATGTTGGGATCGGCCGGCAGCGCCACGCAAGGTTTGCCGTCTTCGCCGCAGAGCTCCAGATGGCCATCCACGGCGCGGGGGATGGTTTCGCAGCGATGCTCCTGGGCTTGCAGCACCAGCCGGTCGCGCTCGATGCTCACGCTCTTCAGCGGGGTGAGCCCCAGCAGCCCATCCACCAGCTGATCGCCCAGCGGCCGCCAGTGCGGTGTGCAGAGGGAGCGGCCCAGGCCACCGGCGGAAAACGCCACGGTGCCCTCGATGTTGAACGGGTGTTCCAGCTGCACTGCCTTGCCCCGCAGCAGATTGCCCACCTGCACCTCGATCGCATCGCTGCGCAGCTCCACGCGTTCGATTTCGAGCGAACTGAACACCACACCTCGCGCCACCAGGCTCACCCCATCGAGCCGGCCGCGCAGCAGGCCCAGGCTGGAGCCGTGCAGCTGCAGCTCCAGGCTCTCCACCGCTTGACATTGCTGGCGAATCCAGAACTGCAGGCCGCTGGCCAGCAGTTGCAGCACGGGGCTGGAGCGTTGGGTTGGCGCGTCGTCAGCCATGCCAGATGCGAGCCACGGTGGTGGGCTGGTCGATGTGGGGCAGATGCCCGCAACACTCCAGCTCGGTGATGCGCTCTCCTAACAGAGCCTGCGCGGCCCGCTTCTGGGGCGCCCGCAGGATGCGGTCGTTCTGGCCCCAGAGCACCTGCAGCGGTTGGGTGGGCAAGGGATCGCCGCAGCCCGCGAAGCCGCCGCTGCGGGCGAAGGCCCCCAGAGCTCCGGCCCAGTTGGGGCAGGCCAGGTGCAGCGAGGCGATTTCCAGTTCCGCCGGCCCCACATCCCGATCCGGCATGGCAAAGGCTGAGCGGCAGAGCCCGCGGCGGATCGCCGGCAACCCCAGGAAGCGGGCCCCCAGTTGATCGAGCAGCGGTGGCACCGGCATCGGTTGCCCGGTGAGGCCTGCCGGCGCCAGAAGCAGCAAGCGCTCGATCTGCTCGGGGCAGCGGCGCGCCAGTTCCACCGCCACAGAGCCACCCATCGAAGCGCCGATCAACCCCACCCGCTGGGCGCCGCTGCGGCTGATCACCTCCTGCAGCACCTGCTCCAGGTGCTCGAGCACCGCCGCAGGGCCGTAGTTGGCTTCGAGCGGTCTGGGGCAGAAGCCGAAGCCGAACAGATCTGGGATGAACAGCTGATGGGTTGGGGCCAGCAACGGCGCCAGCCGCCGGAATTCCAGATGGGAGCTGTCGAAGCCATGCAGTGCCAGCACAGGCGGCCCTTCGCCCACCACGGCCACGGGCCATGGCCCGCCAGGGAGATTCGGGAGAGTCCACCACTGCACGGCGGCCGCCAGGGCGCGTCCATCGGGATCCAGGAGGCGATCAGCGGCCCGGGCCAGAAGCTCCTGGCCAGAGGAGGAGGGTGCTGTTGCGATCACGGTTCAACCCTGGCTGGCTTGCAGCTGGGCTTCGCTGCTGGTGGTGGTGCTCACCAGAGCCGCCAGCAGATCACTGGCTTGCACGGCAAAGGGCAGGTGGTGCAGATCGGATCCGGCTCTGCAGGCAAAGGCCGCCACCTCCTGCAGGGCACTGAGGCTGGCCTGCCCAAGGCCGAGTTCATCGAGGCTCACCGGCACGCCCAGGTCTTTGAAGAAGGGCAGCAGTTGCCGCCGCGCCTGGCCGGCCAGCCGGTTGCCGCCGATCACCTCTTCCAGGCGCAGCTGCACCAGGATGCCGAAACCCACCTTTTCGCCATGCAGGTGGCCATGGCTGGCTTCCAGTTGGGTGAGGCCGTTGTGCACCGCATGGGCAGCCACGGTGCGGCAGCGGGCACCGCCGATGCCACCGATCAGCCCGGCGGTGAGCCCGCTGGCCTCGGCCACCCGCACCCAGGCTTCGCCACCGGGTTGAGCCATCGCTTCGCGGGCCTCCAGCAGCAGTTGATCGCGCAGCACCCGCGCCATCTGAACCGCTTGCTGCACCAGGCCATCGCTGCTGGCACCGCTGCTCACGGAGGCTTCGTACCACTTGGCCATGGCATCAGCGATGCCGCTGGCCAGGGTGCGCGGCGGAGCCTGGGCCACAAGCGCGTGGTCAAACACCAGCAGATCCGGGCAGCGATCGAGGGCCACGTCGCCCTCGAAGGCTCCCTCGGCTGAATAAATGTTGGCCAGAGCCGTCCAGCCGGCGCAGGTGGCTGCGCTGGTGGGCACCGTGATGCAGGCCAGGCCGTGGCGGTGGGCCAGCAACTTGCCGGCATCGAGCACCTTGCCGCCGCCGGCGGCCACCACGGCATCGCAGCCACTGCTGCTCAGGATTGAGCTGATCCGTGCCAGGTCGCTCTCACAGCAGTCGTGCTCGAGTTCGGCCGTGGTGACGGCCCGATCGCATTGCCTCAGATCGGCGGCCAGCTGTTCCCGCAGCGATCGGGTGGCCTCAGAGCGGCCCAGCAGGAGTGGCCGGCGGCTGAGCTTCTCCAGCGCGGGAAGCGCTTCCTGCCACGCCCCTTCACCCCGCAGAACAACCGCTGGTGCGATCGCGTGTTGCTGCATGGAGATGCCCACGACCAGCCCAATTGCCAAGGGTCCACTGTAGAAGTGACGAGGCAGCGGGTTTGCCGTTTCCGCGATCTGGCATGGCACCACCACTTCCTTCCGATCCGGGCCTCGCGGCTTTTGGCTCCAGCCTCACCGCCATCACCCTGGCGGAGCTGGGCGACAAAACCTTCTTTATGGCGCTGATCCTGGCGGTGCGTCATAGCGCCCGCCTGGTGTTTGCCGGTGCCTTTGCGGCCCTGGCGGCCGTCACCCTGCTGTCGCTCGGGGTTGGTTATGGCCTGCGGGAGCTTCTGCCTCAGAGCCTCGTGCCCTGGATCGCCGCGGTGCTGTTCCTTGGGTTTGGCGCGAAGCTGCTGGTCGACGCCCAGGCTCTGGATGCAGGAGCTGCGCAGGAGGAGGCGCAAGAAGCGGAGGAAGCGGTGAACGCCGCCGAGCGAGGGCACGGGCAGGCGGGCCCCTGGGCCGTGATCTGGGAGGCCTTCGCCTTGGTGTTTGTGGCGGAGCTGGGGGATCGCACTCAGTTCGCCACCATCTTGTTGGCCACGGCTCCAGCCCAGGTGTTCAGTTTTGCCGGGCTCCTGGCCGGCACGCTGGCTGGCCATGCCTTGGTCACCTGGCTGGCGGTGGGGGCTGGCAAGTGGATTGGGGGCCGCGTGAATGAACAGCTGCTTTATCGCCTCAGTGGTGGCCTGTTCGTGGCGTTTGGCCTGGTGTCGCTTGTGCAGGCGCTGGCTTCGGTGCCCGGCCGCTGATTCTTCGGCTTTCCCCCTGTCTGCCGGGCCGGTTTGGCGTCAGATTGAGTGCAGTGGCGGAAGCAGCTGATGTCGAGGCGGGGATGGCGCACGCGGCTGGCCGACACCCTGATGCGCTGGGGTGCTGCACTTCGTCCGCCGCAGCCGCTCCCACCGGCACCAGCCCGGATCACCCTGCCGCCTGAACCGCGGCAGCCCGCTCAGATGAGCCAGTTGCCCGGTGTGCGTCCGCCGCTCTCGATTGAAAAGGCGGTGCGCAATCGCGATCTCACCGTGCTGAAGCGCGAAGCCTGCGATGCCCTGGCAGCCCTGGCGGCGGCCCATGCCCTGGTGACGTCCGCGCGGCTGGGCCAGATCCAGAACCTGCGCACCGATCTGGAGCGGGGCGAGCTGGAAGAACAAGACCTGGCTGATCTCGCCGGCGATTACCAGGCCTGGCAGAACGATCAGGTGCGCTTGTTTGACGCCTTGGCTTTGGTGCTGGGCATGGCCGTGCCAGAAGGACGCGCCTTTGACCAGATCGATGAGGAGATGGTTGAGGCGGCCGAGGCCCATCTCAATGCGTTGGCGGCTGAATATCAGCGCCGCCTGCTCAGCGATCAGTTCGAGGCTGGTCAGAAGGAGGGCTGAGCGGCGATGGCGCGTTTCCTCACCGTGCTCAAACCCCGCTCAGCCACCACGCCAGCTGGGCTGATTGAGGCGCTCACCCCTGTGCTGCAGGGCCTCCAGGCTGAGGTTGACCACCGCACCACCGCCCACCTGAGCGCGCTGCTGCGCGGCGGGCAGGAGCAGCTGCGCATGCAGTTGTTTGCCGATGTGCAGTCGAAAGCGGAGGGGCCTGTGCTGGAGCTGGTGTTGATGAGCCGGGAGCCGATGGGGCAGGGGGCACCGCAGACGCGGGTGGTGTTTGCCCAGCTGCTGCAGCTGGCAACAACAGCACTCCCTGACCTGGAGCTGAGCTTCCGCTCCGATCGCGATGGTGCGCTACCGGCCTGAACCCCGGCCCGTATGGTGAGCCTTGATTGTTGGCATTCAGTCAGGGAGTTCTGCGATGGGCATCCGCGTCGGCATTAACGGCTTTGGCCGCATCGGTCGCCTCGCCTTCCGCCGCGCCGTGAGCCTGCCGGACGTGGAGGTCGTGGGGATCAACGACCTGATCGATGTGGAGTACCTCTCCTACATGCTCCGCTACGACTCCACCCATGGGCGCTTCCAGGGTGATGTGCGGGTGGAGAACGGCCAGCTGGTGGTGAACGGCAAAGCGATCCGCATCACCGCTGAGCGCGACCCCAACAACCTCAACTGGGGTGCCGTGGGTGCCGATTACGTGCTCGAGAGCACGGGCTTCTTCCTCACCGATGAAGCAGCCCGCGCCCACATCAATGCCGGCGCCAAGCGCGTGGTAATGAGCGCCCCCTCGAAAGACGACACCCCCATCTTTGTGATGGGCGTGAACCACAAGAGCTATGCCGGGCAGCAGATCGTGTCGAACGCCAGCTGCACCACCAACTGCCTGGCGCCGATGGCCAAGGTGCTGCACGACAACTTCGGCATCGTGAACGGTCTGATGACCACGGTGCACGCCACCACCGCCACCCAGAAAACCGTGGATGGCCCCTCGGTGAAGGATTGGCGCGGCGGCCGCGGTGCCGGCCAGAACATCATCCCCAGCTCCACCGGTGCCGCCAAGGCCGTGGGCCGGGTGATCCCTGAGCTCAACGGCAAGCTCACCGGCATGGCCTTCCGGGTGCCCACGCCGGATGTGTCGGTGGTGGACCTCACCGTGAACCTGGCCAAGCCCGCCACCTACGAGCAGGTGAAGGCGGCGATGAAGGCCGCCTCTGAAGGGGAGCTCGCCGGAATCCTGGGCTACACCGAAGACGATGTGGTGTCGAACGACTTCCTCGGGGAGAGCTGCACCTCGGTGTTTGACGCCGGCGCCGGCATCGCCCTCACCGACACCTTCATGAAGCTGGTGTCGTGGTACGACAACGAGTGGGGCTACAGCTGCAAGTGCATCGACCTGATGCGTCACATGGCCACGGTGGGCTGATTCAAGAGCCAGGCCCAGAGGGGCACGCTGATCAGCGAGAGCAGCGTGCTCCAGAGCACCAGTTGCGCAGCCGGGAGTGATTCCCGGCTTTGTTGTGTGCTGGCCTCGGCCAACAGCAGCACCGACATGGCTGTGGGTGCGGCCGCTTGCAGCACCAGGGCATCGCGCAGCAGTGGTGCCCAACCCAGTGCCCGCGTGAATAGCAGCGCCACGGCCGGAAGCCCCAACAACTTGATCAGCAGCGCTGGCCGCAGGCCTGTGGGCTCGATCCGCTGGCCCAGAAGCAGGCCCAGCCGCATTCCCACCAACAGCAACATCAGCCAGATCACCAGCCGAGCTGGCCACCACAGCGCCGCAGCGATCGGTGCATGCCATGGCGAGATCAGTAGCGGCACCGCCACCAGCAGGGCTTGAACCACCGGTGTGGCCAGTAGCTGTTGGAGCAGCTGCCCGGGCCGTGCCCGTTCTCCATTGAGCAGCAAGGGGCCCAGGCTCCAGGTCACCAAGGTGCCCACAAGGTCGTAGGTGATGCTGAAACTGAGGGCTTCTGGCGGCAGCAGGGCCAGCGCCACGGGAAGGCCGAAATAGGCGGTGTTCCCCACCACAGCGCCCAATTGCAAGCTGCGCCTCGGCAGCAGGCATTGGCACCAGGGGTGTTGCGTGAGCAGCAAGCCACCCCCCGTGAGCACCAGGCTCAAGAGGGCCACCTGCAGGTTGCCGCTGTGTAAGCCGCCTTTGAGCAGCAGCCCCACCAGGCTGATCGGCACCCCCCAGCGCAACAGCAGCGGCGCCAGGTGGTGCCGCCATCGAGGACGCACACGCCCCAAGGCCATGCCGCAGAGCAGGCAAGGCGCGAGTTCGAGCAGCAGCTGCAGCATCCCTTCACCCTGCCAGCCGTTGCCGTTGGCCGCCGGCAGCGCTAAGGCTGAAGCAGCTGCGGGCGGTGCCATGGACGATCAGCCGATCACCCCCCATGCCGTGCCGGTGTTCGACGCCGAGGGCAACCTCACCTACATCGGCGACGACGGGCGCCGCTACGTGGTGGGCCCGCTGCCGGAGCTGGATGAGGCCAATGTGGATCAGGTGATGCAGCGCCTGCTGGCTGGGCAGACCCTGTTTTCCGATTTGGAAACACTGGCCAACCAATGGCTCGAGCAGGTGTGCGGTGCGGATTTGAGCCGCGCGGCGGCTCTGGCTCTGCTGCTTTCCAGCCTTGAGATGGCCCTTGATCCCGGTGACGACGATGCTTCGGCCTGATCGGCCTTGCATCGCGCCGGCGCTCTGGTAACTTTTGGAGCCGCTCGCAAGCCGCAAGGCCAGCAGCGGGAACCGAAGACC
>Ga0194116_10006373_pt1 | contig 12607 bp, 10 predicted proteins | sample TA2MahsurfametaG_4_FD_148617 | JGI IMG/M metagenome (GOLD analysis project Ga0194116, IMG submission 148617) | Freshwater microbial communities from Lake Tanganyika, Tanzania - TA2015008 Mahale S9 surface | ecosystem: Environmental > Aquatic > Freshwater > Lake | place: Tanzania: Lake... | reverse complement strand
ATCTTATTACTAAGAAATTAAGAATTTTTCTATACTTAATATGTAAAAAAGATTTTAAATTAAGTTCAAATAATTATTTATTATAAATATATTTATTTTTTAAAAATAATTATAATATTATTATTAAATAAACTAATTTTATTTTAAATGTAATTTAAATTAATTTCTTAAAATATGGATTTAATTTCCAAGTTTTATAATAGTAGTGATGAAGAAATAGAAGAAACTATCGAAAACATAAACAGTATCAATAAAGAAAATGAAAATTCAAATAATAATAATTTTAATATCATCAATAAAAATTTTATACAAGAAAAAGAATTGAAAAATCGAAATATTCAGACTCAATTAGAAAACCAAGAAATAGGAGAGAAGGAAAATAATAATATACCATTAAACGAATATAAAACTAATAATGTTCAAGAAGCAATACTGAATAATATTAATAATAAATTAAAGTCGATTGAATATGCACCAGAAGTAAACGTTCAAGATTTAATATTAAAAAAAGACATTGATAAATATGAAAAATTTAATTCAGGTTTTTTTGTGCCTTTAAAAACAAATCATTTAACAGGGTATATAAATTACCATACAATGAACGATTTTAATTTCAATGAGCAATACTATAATTTTAGTGCATATGGTTTCGCTCAAGATCCAACTGATTTCTCAGGAAATAAATTAATTGGAGATGTTAAAAAATTAGAGGATCCGAATATACCAAATAGTGTTTTTGATAATAATACCAAAACAAAAGAGAGTAGAAAAAAATTGAAAATGAAGAGGTTTAAATATGGAGATGCAGGTTCTGGAGAATTTATGGGTCCTTGGGCAATTTACGAAGGAGAGGAAATATTTAAGAACATGTCAGGTGAACTAACTGAAGAACAAAAAGATATTTTAAAACAAATTCAAGAAAAAAAACAAAAGAAATTAGAAGAGGATAAAGCACAAGAGACTTCTGTTTTAAATGTAAAATTATTAAAATTCATTTTCTTTATCTTAAAATATTATTAAATATAAAAAATTAAAAATTAATGAATACTGCAAAAAAGGAATTTTTAAATAAAGATAAAAATAAATATATTTACTAATCAATTGTAGTTTCGAGCTTCTTCAATTTTTCACTTGGAACAAGATTCGGATTATCAAGGCCGTTCATATCTTGAAGTTCCTCCTAATTTGAAAAATGTAGACCACACTTGTTACATTCCAAAAAAACTTATTACAACCTATACAGGCCACACTAAACCTGTTCAAGTTATAAAATTCTTTCCGAAATTTGGCCATTTTATTCTCACATGTAGCTTAGATACAAAGGTTAAATTATGGGATGTGATGTCACATAAAAAATGTGTTAGAACTTATATGGGACATACAGAAGGAGTAAGAGATGTTTGCTTTACAAATGATGGAAAGCATTTCCTATCAGCGGGCTTTGATAAAAATATACAATATTGGGATACTGAAACTGGAAAAGTTGTTAAAACTTTTAATATTAAAAAAATTCCATTTTGTGTCTTATTGCATCCAGATGAAGATAAACAAAATCAATTTTTAGTCGGAACTTCAGCCAAAAAAATTATACAATATGATATAAATACAGGGGCGATTATTCAATCATATGATGAACATCTTGGAGCGATTAATACTATAACTTTCATAGATAACAACAGAAAATTTGTATCTACAAGTGATGATAAAAAGATTTTTATTTGGGAATATGGTTTACCGGTAGTTGTTAAGCATATCAGTGAACCATCCATGCATTCTATTCCTGCTACTGCTTTACATCCTAACGGTAAGTATTTTGTTGGACAAAGTTTGGATAATAAAGTAAATAAAATTTTTTTATAATAAATTTTATTTCATAAATGTTATTTGTTTAAGATAATACTGAAATTTTAGATTGTTGTTTATGATTGTAAAAATGGCTTCAAAATTAACAGAAAAAAGAAATTCACAGGTCATGTTAATGCTGGTTATGCGTGTGGACTTGATTTTTCTCCTGATGGGCAATTTCTTGCTTCTGGAGATGCAGATGGTAAATTATGGTTTTGGGATTGGAGAACAAACAAAAATTACAGAGTGATAAATGCTCATGAGAAAGTTTGCATTGATGTTAAATGGCATCCTATCGAATCCAGTAAAGTTGCTACTTGTTCATGGGATGGAACAGTCAAATTATGGGATTAATCAAATAAAATATAAAATTTAATTAATAGTCACCTAATTATAAATCTAACTGATTAGGTAAATTTGATTTATTATTAATGTTAAATTTTATTTAAGAATTAAAATTTAATTTTAGCATTATCAATATATGGAAATAAACTATGATTTTTTGAATATTAGATAAATTTAAATAAATTTAAAATAATTTAGCTATTTAATTTATACTAAATTTCTATTATACAGTATTAATATATGAAATTTGTTTTTTATTTAAAATTTTAATTATCTGAATTTAATTAAAACAATATTAGTAATAAGATATTATTTATTTAAATAAAAATATGAATGTTCAATTCTCTAATTTTCTTCGAAATTCTTTAATTCAATAATTTCACATATCTTATCAGTTTCCAACCATTTGTATATCGTGATTAATTTCTTTTGAATATTTGCATCACTGGTATATTCAACAAAAATCAGATCTTCTAAAACACAGAGGACTTTGCATTCGTTTTTATTCAATCTTATTAAGTTAGAAAAATTTTCAACATAAAAATAAATCAATTTATTAAATATATATATTTAATCATTACTCCATTTTTGCTACATCACCTATTGAAAATTCAAATTCAAGAAAATCGCTTTTACATGGATCATAATTGTTTTTTGGGGTCTCCAAAATTTCTTTTATATTATCTGATATTTTTAAATAGAATTATGATTTATTAATATTTTTCTTTATAAAAAAATTTTATCCTTACTTGTTATAATTTTCGATAATTTCGTTGCATTTTCTTCTGATAATTTTTGATAAGCATTTTGATCTTAAAAATTAAAAAAAGCAATTATATAATAATTTAGCAAATACATTGTTGAATATCATTTTGAGTTAAATTTTGATTTGGGTTTGCTCTTTTTCTATATAAAACAGTTTCTTTGGAGTTGCAGTATATAGGAGAAATCGGATTCTGTTTGATCCATCTATAAAATTTTATAATAATATCTTTTAGTTTATCTAAATGCCCTAGAATTCGTTTTGCGTTAATTTGATTATAGAATATATTTATAATATTATCGATGTTCATTTCTGTGTATTTATAGTATTTGAAGTGTTCAGTTGCCAGAGCCAGATATCTTTTGAAATAATTTTTTATCTATATTTTACCAAATAAATTAATCAAAAATGTAAAAATATATATTTTAATTCGGAAGAAATATTAATTCTATTCTTAAATTTATCATAAAATTTAATTATAGATTAAAAATATTTAATACTCTGATATCAGCCAAATTATCATTTATTGATATAAAATTTCTGAATGGCCTTGAAATACATAATAATTCATCAAAATCTAGATTTGCGTAAAGTTCGTAAAAACTTTCGAACAACCTATTTGAAAATTCTTCATTATTGAAGCAAAATTTGCTTAAAAGATTATTGAAATAAACATTGCTTTGTCTTGTTTTATTGGCTTCAAAAGCATACATTCTGAAATGATCTTTATCTTCAAGGTTTATGAATTTTATGATATCCTCATTTAAATTAATTATTTTTTCTTTTTCTTTATTAGTTGGATTTTCAGTTTCAATTTCCATTTTATTTGTAATATTTTCATTAGATTTTGAGACTTGATTAAATTGTATAGAGTAGTTTGAAGAAGAAAGAACTTCAAATAGTGTTAGTGTGAGATAATTATCAGAAGATGTATTTAACCTTTCCATTTGCTTTTTTTCCATCAACTCTTCAAGAGCGGATAATTTTTCGTTTTTAATTGGTTTTTTATTTACTAAATCTGAATGTTTGGGTGTACGCAAATTGAATTTAAAACAATCTTCTAAATTTATAGAACAATCAAATTTATTTCTTAATTTTAGATTTACAACTATAAATTTAACAATTCCAAAATTATACAAAAATAGTCTCTGTTCATATCCAATTGTAGAGTATCTCCAAAGAATAAAGTTTATTGTATTAAAGTCTTTGGTAGGGAATTTTGACTTTTTAGAAACTAAATTTAACAGTGATTGAATGAAATTATTCACAGTTTCCATAGGATTCTCTTCAGTCAAGCCACATGTATTTTTATCTAAATTATCTTGAAGGTCGTTTTTATCAATTATCACAAAATCGTTAGCTGTTTTGTTTTTATTTTCATGAGGATTATTGCTTCTGCAAATTTTCAATAACGCAGTGAAAATGATTCCACTTGTTATCCTTTTAATTTCTATTGTTGGGCATTCAATTAAGAATTCTTGTATAAGATCAAAGTTACTAAATTCTTCTAAAAGCCAAACACAGTTATCGACACTTAAATTCAAATGAGTTTTGATTATTTCCACAAATGAAATCATTAAGTTTTTATCTTTACATCTTAATACAGTTGTAAAAAAGAATGTAGACAAGAATTTAAACAATTCGAATTTCAAGTTATCCTTTTGATATGCAGATAATAGATCATTTAATTGTGAATTAGATTTACGATATTTTTTATTTTCTAAATTTGATGATTCATACGTATTTTCTAAAGGCATTTGAATTTCACTTTCATCTGGAATTAGGTTGAAATTATTTTCTGTATTATTACAATTATTAGCTTTATTTGCACTTATGCTTTTTTGACTTTTAAAGCTCAAGCTGAAAGCTTTCTTATTTCTTTTTATATTAGAAATCAAAAGATCTTTATTGATATTGGTATTGTAAGCATAAACATCAGCCAATTTTTTATAATATAACTCGACATTATTGATTCTAAGTTCTGGATTCAAAATGTCTTGTAAATCTAAAACTTTTTTAAATCTCCTCACACGAGAATTTTCATATGTGTAATTTTCTAATTTAGCACTTGTTCCGAAATTTATACTAGAAATTGAATTTTTAGTGCTAGAGTTTAAAATATTATAATTTGGGTTGTTTTGATTATTAGTTGTATTTAGAATTGAAGTGTTTTTCAAGACAGAAGTATCTTGTAAATTAAAATAACCTGTTTTATTTAAAGTTGATATATTCAAGTTTTTCTCTTTGTCTAATGTTTCTTTAAGGCGAGCTTCATAAACTTTTAAAAAGTCTTGATAATCCATATTATTAAACTCATTTTTAGCAAGCATATGTAAAGAATATATTTCACTTAACTGAGTATTATAATTTAGCATGATGTCTTTGATAAACTGAATGTATTCATTTGAAAAAATCATTTTTGAAACCCAATATTGGAAGTTGTCTGTTTTGATATTTTCAATTATGTTTTCTTGGACATTAGAATATTTAGATGTTGATTTTAGAATTTTCAATAGATTCTCTGTTTCAGTATCTCTTTCAAATGAACTAGTTTTCGAATTGGAGCAATCAATATCCATAGCAAATTTTTCTTCTTCTTGTAATTTAACCACATCTTTCCTTGTATAAAATAAGACATAAGCATTTGTACTTTTTTCCATCAGCTCATTTTTTCCAGTTTTGTTATTGAAAAAGTATTGAGAACCTCCAAAAGCCTCATCTTCCAAGTCTTCCAAATTGAATGGAGTAACGTTAGTATCATTGAATTCAAGCCATTGACTTTTTCCCTTTTTGGCAAATGAATAGTAATGTCCTCTTTCAGTTGTTCCAGTGTGAATTATTACTCCGGTTAAATCAAACAGATATTCTGAATTCAAAATGTTTTTGTCTAAAAGGGTATTATCTGATTTGTTGTTTGATTGTTCATTGTCTTTTTTCATTAAAAATTCTTGAGTGTATTTTTCCATATTTAATTCTAATGGAAATTCGCAATAATCATTTATTTTATTCTTTTGCATTGTTTCGTAATCATATTCAAATCTTTTTAAAACTAGGACTAATACTCTAGGAAGTTTTTTAAAGCATTGCCTTTTTAAAGCCGAAACTTTTTTCTCACATCTTTCACAATTGTAAGAATTGTCTCCTTCCATCATTTCTCCTTGAATAAATGCATCTAATGATTCTTCAATGTTTTTTTTATTTTTAACTTGTATGATTACTGATTGGAAAGGTTCTTTCGTCTCTGAAAAATGTGGACACCCATTCTTGCCAATAATTTCATTTGAAATGATTCCAGAAAACACATATTTAAATAAATTTTCAAAATTTGAGTTTTTCATATAAGGCTCAAGTCTGTCAATTAATAAATTGTAAAATTCATCAACATCCATTTGCTCTGTGACATTCATAATTTGATTATCATAATTTTTAAATATATTTGTAAAGTCTTTTGGGTTATGAAATTTCCTATCAGTTGCTTTTAAAAATGCGAAAATATTCTTTAATTGATAAAGATAGGATTCATCTAAAGAATAAAAGGGATTATCAGGGCACGCCAAAATTCCTTCTCTTATAAAATCGATATTAAAAAATTGTTGTAAGAGGCTGTTCATATAGCATGTGCAACCAAGATTCTCTAATCCAACATATCCTGTTAAACTTTTTTGATCCGCAGAAGAAAATTTATTCCATTCTGAAGTTCTTTTTGATCTCCAAAATCCAAGTCTAAAATTTTATAAATAAAAATTTATAAGAATTTGATTTCAAATTAAGTTAAATTTCTTATTTATAAATCATTAAATAAAAAATTAATTTATTCATGCTCACGCATAATAAAATTACTTATGGTATTCAATCAAATTTTTTAAGATTTGTTTAACATAGTTGTAATTATCATAGCTGAGAGAAGAAAGCAAGCCAAAGGCAGCAGATTTGCTGTTATTGTTTGTTAATTTATTTTGTTTATTATTATTATCTTGCATTTTGTTCAAATTTTTATTTTCATTTTCTTCTTCATTTGAAATTTCTATTTCTATTTATTAATAAAAAAGATTACTTATCCTGCAATTTGAAAATAAGCATTCGTTGAGGATATAGTTCAACATATTTCTCGATTTCAATAAATATTCATTCAATCTGTCATTATTTAAAGTCAATTCTCTGAGAATTGAGAATAGATATTCGTAAATATCATCATCATTTTTCTGTTCTATTTTAAAAATAAGTTAAATTTATATTTAAAAATAAAAAAGGATTCAAAGACTAATGATTTTAAATACCTTCTGAAATAGTATTCAAATTATTATTTGTAGATGTAGTTTTGAATTCGCTAAGATTATCTATAAGAGATAAAATGTACTCTACAACATTTTCAAAATTAATAAGTAAATTATTTTTATTCTTCTCTACAAATTCTTGTGAGATCAAATTATAAGATAATATTTTAGATACAATTTTCGAAAAAGCAGCTAAAGATTCAGAATGATTTGCACAATATAGTAAAGTTTCTTTCGAAAATATATTATTATAAACATAGCAAAATAACAAATCTCTGTTTTTAGGATCTTGATTAGTAAATAAAATTAATTTTTCGAAAAAATCCCATATAGTAAACTTGGCTTTAAAATTTTTGGGTATAATCAATCCTTTTTTCAAAACTAAAGAAAAATAATTCACATATTCTTTTTGATCGCCAAAAGCTAAATTTTTATTAACAATGTTAATTGATTCATTTTTCATCTTTGGCTCTTTATTATAAATAATATTGTTAATTATATTGTCTTCTGAGACATCTCCATTGTTTTCGAGAAATCTACAAATTTCAGCTATTGTTTTGTCCTCGAGAAGCCACATTGCTCTTATTTCTTCATGTATGTGCTCCATATCTGGATGCAAAGTATCTATTGTTTCATCTGTTTTATTATTATAATTTTTTATCATTAATTCTCTCAATTTTTTTTTTAAAAAATCTTTTTGCAAATTTACGTATTTTGAAATTTTATCATTGTTATGAGAAGCTATTAAAATCTCGTATATAATTCTAAAAAGATTTTGAATCAGCAAATCAATTAAATCCCTATCGACGTTGCTTTGACTTTTATTACCAAACAAGCAAAATGAATTATCTATATTTGCGTTATCGGTAGCATTTGTGCTTATCGGTTTGGATTTATTAATGCTATTATTTTCTAAATTTATTTGTTTATTTTTTTCTAAAATATAAAAAATTTTATTAAATATATATTATAATATTTACTTTCATAATCGTTATTTTTATCACTTATACTATCAGATATCCTATCGATAATATTCAAAATATCTAAAATCAACTGAAGATATATAGAAGAAAAGATAAAACCTGATTCTTGATCTTTCTTTAGCATGCTATCACTATCATCTATATTTTCTCTATTAAAATTTTTTCTGTTTAATGGTTGCTTAAAATTAATAAGAACATTAATCAAAAAGATTTTTCCGTTGTTTTTCAAAAAATTATTTATCCATTTTTCAATATTATTTTCGTTTAAAATTTGTTTTAAAATTTGGATTGAATATGATAAATGATAAAGAGAGGTTGTATCTAAACATTCACAAAATTCTTTTTCAGAGTTTTTGAAAAGTTTGTTTCCTAAATCCATAATTCTGTTTTCTAATTCTTTATTTTTTGGCATAATATTTATAAGCTCCCACACATCATTTATAAATTCACAATCGGAGTTTTTTAAAAGTGAAAATAAAGAATCAAAAATAAATTTATTTTCTAGAATTAAATTCTTGGGATTTTCATTAATTTTTAAAATAGGATTTTGCAAAATAACAATTTCAAGAGAAGAGTTTCTATCTATTAATTCAAATGCTAATGTTGCATCATCGTTGCAAGAAATTATTATATTTCTTCTTGTATTTTTCAACCCAAGAGTCATAATTGGAATATCAAAGAAATATGAAATTTTCGCCCTGACATCGTATATAGTTTCATTCTTATCAATTTTGAAGATTTTTTGCTGGTTTCTACTTGGTAACCTAAATTGGACTTCGTATCCAATATCGTTCAAAATAAATTCATCTTGAGCTGTGATGTATTGATCATCAATTTTTTCTAGGAGTTTTCTTATAAGCAACAAAAGCCCCTTAACACCATTTCCATCATTTAAATTGTATTCGTTTTTATTATTTTTAATTTCTAAATTGTATTTTTCCATGCAATCATTAAAATGAAGAAGAAGTTTAGAGATAAAATTTGACCATATTTTGTTTGAAAAATCAATGGAATATTTTAAAAGATTTAAACTGTTATTAACTATTAGGTTTGCTGCTTCGTTTCTTACATCATTTCTATTTGTGTTTACTAGAATATTCCAAATGAAATCTTGTCCTTGTAATTCAAAATCCTTTACAAGATATCTCCCTCTTAAATTTAGCAGTTTATTATCTGACATATTTATAACATAGAAAAATTTTGTAAATATCTTGAAAGCATTTATATTGATTTTTTTGGGATTAAATTTATATTCATTAATTAAAATATTTTTAAATAAATGTCTAGCCGTAACATTTGAAAATCTACTTAGCGAGCCATCATTATTATTAACGAAAATTTGTAAAAATAAATTTTGTTCTTCATCCTTTATAGTAACTAAGGGGATCTTCGAATCTATATCTAATACAATAGTATTTCTGTTTTGGTAATCTTTTTCAATTTCCATTTTATTAGAGGATTCATTTCCATTATCTTTCTCTAAAAGATATCTTTCATAAAAATCAGTATCAAAAAATATGTCCCAAAGATTGGTTATGTGATAATATAAATCTTTATTTGAAAATTCTTTAAGAAGAGGGAAAATGTATTTTATGAAGTTTAATCTTAATTCTATATTCGTTCTATGGTTGTAAAAGCCTTCAAATATTGTCGAGAAAAAATCCTGATTCAAGGATGAAACAACATTTAAAGGATTATTTTTATTTTGAAGCTCTTGACTAGAGTTTCTTATTTTGATACTTTTGATCATATATCTTTTTAAATCCTGTATAATTAAGTCTAAAAATGAGCATTTTGTTTCTAGAAACTCATATTTTTTTTCATTTGTGAAAACCGATTCATTAATTGTATCAATAAGATTTGCAATTATTTTATAACATTGAATTATTGAATTTCCCTTTAAATTTAAAATTAAAAAGAGTAAAAATTATATTATTGTTATTTATTTAAATGTAATACTTTTTTAATTCTTTCAACCAAATCAAATAAAAATTGATTGATTATCTCATCAGAAAATGAAATACTACCAAATAGATCTTTTAAATGATCAATTGCATTATCTATTATTGAAATATCATTTTTTTCTCTATCAACTTCATCCATAGAATATTTAATCATTAAAGCAATTCCATATTCGTTTGAATCTTCCATTCTAACTTGATTGGCTTTTTTAGATTTTTCCATATTATGGATTAATATACAAGTTTTACAAAAAGTTTTCGCGAAGTTAAGAGTTTCGAGATCAAATTTGCTTTTAGGAATGCTAATTATTTTGTTGTAAATGTAATCTCTATCGCTTTTTTTTAAAAATCGACAGAGCTGGCAAAATATATTTTGTATTTGAACAGATATAGCTTCATGTTTTTCCATTGATAATCTCCAGATATTATCAATTAAATTCTTATCAAGTAAATCATTTTTAGCGTATAATCTTAAGATATTAATGCATCTTTTTAAAATTTCTTCATGAATGTTTTCTCCAAAGAAGATGTCAAGAAAATTGTTGTTTTTGATCCATACGAATAGGCTTTGTAAAGTGATATTATATTCATCGTATTGGTCTCTTTGTCTAGATAATTATGTATCAAAAAAATTTTTATATAAAATTAATTTAGCTAATTTTGAAATTTGATTATAATAATTCTTTTAAAAGTAATAAGTTTTTTCTTACTCAGCGTTAGATATTGTTGATTTTTCTCTTGTTTCCAATTTTTGAATAATATTATTTATTTCAGTTATTCCTTTAATCCTTTTGGGAAGACTCTTAGAATTTATACATTTTAAGTGGAAATTGAGAGTTAAAATATCGAAGATAAGTTGTTTTTCTTCCGGGTCTAGGATATTCTTTAAATTTCTCGCAATGTTTTCTACTGTTATTTTATCAATTTCTTTAATTTCAATCTCTGATAAATTAGAAATTCTATCAGATATATTATCTTTCAAGCTATTCATTTCTTTACTAAAAACTTCCTTTAAATTAACATAAAAGTTTATATTTTCTAAAAGATCCGTGAAATTTTGAAGAAAATCAAAATGAAGGAAAAAGGGCTTTCCATTCGTAATCAGAGATTCAGATTTATTCAATATAATTTCAAAGATTATTTTAAAGCCTTGTAGTTCATTAAAATAGTCAATGAAAGAAGCAATAGCAAAATGAGCCATCCTATCTTGCTGCATGTTTCCATAATATTTTTTTTTGCATATTTTATTTTTATTATCTTTAAATTTAATTTCTTTTAGTGTGTCAAAATGAGTCTATTATTATAAAATTTTTAATTGAAAAAATTTATAAATATTTAAATAAAAATATTTTAATCAAAAAATATAACCTTGTATATATAATTAACTCTCTCATCTCTTCCAAATATTCTTTTTAAAGTAAATAGTATTTCATATAAGCTGGCAACTATTGAACAAATTATATCTGCTAGAAATAAGTCCGGAAATTTTCTAAGTATTTCAGTATACTGAATATTATCTTTATATATTTTTAAATAATAAACAACTATATCCAAATAATCATACAAAATCTCGATAGTTTCAGTAACCATTTCTTTTGAATTTTGGTTATTGAACGGGTTCGTCATAAAATAATCAACTTTAAAAAAAGCTTTTCCTCTTAAATTCTGTGTAATATCCAAAGCATTAGAGAACAAATAAAGATTATCGGATGATGCAGTATTAATATTTTCTTTGAGGATATTAATATTCTGAGAAAGAATTTTCAAATTTTCTTTTAATTCTATAGTAAAATTTTTAAAAGAAAGAAAATCTTCTTTGGAAAAAGTAAGAGTTCTAAATGCAGTATTTTTTTGACCTGAATAGCCTTTGGTAAATTTTCTGAAATGATCTGTTTTTTTAACTTTTCCTAAAAAAACTGGGATGTCATGCTTAGATGACCAGCCTTCAAAATGCACTTTTAATTGGTCATTTTGACGATCTATTATTTCACCGACACACCAGTTTTTAGTTTCATCTAAAGCATCACAATAATTACCGATTTTATAATTATCTAAATTTGTCTTTTTAATTTCTGATGCTAATTTTTCTAATCTATCATATTCATTTGAAAATGATTTTGAGGATTCCATTAAATTTTTTTATTTTTTTATTATAATTTCTATAATAAAATACATAAAGTTCTTAAGTATATAATAAAAATCACAATACAAGTATTTACTATAATTAGATTAAATTATTATATTTTTATTTTTTGTCATTTTTAATTTTCATATTTAATCCATTTAATTTAATAATAATTAATTACAAATAAAAAAAAAATAATAATAATATTTATTCCTTCTGGTTATCGAAAATAAAAACATAATAATTCTTTTACTTTCAAATATCACTGAGATAATGTTAATCTTTAGCTGTTTCAAATAATTGACCGTATT
>Ga0194116_10006372_pt1 | contig 12607 bp, 19 predicted proteins | sample TA2MahsurfametaG_4_FD_148617 | JGI IMG/M metagenome (GOLD analysis project Ga0194116, IMG submission 148617) | Freshwater microbial communities from Lake Tanganyika, Tanzania - TA2015008 Mahale S9 surface | ecosystem: Environmental > Aquatic > Freshwater > Lake | place: Tanzania: Lake... | reverse complement strand
CATATTATACATTTAATGTTTTATTTAGTTCTCTATATTCTTTACCTAATGTTACTTTGTCTTTCCTTAGCAGTTTGATCTTCACTTCAGGATCAAGCCATTCTTTAAGAGTATCTTCAGCATCTGTAATATTATATGCTACTATATTAACAATACCTTCCATTCCTTCTATAGAGAATGTGTATAATTTCATACTTCCGCTCATGTTATACATTTAATGTTTTATTCCAAGCTGCAATATGCAATCTAGTTAAACCACGGAAACGATACTTTTTAGCCATTTCTAAACAGAATTGAGTACGCTCTTCAAAATCCTTAACATCATCTAAACCAGGCATACACACTACATTTTTAAGAGGTATATTGAACGGCTCTACAAAGTCACGGAATAATTCCTTAACATCATCTTCTGTACTAATAACGAATTTAAATTGATAATTACTATGTTGCATTATACGCTTAATCGCTTCTGGATTAATACGTTGTTTTTCAGTCATACCTGAGTTTGCTAGTTTAGGTGAGCAGTTGATTTGGTTAAGCCAATTAAATAAATTGTTTCCTATTTCAACTGTACCATTAGTTTCTATTTCATTGAATATAGTATCTTTAAATATAATTTCTTGTTCTTGTTCTGACCAATAACTAAAGAAATTAAAAATTGCTTCTTGATGCCCTTTAATTGTAGGTTCTCCACCAGTCCAAATAATATGAATATCTCCTTTTAAAATATCTTTATAGACACCTTCCTCTTTCCATCTATCAATTAAATATTGGAAATCTTGATCTACACCTCTCCATAACCACTGACTTGTAGAATCACAAGTCCAAGTTGCTTTACCTTCTTTAACTAAATCACCTTCAAATATTTCTCCGTCTTCTAATGATGCTTCTTTAGCTAAATTATTAGCAAATGCTCTACTCATACCGCAAGTTAGATTACAAATACCTAATCTAACAAAATATGAAGGTATACCAGAAGATATACCCTCACCTTGAACAGAGTAGAAGTCACTAGATATTAATAGTTTATGTGGGTCAATTTTACTCATTTAAAATATATTTTAATATAATTAAATATAGGAACTATGTTTTGCCATTCAGTAAGAAAAAATATAATACTAGGATGCTTTTCACCGCATAATCCTAAAATATGTTGTATTTCGTGCATAATATTAAATTAAAAAAGGTCCTAACCAAAGTTAGGACCTTAGGTTGAATTAAGCCGTAGCTAATTCAGTGTTTTTTGTTCTACGGCGAGTTAAATTGTACATCGCATTAGCAATTGTGTCATTCACTCTACGTCTGTAAGAGATAATGTTTGACAAATGACTAATAGAATAGCCTGTCTCTTCTGACAATTTTGTCAAATCACCCATACGCTGACGGTGAGTAAAGAATGACAATTTAGCTGTGCGATTCAAATAATTCGCGCGAACTTTAGTTTGATAACTCATAACTATATTGGGTTTTTGTTTACTCATTTTCAAAATATCCATCTTCAGTGATAGAATTATTATTATGATCATTTAATACTTTTTCTACATGAGCCTTAGCTACTTCCCATGTTACAGGACCAGTTTCATCTTCGTATTGTACAGGATCAGGACGACCTAATCTGATAAATGCTTCAATACGCTCTACTGATGCCGCTGATTTATAGTCACTATTTCCTGATGGATATGGTTTATAAGATGTATTTGTGCGTTTATAAATTTCATCAAAATCTAACTTTAATTTTTCACATGCTTTTAATCCATCTTGTAGAATATCAAATTTATTTACTTCAAGGTATGGAGTATAATGTGATACTTTTTCTGAGTCCCAGTTACCAATTTTAAATGCTTCGAAATCAGCGTCGCGAAACTCTTGACGGCAATCAGGATAGATAGCATGATCACCAGCATGAATACCCATTGCAATAACACATTCAGTATTATTTTTAACAGCAATTGATAATGCTACCGCTTGAATTAATGAAGCGAAAATTTTATTACGATTAGGAACAACAGTATCTTTCATGTTGTCTTGCTCATAATGTCCTTCAGGAACATCCCATCCACCTTCAACTAATGCTGAATTAAGTAATTTAGTTAAACCATCAATTTTAATTACTTGGTGATTAATAGTACCATAAATTGGGCGACCACCACATCCGCAATTTTTATCGTTTAAATACTCTACTAATGATGTTGCACGTTCAAGTTCTACTCTGTGTTTTTGACCATAATTAAACGATAATGCTGTTACATCATAATCGTTTGCTAAAAGATGAAGTAAAAGTGAGCTACTATCCATTCCACCTGATAGTGATAATACTGCTTGTTTTCTCATTGTTTATTATAATTAAAAAATATAGGCGGTATTTTTACGTTTAGCCTATTTAATAAACGTTTTAAATCTTTGTACGTTGAAGATAATATCTTTTATTTTGTCCTCCAAATTCTTTTCAAAATAATATTCTAATTTATTTTCTGGTTTGAAGTTAATTCCACTATCACTATAACGAATACCTTCAGCTCCAACTAAAATTGGATTAGATGTATCTACTGATTTAATAAATTTCCAATCATTATATGACATAAATTCCTGAGGTAATGAGCATCCTAATAAATGATGGTAATAGTTTTTATGAATGGTTCCTTTTTCAACTAATCGTCTAATGAACTCCATTCTGCCATACATTTGTTTCTTTAATTTAGGCATACTACTATCATATTCCTTTTCATAGGTAATGCTAGAGTGGTTAAATGCAATATGATTATAACCTAAATCTATTAGTGTTTGATAGGTTGATATTAATTCACCCATATCTTGTCCTTGACACACAGCCATTAAATTAACATTCTCAGGCAAATCTTGTTTATAATTAATCATCCAGTGTTTAGCATTACGAAGGGTAGTTGTTGAATCATTCCAAGCATCAGGTACAATGAATATATCTGGTTTTATTAGTTTAATTTTAGATAATAAATCTTCAGTTGTATGAGTTATTCCTTCGAATAGCCCGTTATCCATTATAATGAATCGCTTATCTTTTTTAGATTTTTGGAAGAATAATTTATATTGTTGATATTGATCTAATAAGTGTGGAAGACAATAATCTCCATCTGTCCATTCATAAGCATAATGCATTAAACTAAGAGGCAATTCATGAAAAATTTTCATAATGTTTTAATTTTGCTCGTGCTTTATCTATTTGAATTTGATAATACCATTTACCTAACCAACTAGATGCTCCATTATATTTTTTTTCTAATTGCTCAATTTTATTATAAATAGGTCTATTATATTTATTAAGTATATCAATATCATAATAACTATTATTTTCTAACATAGCATCTTCCCAATGACCTTCACTAACATAAAGTGGTGGATTTTGTTCAATAATTTTTTTACGCTGGTTTTTCCTTGATTTTTTATTCATATATAGCAGAATTTTTATAATTTTCCATAAATTTTACTCTTACTACTTTAACTCTATTATTAGTTTCTTCTTGAACAAATGTATTTAGTTTTTCGTAGATAAATTTTGCAAATTGTTCTGCACCAACAGCTGGTATTATTCTAAGTTGAATGATACCTAATTGAGCCATTGTTTTAAAACCACCTAATCCTGGGTCATCTTCAGCTATAACTGTAGTATGGTCAAACATATAGTCCATCCATTCTTTAGGGTTTTTTCCATCAATATTACCTTTTGCACGTTTCATGCCTCCAAAATCCCATACCCAGTTACGCTCATCTAGTTCACCTTCAAACCATACTTTAAATGAAATACCATAACCATGAAGAAATCTACAATGAGTACCTTCTGCTTTCCATTGACGAAATACTGTACTATAACCGTCGAATAATTTTGATGATTTAAAACCGGGCATATTATTATTTTTTAATTGTGACGTTTGGTCTAAATATTATACTTGTTAAGATATTTAATCCTATTGCTTGTAAAAAAGTAATTGTTGGTAATCCAAATAATTCAGGCATTAACCAATTCCATAACAACATCATTGGATAACCTAATATTAAAATAATTGTAACTATGAGTGCTAATAATTTAGCTATCCCGTTTAAATAATCATTCATTATCATCTTGATTTTTATCCTGATCCTCATCTATATCAATTTTAATTTCTGATAGAGATTGCTCAATTTTAGATACTATATTTAGTAATTCATTCATCATTTGTGTTTGTTGCTCGGGGGATGATATTTCTATATTTTTCTGTATCTCAAGCACTCGTTCGTACATTTTATTAGGATCCATTTTTATCTTTTTTATCTATTAATTTATAAAATTTTTTCGCCACTACCACACTTCCTTTTTTATGTTTTGGGGTATAAGGACAATGTTTACATTTATTACCACAGCATTCTCCTCTCTCAATGTGATAGAGGGCAGTAAATACTACCCTCACATCATCCATATAATAATGAACATCTTTAATAAATGTCATATTAAACCATTTCACACTGGTTTCCTGCACAGGCTTGTTGGTCCATTAATGCTGTTTCATCACTAAATTCAACTACTTTACTTAAGTCAATTGAATGTAGGTGTTGAGCCATTTCTTCAAATTGTTCTTTAGTAATATCTTCGAATGGTGCTTGAGTATAAGTACCTCCAAAATAAGGTAATACTGATAAACCATTGAATGTTTCTTTATTTTCCCACATCCATTTACCTACTGCTTCCCACTCACCTTCATTAATTGATACTGTAGCTGATACGTTATTTGTATTAGCACCTTTACGATGTCCTTTTTTAACCCATTGTACGTTGAAACGTTTAACACGCTCTAACATATCAATAACGTTTTCGTTTCTTAATATTGATCCTTCTGGTGCCTTTTGAGGTACTGAAATCACAGCTTGGATTGTTGGTTTGAAAAAATCATCTTCTACTAATTCTGGGTGGTTAACTGCTAAATAAGAATGTATAGCTTCATTTTTACCTACACGAATACGTCTAATGTAGTAGTCATTGTGCCAAGCGTGAATACCACTTGCAGTACCTAATACTAATGAGCTAGTACCTGATGGTTTAACTGTAGTTACACGAGCTGCTTTATTAACACCGATTTTTTCTGCTACATCAGCATTTACTTCTTTAGCTAAATCAGCTGCTTTCTTTAAATCATATTTTAAAATAGCTCCTGATCCAATACCTGTCATACCAACACCTAATAAAGCGTCTTTTTCAGTTGTTTTCTGCCAAATGTCTCTTAAGTAGTGAAAATCAGTATATGCTGCTTGTAGTGTACCAATAAAGGCACCTACACGTACTCTTTCGTTTAAATCCTCTTGTGACTCAACGTTTGAAACGTTTACTTCACATAAGTTACAGAATTGATAAGAACGTAAAGCAATTTCACAACATGGGTTTGTACCCCAATCTTTATCGTTTGAGAAATAAATGCCTGGTTCACCAGATCCACTTAATTCAATTTTCTTCCATAATTTGAAGAATTCTTCTTCATCAATTTTATGACGCATTACAACGGCACTGTTGTTTGCTCTACCACGTTGAGGATTTTCTTCCCACCAATTACCAAACTTACAAGTTAACATTTCTTCATCATCTAAATTGAATAATGAAATTAACGCTGCACGTCTAATACCACCACTCAATACTGCATCTGCAATATGACAAGCCATATCATGAACTTCCACTGATGATAGTCTATCACCATTTTTCTTACGTTCAAATATTTTAGATAAATTAAATAAACATTCTTTTAATGGCTCAGGACCAGGTGCTTTACCACCTACAGTAATTAACTGAGCACCTTTTGGTCTAATATCTCTAAAATCAAATAATGGTAGTGGTGCTCCTTGAAAATATGCTTTACAAAGCATTCTAACAGCATCTGCCCATCCTTCAATACTATCTCCTATTAAATATCTTTTATGTTTAGTTGGTACCTTAATTTCAGGTAATTGTTCAACATGATGTGTTTGTACTGAGTATCCTACTCCACAACCAGAGAGTAATAAAAACATTATCTCGCTGAATGCTCTCCAATCATCAATAGGGAGAAAAGAACAATTAAATATACGAGCATTATTAAGTTCAATGGGTTTTCCAGCGAACTGCAAGCTACGCATTGACGGGAGCACTTTTTTGTCATACACGAGTTTATAGGCTTCTTCGATTTCATTTTTTAATTGTGGAAATTTTAATTGATGCATTTCTTTGTTTCTCGTAACTAACTCTTCCCATGTTTCTCTTCTGTTAAATTCAGGTCTGAATTTAGCATATTTCATATAAGTTGTTATGTCACTGAGAATACTCTGTGTTACATCCATTTTCTTTAATTTTTAGTTATTATAAATATTGAGTTGTCTATTTTAGTATTAAATTTATCTTTTGGAACAAATTTATCAATAGCTTTTTGAAAGAAGCTTCTTCTCATTTGTCCAGCACCATCGTTAGTATATGATTTGAAAAATAAATCGTTTAATTCTGATTGTTGGAAATAAGGCATTACTTCATCTTTAACTATTTTAGATACAGTATCTAAATAATGTTCTCCTTTTATTGCTCCCTTAGTTCTAGCAAATCCTTTTTCAGTTTCAGGAAAATAAAAATCTAATGCCCAATACTTATTTGTTAAGCCTTGTTTTTTTAAGGTTATTACCATTACTGGGTCATCACCTTGCTTTTCTATTTTCCACATTTTTTGCCCATCAGACATATCTACCTCTTCATAGTTATATGCTAAATCTGGGTTTAGAAATTCATATAATCCTGTATTGGCTTTGTCGTAGTATTCATCTAGTGATTTAGCCTCCTGTAATATTTTACAGTCGTTTATAAATGATAATTCTATCCATCGATCTAAGTCAAATCTAGTGTATTTAGCCATTTTTAATCTAAATAAGCGAGTTAATAGTATCTACGTACATAGACTTTGGTTGCACACCAACGTAACGTTGTTTAGCAACTCCATCTTTAAAAACAATAACCGTTGGTACACTGGTTACAAGATTTGCTTGTACTTCTTCTGGAGACGTATCAACATCTATAGTTTGGAAGTCCACATTTGGGAACGATGTTTGAATCTGTTCAAAGAGAGGGGCAAGCTGGCGGCATGGCTGACACCATGTAGCCGTGAATCGTTTAACCTTTATCATAAATTACTGATTGTGTAATTATAAATATAGTATATACTTTAATTAAGAGTCAAGTTTAAAAAACTTTTGTTGGAGAAGTTGTCTTTCTTCGACATCAACATTTGAAAAGTCATTTACTGGTTTCTTACCTGTACTACTATTTTCTATTTCATCATCATTAATAGGATTATTGTCAATTTCAATATATCCATTTGATGTATTAATTTTAGCTCTAAATGTCATACCATCAGCTCCATATCTATTTTTCATAATATGGAAGCGCCCTGTACCCTCAATTTTATCTTTACGTTTACGAGCTAAGGATATAATTATATCCCCAATCATTATTTTATCATATGATCCTGCTGCATTATCTCCTTCAATAATATCTGACTTAGCTGCAGTTCTATTAGCTTGCGATGGAGATACTACAGGTATACCTTTTTCTTTAGCAAATGATTTAGCAGCAACATAAACATCATCAATTTCGTCTTTGCGTTCTTTTCTACCTTTAGTACGCATATAATCTAGATAATCAATAATAATTAAATCGGGTTTAAAATCATTTTGATGTTCAAGTTGTTGCAAATGTGCTTCTATAGTATCAAATGATGCTCTTTTAGGTGGATACTCTTTAATAATTACTTTACCTTTTATTTTATTTACTATTGCGTCTATTTCTTTGCGGTGTAAATGTAATTTATCTACTTCAATATTAGAAAAAATAGCATCGTAGCGTTTACCAATATATCCTTCGCCTAATTCAAGTGTATAATGTACTACATTATAACCTAAAGCAGCAGCATAAGCACCCATAGCTATTACTGTCCATGATTTACCACCACCTGGATTACCAAATAATAATACTAAATCACCTTTACCATAACCACCTTGTGTTAGTTCATTAAATGTAGGGAAAGGAAATGGAATACAATTACGATCATCTTCTCTATACCTAGTTTCAATATCTAGGTTATAATCTAATCCTACTGTTTTATCCTCACCTGCCCTAACTGCTTTACCAATTAATTGTAGGATACTATCAAAATCATTTATTTCAAGTAACTGAACTGAATTTAAAATTGCTTTTTTAACTTGTTGATTACGACAGAAATTACTAAACTCAGATTCAACCCATTCCAAATCAGATTGGTCTGACATTTTATAGGCTTCTTTAAGTGATTCTGCAATTGATATTCTTAATACTTCATTATCAACCTTTTTTACCTCAATAGACATTATTTCTATTGTAGGTGTTGTATGATATTCGCTAAAATATTTTTGAACATACTCTACAATCCATTTATGTGCTGATGATTCAAAGTATTCTGAATCAAGTGAATCAATAATATTGATTAGGAATTGTCGTTGTGTTAATAGGGCTCCTAACACCTTAATCTGAAACGCAGGCCCGTATGTTGATAATTTATTTAACGTTGTCATAACTTTTTATATAATCTCTTATTATAGCACATTTTTCATAATCTTCTACCTCATAAGCTGAATACCACATTATATCCTCTAATAATTTTTTAAAATCACCTTCATGTTTATTATCTAATGTATCTTGTAGAAGTAGCATTTGATCTAAAGGTAATGTTGAATTATATATTTCAGGATGTAATACTGATTTATATATTAACTTATCCATAGTTTAAATCTATTTAAAAGAATTTAGATAACCAAAAAGTTGAGTTAACCAAGATGATACATTAGGAATACTTTCTCCTAACTTATCATTGGAATATAACTGTAAAAATATAGGCATATTTAATGTATAAGAATTATTAAATGCGTCTTTCACTAATTGTTTATTCTCTAGTGATAAAAATTCTCCATTTAAAGACATTAATTGTTGATTAATAAATAATTGATGCTTTCTTTCTACAATAGATAAATATAACTTATTTTCATTTATTTTTTCTGCTGCCTTTTCTATAATATTATTTATAGTAACTTTATCTCCTGTTAATTCTGGAAATAGTTTAATTAGCTTTTTAGGACCTAAACCATTTATCCCAGGTATATTATCAGATAAATCACCTAATAATATTTTATAATTTAAAAAATTTATACTGCTCACTCCATACTCTGTAAGCACTTCTTTTGGGGTATATATTTTCTTTTTTGTAGGTGAGTAGCAATGTACTTTATCAGACACTAATTGTAGGAAATCCTTATCAGCAGACATAATAGTCACCTTAGTTGTTTCCTCGTTTTTTTCAAATTTACTAGTTAAATAACCTATAACATCGTCTGCTTCTAATCCATCTATACTAATAATAGTAACAGGAAGACATTTTAAATACTGAATCAAACGTTCCATTTGATTACTTATACTTTCTTGTTCTTCCTCTTTAGATTGAAATATAGAATAGTTAATAATGCGGTTAACATTTCTATTAATTTTATAATCAGGAAATAAATTTCGTCTTGCATTTGACCCACCAACACCATCAAATATTACAATAACTTTAGTAGGGTCAGTCACCCTAATAGCATATCCAATCGATTTTAAAAAACCTACTAAACCACCTATGTGATGACCATCACTATTAAGATGATTTAGCATTGTAAAGTTTCTTAAGAAGGCATTTAAGCCATCTATTATAAGGATTGAACTTAGTTCTTTGCGAATATCTGGTTGTATGTTAACGAGTAAATCTGTATATTTACTCTTCGACATCTAATAAATCGCTTATATCTTTAATATTTTCAGTCATTTCATCTTCTTCGATAACATCAAAATCAGTTGATCCTAAAATTTGTAACCATTCGTTTGAATGCTCTTTTTTATATAGATCAATTGCTTTTTTATCATCTTCAATAAATCCATGAACTGTCATTACAGTAGTACCTTTTGTTTGTACACCTGTAATATGATTTTTATCTACTGAAATTTTAGTACGTTTAGCAAACTCAACATCTTTACCGTTTTTAGTTGCTTTAATTTTACTTGTGCCACTATTAGTTACGTTACCAAAAGTAATTACAAATGAAGAATCAAAAAACATAGTATCACCACCTTTATTTTTTAATTTAGGCATTTCCATTGGAGTACTAGGTTTAGCAACCCAAACTTTATTAGCTGCTATTAATGTATTTGTGTAAGGTTGGTTTTCTTTACGTGATAATATAATTTTTTGGTTAATAAAATTACCAAATTGCTGAGACATTGCTCCTGCATTCCACTCATTATTATTTTTATTTGAATCAATGCTTAAACGACAAGGTACTGAACCAACGGAATCCCATAAAAAACATAAATCAAATGGTAATTTACCTTTTGCTTGTTCATTAAGCATATCAGCTATAAATGCTGCTACATCTTCAATTGTATTAAGTGATCCTCTATCTACATAAACAAAAAATCCTTTATAATCAATAATTTCACCTGTTTCTTTATCAATTACTGGCTCAATTTCAAATCCCATTTGTATAGCATGCTCCCAATTCCATTTCATTTCAGTAACAATAAAAATAGGTAATATACCCATTTTTTGTGCTGCTACTGCTGCCTCAAGCATTGCTGTAGTTTTACCTGTGTCCGAATGGCCACGTAACAGTGTTACGTGACCCATTGGAATACCAGGTAAAGATAGTACATCTTGAAATGCTTTAGAAAGCGGAATCCATTTCTGTGGTTTAAATTTTACAGATTGGTCTAAGAACTTAGATTTTTTAAATGAGTCAATATCAAAAGACTTTTTAAGTGATTCTGATACTACTGATGTTAAACTGTCTTTATTTTTTGCCATAATTAATCGTTAAATAAGTTGTCAAATTTATCAGCGTTGCTAGTTTTAGCAGCGTTGTTTTCTAAAGAATATGCTGGTGTTACTGGTTTATTAATTTCATTAATAAAATCATCCTCCTCTTCATCTTTAGATGCAATTGGAGTTTCAGTAGCAGCTTCATCTTCAGGATTTAACCACTTAGTTAACACATCTTTTAAAGCATCGTAAGTATACTTACGGTTGATTCCTAAAATATCAGGTTGTTCATTGAGCAGCTTTTCTACAAGTGCCGGGTCTTCTGAAATTGGAGTAGTTTTAGGTTTAACACGAATATTACATTTAATACCTTTTCTACCAGCAATTACATCTTCAGTAGCTTCAATTGTAAAATCTCTACCATCAGTGATGTCAGTAAAATCACCATAATCATCATCAGCAGCGATTCCTACTAACTGATCATTAGTTAATTTACCAAATTCCCATAAACGAGCTCCTAAATTTTCTTCACCACGTATAATTACAGCAGCAAAAAAACGAGATTTAGGTTCTATTTTTTTAGCTAATTGCCAATCTTCCTTATCAGCAGATTTACGCAATTGTTTTGCGAAATCAGCAATTGGATCAGCTTCACCCCAATTAGATAAAGCTAAAATTGGTCCCTTAGCAAATCCATAGTGGAATTGTACCTCACGAATAGGCCATGCCTTATCATACTTATTAGGTAGGATACGTACTTGGTACTTGCCTGGTTTTGGTTTAAAGAAAATTTTAGTGTAATCAATTTTTTCGCGGGTTTGATTTCCCTTGTTTTGAGCAGCGGCCAACTTCTGCTTAGCCAAATTTAAATCCATAACTGTTTTATTTTATAATTAAATATAAGAACTCTTATTTAAACTACCAAATTCTTTTAATGAGCAGCTAGATCTATAATTTTATAAATAGATGTGTCTAAACGACGTAATTCAGGGCCGTTATTTAATAATATACAATTTTTATAATCAGCCCAATTCACAATGTATTTAGTATCTAATATACCATTGTTTAATTGTCTAATTAAAGCATTTAATGCATTAATTGTATATAATGTATTTGATTCTTTTTTGCGGTGTAGCAATATAGTGTTAGGTAACGGTTCGTCCGATACATTGCCCGCATCGATATTATATGTACACATTAATTCTTTGCTTTGAGGTGACTCAAGAACGAATATTTTGTTATACAGTATTGTGTATCGACGATTAATGTCAGAAAGCACTTTTTCTAACTCCTCTTGCGTAGTGAATGTACAGAATAATTTATTCAAATCGAAAAATATATTGTCTATCATAAATATTTATAATTTTTCTAAACCATGGTATGTTTTACCTTGCTTAATGCTTACTGGGTATTGCAACAACTGCGTGATGGTTTCAAAAATTTCACCATCTTCTTTAGTATAGTCAAACAAAAATGCATCATAAGTATATAATATTATTTTAGTTTTTTTATTTTTTAAATAATTTAGAACCTTTTCGAGCATACAAACGTTATTTGCTGTTTCCTGACTTTGGATAAGGTAGTTAAACAGCTTTTGTGGATTCATACCCTCTAATTGTTCACGTATAAATATTTTATTATGTGATTTAACAGTACCATCATGTTGGAACGTGTCCCATAAATTATCCACAAATACACCTACCTCTTTAAAAAATGGTTTATCTTGGTATTCGCTCCAAACACCACCATATAACTGTTTGAATGTTAATTCCTTAGCG
>Ga0194116_10006371_pt1 | contig 12608 bp, 5 predicted proteins | sample TA2MahsurfametaG_4_FD_148617 | JGI IMG/M metagenome (GOLD analysis project Ga0194116, IMG submission 148617) | Freshwater microbial communities from Lake Tanganyika, Tanzania - TA2015008 Mahale S9 surface | ecosystem: Environmental > Aquatic > Freshwater > Lake | place: Tanzania: Lake Tanganyika... | reverse complement strand
TAAAATAAATCCAATTAGGCCCATAAAAAAAATTTATATGATTAAAGTCATAAAAGATATTTTTATTAAAGGAGTAGATAATGGGATCTCGAGAATTAGACATACTTATGATTCAGATCCCAAATCAAATAATAATCATGAAAATAAAGAAAACGATGAAAAAGGAGATAAAGAAAAAAATACAGATGAAACAAGTCCTATCAATTTAAAATCAAGTTTTGATAAATTAAACATATCCATTAAAGACCTTAAAGCAAAATCAGAAGAATTAATAAAGCTTATCAGAACTAATTTCGATAAGTACAATTTAGATGATATTTTCCAGTTACTTCTAATTATGTATCATTTTAAAATTAGAGATTTTGATTTGATGATGAAGATTGAGAAAAGAATTTCAAATTCATTTATGGATATGAAACAGGATAATCAAGCGAAAATTATTTATTATTTCGGTTCATTGGATTATTTTTCAAATAAGTTCTACTTTCTAACTGAGCGTTTTTTAATAAAAAATCTTGATTCTTTGAATAATAAAAATTTCCTGTTAATTATTGTGAGCTTGGGCAAAAATCCTTTTCTTTCTCCAGGACTTATAACTTTAATGGAGACCTACATCGAAAAGAAATTTAATGATTTCAAATTGAATGAAATTGTAGAAATATTTATAAACCTTTCAAAAATTTATGACAGATTCTCTTATTATTTTGATGAAACGAAAAAATATCATTTATTTCGAAAAATTTGGCAACAGATAAATACACATTTAATAAAGATTACATCAATTAAACTGATTGATATTTATTTTATGGTTTTCTCAATTGATTCAAAAAAATTGAAAAATAAAAAACATATAAAAGAATTAAAAATACTTGATGATATTGAAGATGCAAAAATACAAATTTTTCAAATTTTAAACACTTTTTATATAAACTTTTACCATCGGGAAAACTATCATTATAAGAATGATCATTATGGTGAAAAAATTCAGACCTTCAACAATGCCAATGAAAGGCTTGAACAATCTGAATTAGACAATTTATTAGAAGGTGATAAATCAATTATTGATGTTTTAATAAAAAAGGATAAACAAGAAAAGCAAGATGAAAATTCAGAGGTCCAGAAAGCTCATAATTCAAAAATTGTTCATAAGTTGATTCTTACACATCATTTTGGAGAAGATAACTTGTTTAATTTTTCAGATTTATATAATAAGGATAAAACTTCAGATTCTAATATAGCTAAGGAGAAAGAAAATTATAAAGAACAAGTGGATCATAAAATTAAGACAATTTTAGAAACTCAACTCCCTAAATTAAATGAAACAGATATTACCACTATTTTTAAAACTATTAGCGAACCACACTTTTTAAATGTTTTTGAAAATTCAAAAGAAATTGATATTAATACTGAGGTTTTAAAATTTAATTTTTTTATATATAATGAAATTTTGAAAAATATGGAAGTTTTCTTACCTGAAGAATCAAATTCAATATTTTCAATATTACTCATGCATAAATTTAACAAGAAAAAATTCCTATTCTTGAACCATGAAGCAAATCTTGCATTTCTATTACAGAAGTTTTTAGAAACTACACAAAAGGATTACCTTTTTATGTCTGTAGAGGAGCAGTGTTTATATTTACAAACCATTTTTGAAATTTTAAAATACAAAAGTGAATCAGAAGAATTCAAAAAAGTGAAAAAACTAGCGAATGAAATTTTCCATAAAATTGAAAAAGAAATCCAAGAAAGGAGAATTAAAAGATTAAAAATTACTCAAGTAGTTCCAGTTTTGGATGTTTATAAGTATATAGGAAGAAATCATTTCAAACTTTTAGATCAAACTTTATTAATGGACCATATTTTATTTTTATTGGAGAATGAGACTTCTGATAATTTTGAGGATTTATTCGATGATTATTATCATATTAGTCTCCTTTTGAATGATTTAATAGATGAAGCTTTTATGTTAGAAGACCAAGGTAGGAGATTAAGAGGTTCCGACTTTTGGAAAGAATTTTCAAAGTATTCGAAATTATTCTTGAACAGTAAAAAAATTGATCAAAAAAGATTAAAGAAATTATATAAATTATTAGATGATAAATCAAGTCTCTAATCTGAAAATTTATAGATTTATAATTAATTAAGTATAATTAACAACTCAAAAATTAATTAGGACTTTAATTAATAAAATATTAATAAAATCCCTATTATTTAAAATCAATGTAAATTTAAAAAAAAATCTTTTTAATTTGATAAAAATTATTATCAATAAATTCATAAAAAATATGATTGATTTCAGTACTCATTTTTTCATTAGAAAAAAATTTTAAAACCAAAAAACAATAATTAGTTCTTTATTTAATTCATTCAAAATAAATTTACATCTTTTCCATTTTCCACTAGTGAAACCTCTTCTATAAAATTAGGAATATTGTAATTTTTTTCTTCTTCAACATATTCAAATAAGCTTTTCTCTTTTTCTACTTTGGAATTAACATCTAATTTTTTCCTATCAATGGGGTCTACCTGAATATTATTCTCTAGAAGTCTAGTTTCAGGAGAGATTGTGAATTGATCCAAAGATATGACAGAAGTCGGTTTTGTTGGGTTTGGAATATTATTTAAACAAACTAACCATAAATTATAAGTAGTCACATCAAGAGTAAGATACATTTTTTTATCGGTATTAGTTATTACTACTGGAGTATTATAAATTCTAATTGAACCACATAAGGGATTGTCTTTACAATTAACAATAGAGAGATAAAAAGGTGGATTTGTATTTTTATCCACTTTCCAATAACATATTAAATCCATTTCATAAATAATACTTGTAATATTGGTATTATAGTCAGGATTTAATTTAATAGTAAATTTTCCAGAAATATCGTAACTTCTTTGAGTTATTCTATTTTTTAAAAATAAAATATCTATAGGGTTTTTATCATAGTAAATGCTTATACTGTTAAACATCAAATCATATACATTTAAAGTATTCTTGGCAGAAGGAATATCCTTCAAGTTATTTATCATTTTCAAAATAATTTCAGAGTATTTCATAGGATAATCAATATCATAATTACATTTCAAATCCTGTATAGCACACAGAGTATAATAATAAGTTGATTTTTTTATTCCATTATTAAAGAAATAATTTTCATAAATATAATCATTTAAGCTTTGTAAATTTCTCAAGTTTGTTGAATTAGATAATACCGTGTTATTAAAACAAGTAAGATTTTTTGAAAATTCCATACCAGGCATTACCTTTTTATCATCATCAATACATATAGTACATCCTAAATAATTAATAAATTGCCTTTGACAATAATTTAACAAACTGTCTTTAGATGCCTGACTGATAACATTATTTGAGCCAATTCTTATACAATGAGTGGAAACATTATCTGAGACCTTTAATTGAGCATCAATTTCTTCAAATTCTACATCATCAGTAGTTGGGAAAACATCTGCTTTATCATAAAGTTTTTCCATCCCATTAATATTTTTTTCATAAACAAACTCAGTATCAAAGAAAATTTTTGTATTTACATAAACTTTCTTCCGGTATTTTTTCATTGTTTCAAGTTGAACAGTTATTGTTTTAGAAATTTGTGCTTCAGATGTTGTTGAAAGACATTTCAATTTATAAGTCATACCTCTAATTAAATCATTAAAAATTAAATCGAATCTTCCAAATGAAACAGGAATGAATTGCGAATTAAATTGAATCAGAGGGTCTGAATTATCATAATTGGTTCCTGGATTTATTAGTTGATCATTTGATGGATAATCTCTGTTGTAGCATACTAAAGCACAATATAAAAATAAGGGCGCAACTGGAGGTGTAAATGATATTCTAATAGAATTTTTATTTAAACTTGGATCCATATCAGAATTTGCAAAAGTCAGATAATTTTCTAAGGCGAAGTTTGATGGAATATCATTTTTTTCTGCATTTACATTTATCATTATTGAACTACTACTGAGTGCGAAACAAAGATTCGGATTGTTTATTTGGAAGATTTGGAAGCCCATTGCAGTTTGAGATGTAATTTTGAAAATTGCAGTTTTAGATGTTTGCATGGGCAAAAATATTACTGAATCTAAAGTAGATGAAGCATCGTTTTTAGCGCCATCTCCTGGACTGAAAGATATAGTAAATGAAGCAAAAGTTGGATCAGAAAGAGAAAAATTTATAAATTGCATACCTGCTCTAATAGTATCGATTATTGGAGAAGGAATCATTATTGTACCAACTTTATCATCAACTGTTATTATAAAAGGATTCAGTTTATAAAAACGTTCTAAATTGGAAATTCCAATGTTTATATAATAATTCCCCACAGTAGGAATTACTGCTGTGCAAGGGAGGCCAATGTAAAATTCTAAATATCCTTTAGCAGTGGAAAAATTATAAATGGCCATATCGCTCGAAATGATACCATCTTTCAAACTTATTTGAGTAGTTGTATGAACTAAATTGGGATCATATTGATTATTTATATTTGTTCTTATGACATATTTTACAAAACGCCCTTTTTTTACATATAAGTTTTTTGTTAAATTTATATATTCATTAGAAAAGAATTCTAATTGCCATTTTTTTTGAGAATTAGAATAAAAATATTTTAAACCTTTAGTATATTTCAGAAAATCATCAACCGGAATAGGGATAAGTGAAATAGACAATGAACCTGTATTTGTAAAAGTTTTATATATAAACTCGCTAAACATATTTGTAATAGCAATTCGAAATCTACCTGTTGTTTCGATCGGCAAAACAGGGTTTATTAAACCTTCTAGGTAGATTTCCCAATGAGAAAATGTATCAGAAATAATTGTTTCATTTGATATCTTAAACATTAATCTATTTCCTAGAAAATCTTGGGAGGATATATTATAAGGTTTTTCGATAAAAATTCCTTGTTTATTATCAACGTAAAATTCGGATAATTTTCCTTTAACAGCAGAATTTGAATTGTAAAATTTTGTATCATATTCATTTGGAATGTAGGTGATGAAAAACGTATTTCTTGATAAAGATGTAGGTGAATTTGATATTAGCGAATCGAAACGAACTTTGATAGTAATTTTTCCAGAGTCTCCAGGAGTTACATTATCTGTAGTCAACTCAAACAACTCCAGTCCTCCAGTGTTGGAGTCATCAATATCAGTCAATTTTTTATTAAATTTTCCTGTTCCATTGATTATTTGTGTCCTTTTTCGTCCTGCTTCAATATAATTATTCAATGTACAAGCGAAATAGAAATTTTCATTATTAAAGCTGTTCGGAATACCAATGATCTGTATTTGGGGAAATCCTAAGCTTAAGTCTAAAGCAGAAGGAAAACTTGCAATCAAAAAATTATCATCAAATAAAGAACAATTTATATCCACATAGTTAGTTAAATTAAGTGTATTTAAATTCATTTGTCTATATCTACATTTTAATGCTTCTAAAATAGTTATTTTTTGGTGGAAAAGTTGATAAGGGAAATAAATTAATGCTTCATTGATAACAACTGAACTTGGGATGTTGATGCCGTTCTTAGTTAAATCGAAAGTAAATGTGTAGTCAGAAATTTCACCTGGAATATAAGGGAAAATATCAATGTTACATAAGTCTTCCTGATAAAGATTCACAATATTTGAAAGTGCATTACCTGAAAAATTTAGGGTAGCTTTTCCATTTGAATTAACAAGCATTCTATTTGTCGAGGTTTGCATCGTAATTGAAAAAAGGGGTGAATTTGAAGTTGTATAAGTAAATAGCTTTACTGGCCAAATTAAAATATTTATATTTTTTGGTAAATTGATTCCACAAGTGTAAATATTTTTTTGAAATTTAATTGTGATAACATTACCTATAGGAAAATCTAAATTACATGACTCTACATAATCTGAGAACCCTGCTATAAGTACTGCACATTTAGGTTTAAGGTTAGGATGAATTTGAAGTTTACTTAAATCTCCATATATAATTAATTGAGATCCTCTCACGATTTCCCTTGCTAAGGTTATTGATAAGTTTGCTTTCCCAAATGAATTTTCCTGAGTAGCCAATGTATATTGGATATTATTAAATTTATTTCCTGATTGAGTAGCAGATAGTAAATCCTGTCCATTTGAATTACCTGTAGAATAATCTGAGCCACTAAGAGGAACTACAGAAATTTGTGAAGTAAATACATAATTTTCATAATTTGGAATAGTTTTCGGACTTTTATAAACAACATTAATTGTTGGAAATGCTAATTTATCTAATTCTATTTTGATATTATAGCAACATATTAAAATATCCTGAGAAAAAGATGGATTCTGACATTCAGTATTATATATATTTGTGCCTGAGTTATAAGTTAAATTACAAGGTAGAGTCTTAACTGGAACACTTGAATTGTTGTTTATTCCACATATAGTATTGGATGTGAAATAGGGACTATCAATTCTAAAAAAAAAGCTTGAAGGTAAATCTATTTGATTTGGAGTTTTTAAAGTTAATCTCATATTTGAACCATAATCATTTTTATAATTAGAATCACTTGGCTTATCTGAAGCGAAAGAAGACAGAGCCCATGTAGTTGTAGTATCAGTATTACTATCTAATATAAAATATTTATTTTTTAAATTTGCATCATCAATTGGTGTAAAAAAATCATAATTTGCAAAATAATTAGATGCAGTTGATATATTAATCCCATTTGAAGTGCATTGGAATGCTATCAGATTTAGGTAGTTATATGTTTTATTTGCAGGATCATAGAAATCAGTTACTAAAGGGCGTTTGACTCCAGTAAAGTAAATTGCATTTTCAAGTTTCGAATCTGACTTAAAATTATTCATATAAAATTCTGAATCTGTTTTTGCAAAAAGCATACTTTTGAAGGGAATGCCATAAAAATATATTTTTCCTTTTGAGAATTCTCCTTTGTAAAAGTAAGCTGGCACGGTATTAAACAAGCTCAAAATTGGATTTGTATCAGAACTTATACGAATTTTTTCACTTATTAAAAGTGAAAATGCTGTACATGTATAACCTTCAATAGCGGCTGGCTTTATGTTATCAGAAGTTGGTGCATTTGGCAAGATATATATTTTATTTTCATTTTGGCTAAAATATTGGTTAAATTTTATAGATGTATATATTGGAAAAGAGATGGTTTGATGAATAAGCTTAGATTTATATAAATTTGATTGCATAGTAAAATAATTATAATTTTTACTGTCTGTTTGTTTTATAATAATTGAATTTATTTTTGTTGAAGAAAAGTCATTCATGGTTGCCCAATATATACTTAAAGAAGGAATATAAAGGTCAGTATTGTTATTTTGTTCAAAGACTGGACAAAAAGTTGGAATAAGAATATCTTTCATATTGTTGATATTTGAATAATCAATACTGAATATAACCGAGCTGCCCAATAATTGAAATGGAGTATCACTATTTCCAAATATAAATTCGGTGTAATTATCATACAAAATTGTTTTGGAAATTGTATTAGCTGGTAAACTATAATCTCGAATTCCAAGGCTTACTGGAAATGATGGATTTGAGTATGCTATAATATTATTATTATTTGGATATGTTGTAGAAACATCTGTATAATCAATATCAATTAATAACATATTTGAAATATTTACAATAAGCTTATTACTATAATTTCTATATGAATTTTTTATTTTATCAATTTTGATTTCTATCATGCAGATACCATTATTATAAAAATTTAAATTTTCAGAAATACTTTTATCTTTTGAGTTAGTAAATGTATGGAAAACAACTTCCCCTGGAAATGTCTGATTTTCATCAATTAGTCCAGCGTTTCCCATAAACTTGAAAAAACGATTGACTCTAACCACTGATCGATCTTCATTAAAAAACGTGACAGACATTTCGAAATAATCATAGATTGATTTATAATTAAAATTATTTTTAAATTTAAAGCAATTTGAATATAACATTAAATAAGCTCCATTATTTGTAGAAGCATTAAGAGCATCGGCTAAAAATTTAAAATTAGTACCATCTTCTAATTTTGAATTTATTTGTAAAGGCAATTTGGTATTTATATCATCGCTAATTAATATATTAGAGCTAATATCAAAGCCATTTAATTTTGACCCATCAGAAACGATAAAATTTTTTTGAGTTTCAGTGGTAAAATCATTTGAATTTAACAATAGATTTGTTTGAAGAGGAGATGTAGGTCCTACAGCAGCCCAAGAAAAATAACAATTACTATCTCCGTTTTGTAGGAAATTTCTAGAAAAATATATTTTCATCTGACTTTTTAAATAGGTATTATAGTTAGAAAAAGACCTTGAAGGAATGGCTATATATTGATTAAATTTCTTTAAATTATCTGTCATTTCAGTTAATTTTGTCAAAATAGCCAAATAAGAATTTATGATCAAATTTTTATTTTCTGGGTTAGCAAAATAACCTTTTGCATATAAATTATTATCTATAGAACTGAAATCAACTTTGTTGAAAGTGCTGTATCCAGTCTGTGAGTTATTATTAAATATTGCTGCGAATCTAAAATCAAAAATATCTGCAATCAAAAGCGTATCAGGATTGGTTTCATACTGAGCCTGATTTAGAACATCAACTGAGGAATAACATGTGTGCGACATAAATACATTTGTTGCTGTTGATGCTATAATATCACTCTCTATAAATCTATTTTCATTAAATTTTGTCATATCCAAAATTTTATAAATTTTTATACTAAAGCTAAATTTAGAATTATTGTCATTTGTTTTCATTTTTGCATCGTTTCCGCAAATTTCATTATATGCAAAAACGGTAAAAGATACTGTTAAAATTTGCTGGTAATTATTATTTATTTGAGGCAATTTGAAAACAATTGCAGAACCAATTGGACTTTTTGTTAAATCTTCAGTTTTCAAGCTATATTCTAAGGTATTCCTTAGAGGAAAGCAATAAGGTCTTTCACCAAAATTTTGAGAAAAAAAATTCGTTTTCGAAAAATCGCAAGTCGAACTAATAAAATTTAATTTGGTTTTTACTAAGTTAATATTTTCATGTCTAATGACAACATAGCCACTTGATATTTTGGGATTTGTTATGTTAAAATCAAACTTTAAAGGAGCAACAATGTTATCATAAGTATCAAAATTATCTGGATGTCCAATAGAAACCTCATTTAAAGGGACAGGAACAATATTAATTTTTTCAATGAAATCATATGATATAATAGAATATGTGTTTTTATAATACAAATAAACCTCCAATTTTTGATTTAGCATTGAATTATCTCCAACATATATATTTCCAAGAGTTATCTGAATAAACTTGCCTTGTGGAACAATCAAGTTTTTATTAATTCCTGAAATAAAAATGGATTTATCCGTTTGAATTTGCTCTATGTTTAAATTTTTACCTAAAATCGCAAATGAACTTGAAGCCAAATTTCCTATAGAATCAGTATCAGTGGAATTTGCAGTTAAAGGAATTCCAAATGAGCCTGGAAATTTTATAACTATCATTTTTCCATCAAATTCTATTTCATCATTTGTTTTTAATTGTATTATTAAATCAATATAGGAATATACAGCAACTTTTTCAATAGGATTTGTTTTAATATCCATAACCTCTAAAATTGAGGCATTCGATTGATCTAAATAATTAGGATATAAAGCCATATCGGCAAAACAAGGATTACTATCAATGAAAATTTTATCCAAATTTCCACTTGAGGCAGTAAACAAATTCAAGCAAGAAATTCTAGGATATAATGAAAAAATTATATTTGTTGCAACACCGATTGTTAAAACATAATTATTAGAAGCAAGGAGATTTTTGGAATTATCTATATATTGGCAAGCAAATGAATTTCCTTCTGATTTTATTGGGGTCACTAAATAACTATTTCCAGAATAGTCTGTTAAAGAGCATGTGAATAAATTCTCGTAATTTTCAAAGAAAATTGAGCCCATTTGGGGATAATCAGGGAAATCTATACCAATAACTTGATTATATGTCAAGCCTAAAGAATTAGGTGACAAAGAAAAACGGAATATAAATGTTTGACCTCCAATCGCTCGGTTAGGATTTTTTATCATTAAAGGATTAACTTGATCAGGATGTATTAAATCAGATAAACTGAATTTGAATAGATAAATTATCGAAAAAATCAATTTAATTAAAAATGTATTTTTATCTTTCATTTTTATATTTACTAATTAATTAAGGTTCATATTTGAATAATACAGAAAACAATATTAAAATAATTAATATTTATTTTGTTATTTTATATAATAATTAATTCTAAATTCTAAATCCAATATTTAATTTAATTTCATTGTAATTTTTAAATAAGAAAAACAGAAAATAATAAATGAAAATTATTGCTAACATATTAGATAATGTTAAATGTAGAATGACGTTATAAAATATTTTTTTTACTTTTATTAATAATAATATTTATTTTTAAATAAAAAATAATTATTATTTAATAATGACGATCTCTAGAACAAGAACAATTCCCAGAAAACAGAGTGATTTTTTTATGAATTTTTCTAATATTGAATATGGAGATTTTGAACAAGATCCAGATGATAGTATTTTTTAATAAAAATAATCAATTAAAAATAGACGATGGATTTGATATAAATGATATTAATAAAGAAGGGAAATGTACAAAATATGAAGCTGCTATACAGATTGCGAACGCTATAATGGGAGCAGGCATTTTAGCACTGCCTATTATGATGAAGAAGCTGGGAATTTTATTAGGCTCATTCAACATTATAATTGCTGCTTTTTTAACTATTTATTCAGTTAAAGTTTTATTAAGAAGCAAATCATTAACTAAACAATAGTAATTTGATAAACTCTTAAATTATTTCTTTAAAATAGTTAAATGTATTTAATATAGCGGGTATTCTATGTATGGTAAAATAGCTTATGGAAAATTTGGTTCTTTTATGGTGAAAATTGCAATGCTGCTAATGAATTTCACATCTTGCCTTTCTTTTTTTAAAATTTTTGGAAAAGTAGCGAATTCACTAGTAGCGTTATTCGTTGATGAAAATAGTTATTTCGTTAAAAATGAAAGAAATCATTTTTATATTCTTTTATTATTTATTTGTATGTTACCTTTAATTTTCAAAAAATCTATAGATGCATTTAAGGTAAATTTAATATTTATATTAATTAAAAAATAGAATTTTTCTATCCTTGGTGTAGTGGCTATTTCTATATTTTGCATTTCACTTTTATTTATTTTTATTCTTGAATTGACAAATGGAACATTACCTGAATTAACAACAGAAATGCTATTACCAACATCAGATTTTTCTTCTTGTTTAGCTATAACAACATCAGTATTTTTAGCATATACATTTCAAATTTTAACATTTCCAATTTATTTGTAAAAATATTTAATATTTTATTTAATTTTAATTCTTATTGAACAGTTCATTAAAAAAACGGTCAGACGTTGAAATGAGAACGGCGACTAATATCGGTGTTGGATTTTGTATGTTTATTTATTTATTTTCTTCTATTATCGCGATGATTTTATTCTCAAAAGAAAAAGTTATCGACACAGTTTTAGATAATTTTGAACAAACATTAAAAAATAAAGATACTATAACAATTATTTATGTTACTATGATTATAGTCTTGATTTGCTTTTTAGTATCAGCAACAATGAGCCTTCCTTTGATATTCTTTTCTTTTAAATACACTGTTCTAAATTTTATTCTATTTTTTAAAAAAAACTTTCTTAAAAAAACAAAAAATATATCTGAATATGAAAAATTGGTAGTTGGATTTGATAATGATAATCATCAAAAAGATAAAAAAGCAGAGGAATCTGAAAAAGAATCTATTGCAAAAGATAAAATAAATGAGGAAGAGAGGGAAAATGAAAATTCTGATAAAATAACTCTAAATGAAAATATTCAAGATGAAAACATGACAAAAAAAGAAATACTTTCAAATAGTTTGAAATTAGTTAAAATATCTAATTTTGAGGAAAAGATATGGACACTATCATCTTATGTATTTATATTATTAGTGACTTTGTTGATTGAAAAGCTTGAAATTGTAATTAAAATAACTATTTTTTTAATTAATAAAATAGTATATTGAATTTACTTTATTTCAATAGATTTTTGATATCGGAGGATTTTCCAGTGCTAATTTAATTGGATTGATTTTACCGAACTTATTTTTAATTAAACTTTTGAGAGTAAAGATATTTTCTGTGAAATTAATTGTTAATAAATTAATTGTGCTTTTGGGATTAGCAATTTTTATTATGGGAATGACATTTATATTAATTAAAGAATAAAATTTTTATTCAATGGAAAAATAATTTCACAAATAACAATAATTATTTATTTCAATATATATTTAATTGAGCTAAAAAATATACAGCAATTGTATTACCTACAGAAAAATATTTAAGATTTTAATTTAAAAAAAGAATAATAAATAATTTTAAATTTAAGGAAGATTTGTTTATTAAGTTATGTTTTTTATTAGATACAATGGTTGAAAATTCATAAATATTAAAAAATTGATATAAAAAAGAGTCTTTAATCATAAAAATTAATATTTGGGGATT
>Ga0194116_10006369_pt1 | contig 12610 bp, 13 predicted proteins | sample TA2MahsurfametaG_4_FD_148617 | JGI IMG/M metagenome (GOLD analysis project Ga0194116, IMG submission 148617) | Freshwater microbial communities from Lake Tanganyika, Tanzania - TA2015008 Mahale S9 surface | ecosystem: Environmental > Aquatic > Freshwater > Lake | place: Tanzania: Lake... | reverse complement strand
TTGGAGATTGGGGATTGGGGATTGCGCCCAATCCCCAATCCCCAATCCCCAATCCCCAATCCCCAATCCCCAGATATTTTTTTAATAGTAAAAAATAATTTCTTACTTTGATATCATAACAAAGCTAGTTTTTAAATAATAAATAATTAATTAATTATTTATTTATTTATATAAATGATTTTCTTATCATTAATTTTTTATTATATTCTAATGAGAATTACCCAAATTTTCAGACTAAATAAACAATTATTTTTTAATAAGTTAATAATAAAAACAAATATGAATTCATTCCATTTCCTTACAAAAAAATTCGAAACAAAATACAACACAGCACCCTTCTCAGAAATAAAATTAGAATATTATGAACCAGCTTTTCAATACAATATTCAAGCAGCTAAAGATGAAATTGAACAAATTGTATCAAACACAGAAGAACCAACTTTCGAAAATACAATTGTAGCTTTGGATTTTTCAGGTGAATCATTAAGAATTCTCAGTGGTGTTTTTAATAATTTAGATTCAGCAGAGACTAATGATGAAATGCAAAAAATTGCTCAAACAATTTCTCCTTGGTTAAGTGATTTCGAAAATGATAAAATTTTTAACGAAAAACTTTTCCAAAGAACTAAAGCAGTTTGGGAAAAAAAAGATTCTTTAAATCTTAGTGTTGAACAACAAACACTCTTGGAAAAAACTTTCAAAGCATTTACTAGAAACGGTGCTTTGCTTCCTGAAGAAAAAAAAAATAGGCTTCGTGAAATTGATAGAGAACTTGAAAAATTAAAACTTACTTTTGGAGAAAATGTTTTAGCAGAAACAAATAAATATCAACTCCATATAACTGATGAAAGCAGACTTAAAGGATTACCTGATACTGCAAAAGAAGCTGCAAAATCACTAGCAAAATCAAAAAATCTTGAAGGATTTCTTTTCACATTAAATTTTCCAAGTTATTTACCATTTGTTACTTACGTTGAAGACCGTGAACTTAGAAAAGAACTATCGATTGCTTATAGTAAAAAAGGCTTTCAAGATAATGAACACAATAATGTTGAAATTACAAAGAATATCGTTAAATTGAGACATGAAAAGGCACATATTCTAGGATATAATTCTCATGCTCACTATACTCTAGAAGAACGCATGGCACAAAGCTCTGAGAAAGTATTTGCTTTTCTAAAAGATTTATTAGAAAAAGCTAAACCTGCTGCATTAAATCAATTCAATGAATTGTCTAATTTTGCTAATGAAATTGATGGAATTTCTCAATTACAAAAATGGGATGGGGCTTATTATTCTGAAAAACTAAAGCAAAAGCTTTACAATATAGATGATGAATTATTAAGACCCTATTTTCAACTTGAAAATGTTATTAGTGGTGCATTTGAAGTCGCAAATAGGCTATATGGTTTAAGTTTCAAACAAGTTTATGATATTGATGTTTATCATAAAGATGTTAGAACTTATGAAGTAACTGATGAAAATGGGCAATTTATGGCTATTTTCTATGCAGATTTTTTCCCTCGTCCAGGAAAAAAAGGGGGAGCATGGATGACTTCTTACAAAGACCAATTTATACAAGATAAATTTGATCATAGACCTCATATCAGTATTGTTTGCAACTTTACTCCTCCTTCAGAAACAAAACCTTCTTTATTGACTTTTAGCGAAGTTACAACTCTTTTCCATGAATTTGGACATTCATTACATGGTATGCTTTCTAAGGTTAATTATCCTGGAATCTCAGGAACTAATGTTTATTGGGATTTTGTTGAATTGCCTTCACAAATGCTTGAAAATTGGTGCTATGAAGCAGAAACATTAGCTCTATTCGCGAAGCATTTTGAAACAGGAGAAATTATACCTCAAGAATTTGTTAATAAAATTAAAGAAACAGCAAATTTCTTAGAAGGTATGGCTACTCTCAGACAATTAAGTTTTGGCTTTCTAGATATGTCTTATCATGGAAATCCTCAAGAAATAACTGATATTAAGCAATTTGAAAAAGATTCTATAGAATCATGTTCATTTTATCCTGATGTTCCTGAAAATCTAATAAGTACATCTTTTTCACATATATTTAATGGAGGATATTCAGCTGGTTATTATAGCTATAAATGGGCTGAAGTTCTTGATGCAGATGCTTTTGCCTATTTTAAGGAAAATGGAATTTTCAATAGAGAAATTGCTGATAAATTCAAGAATAATGTTTTAAGCAAAGGAGGTTCTGATCATCCTATGAATCTTTATAAGCAATTCAGAGGAAAAGAGCCTTCAGTTGATGCATTATTGAAAAGAGCAGGATTACTTTGAAAATATTTTTTAATTATTTTATTTATTCATAGATTAGAATAAATTTTTTACTTAAATAAGACAAAAATGAAATTTCAATTATATTTTGGGCAAAAATTTATTTTATTAATAAATCACTTTATAATTTCTTTAAAATTAATCAATAAATTTTCCTAAAATTTATATTTTTTTAATGATAAAGTATTTTTAAATTATTGATTAATTTGATTATCAATTTTTAATATTTTGATGTTATAATTTTAGCAATTTTTATTAATCAAATAACGAAAAAGTAATTCAATGAATATTAATTAGTGTTTAAATTTCTAATCAATTAGGAATTTTGAGAAAATTTTTTTAATAAGCATTTACAAGTTTTTAAACAATATTCATTAAAAATAAATTGTTGAATCAGATTTTAATAAATAAGAAATGAGCATATTTGTTTGCCAAAATGATAAATTTAGTCTTGAAAATAAACAAAATCATAAGAAAAATTTCAGGTAATAGTTTAATTATTCATTTAAATTCACATTTGATGATTAAATATTTAAAGTTTATATATTCCAATAACCTAAAAGAAATTTATATAATTAATTAGAAGTCATTCAGATTTAAATTTTAAGAAGATAAATAAAAAAGAATTAGATTTGGAGAAATCCAAAATCAAGCAAGCTTTCTGTAAATGCAATAGAGGAAAATCAGATTACCAACAAAATTATAAGAAAGACTTAAAAAAAATTAAAAAAGAAAATTAAGTAAAGAATCATCATAATTAAAATTAAGTAGATAAAAAAAATTTAATTTCCCAGTTTTAATAAATTTATTTTTAGTTTTTTAAAATTTTCATAATTTAAAAGAATTTGAATTAAAAAACGCTTTGGATATTGAATTAGACAATAAAATTTTCCATAGTAATTTTAGCGGTTTATATTCAAATTCGCTAAATAATTATGAAAGTCTAAAAAATGATGTTAAGAGGAAAGATTTTTTAGCTTTTGTTCAGGAATTTTCAGAGAAGTTTAATAAAAATAATAATTTTTATTTAACTAAATGTTCAAAAGAAACTTTAGAGTCTAAAAATATACTAGAGTCGGTAAATATTTTAAGAATAAATTTGAATTTTGTAAATGAGCAACTTAAATTATTCGATAAAGAAGAAGATTTAATTAAGTGTATGAATAAAGAAGAAAATAATAAATTTTGTGGAGAAAAAGATTTATTTAAAGAGAATTCTTTTGAGTTAAAGAATTTATCTATAAATATGATTGGAATAAGTAATTGATTATAAGTATTTTAAATATAATTCAATAAAGAATCAAAATCTTTATGAAAGATTTATTTTTATTTACGAATTATTCGAATTAACTATTGTTTAGATAAAAATGAATTTTCTTTGATGAAAAAATATATTAAAAACTTGGAACATAAAAACAACCTCTTAGAGCTTAGTAAGCTTCATTTTAAGGAATTTTTTAATAAAAATATAATTATAATTTGCTTTAAGAGAAATTCTTTTGTAATTCAGAAATTAAAAATTACAATAATTTAGTTTTAAATTCTTTTTATAGAACATGAAAAAAATGAAAAAATGATAGATTATGTCTTAGGTAAAATCGATTTGTCAAATTTCTTAACAAATATCGATATTGCTAACAATGAAATACTTTTAAAAAAATACACCGATAAAATTAGTGAAAATAACATATATAAGACAATTGGAAATGAACTTAAAGATTCCAATTATGAATTTGGAATAATAAAACATTTAATTAAAAAACAAAGAAAAATAATAAATAAAAACCTAAAATATTATAATAAAGATCTTGAGAACATAGCATTAATAAGGCGAAAATGTAATAAAGATCAATTTTTAATACCAAATCACGATTTGAATTTAAATGAAATGCAAGATTTTCGAGTTTACAAAGACTGTGTAGAAGAAATTAAAGTTAATCAATTAAATTATTCAATAAATACAGAAAGTTCATTGAATAATAACATGATTAAAGAAAAAGGTCAGTTAATTGAAATTTGTAAAAATATTATATCTTTGAGATAATTTAAATTTGATTTATTATTTTAATAAAATTAAATTTGAAATAAAGGTGATTTGGAATATGTTAAAACCACTTTAGCTAATCGAATGAAAATTGAAATTAAGACCAAAGCATCTTCTAAATTAAATTTGTTATCAAAAGAAGGGAAATATCACGAATATTTTATAAAAACAGAAGAAAATGAAAAAGAAATTTTATTTTATTCAAAAAATAACATAGAAGATTCTAAATCGAGTATCGATTTTAATTTAAAAAAAATAAATAAAGAAGAAAAATATAAAGAATATTTTATAAAAACAGAAGAAAATGAAAAAGAAATTTTATTTTATTCAAAAAATAACATAGAAGATTCTAAATCGAGTATCGATTTTAATTTAAAAAAAATAAATAAAGAGGAAAAATTAAATAACTTAATAAAGCCTAACTTAGATTTTACAAAAATTCTTATTAATCAAAATTCTAATAATATAATTGATGATAGAAATTTAATTTCAAAGAATTTAGTAAAATTAAATAATATCGATAATAGTGATTATGTAGATTCAATCTCATTAATCAAAAAATTAAATAATTTAAGAAATATTTTAATTGGAAAAATAATTGTTACCGAAAGAAATTTAATAATAAAAAGCATTCTTAGAAGCACAAAATATAATCATTTAAGTAAAATAAAATATATCGATAAAAGTGAGGGAAGTAATAATAATTTGCTAAAACAAACAGAAAAAGAATTAATTTCAAATTCTTTTTATCAACTTTCTGAAATTTTTAAAGATAAACAAGTACTAAAACAATTAGAAGATCATTTCGAAAATGCTAATTTGAAATTTTATTTGTTAGGAAAATTTTTTTCAAACTCAAATAAAATTGAAAAAAATTCTTTAAATAATAACCTAGATGAAAATCAAATAAATGAGATGATTAGTTTAGAGACAGAGCATCAAAATTTAAAAAATTTAATTTCTAATAAAAATAATATTATTTTCATAATTCATTTAAATTCAGAATTAAGAAATCAAATTATATGATTTTTCTACTCAAAAAAACTTCTTTTTGAAGATTTAATATCTAAAAATCAAATATTTCATGATGATGAGCAAAGTTTTATTTTGAATATTCAAGAAAAATCTTTATGTAAAGCATCTAAAAATTCCAAATTTCATTTTACAACTAAAGATGAATATATATTTTGCACTGGAGATTCTGAATTAAAACAAGGCGTTTTATTTGGAAATAAAAAGTTGTATATTAATTATAAGAATATTAGCACAGATTATATTATATCTAATAATAGTATTTTTGGAAATTTATTTAAGAATACAAACTTTTATGATAAGATTGATTTTATTGAAATCTATCAGATAAAGTTTTAATGTATAGCGGTTTTTTTGTAGCCTAAAAATTGAATAGTTTAGTATTTTAATTATTAAAGTTTTTCATTTGTTTTCATAGAAAATTTATCTTGATAAGCTAGAAGAAAGATAAAAGCATATTGTTTGCTGAGTATTATAAAAAAACGAATAGAAAATAAAACTAAATATAAATAAATTATGTAGATTTTCAGTAATATTTTTATAAATAAATTAACAATTTTTAAAATGATTTCTCAAGAAAAAATTATTCAAAAAAAATTTTTAAAATTGATGGATTTTCAGAAGAAAAATATCTTATATATTTAATCTATAAAGAAAAAATTAAAAAATATTCAATAAAAATTTATCATAAATACTTTAACCTTTATTCTTTAATTCTCTTTTCCTTGAATGTAAATTTTTAACAATTTTAATAGGAAATGTTTTAAAAACTTGAGACTTTATAGATTAAAATATAATTAACGATAATATATAAAATATAAGAAATTTTAAAATTTAAAAAATGAAATGCCTATTTGAATTAACTTTACATCATGCGAAAGAAAAGCGCTCTAAAAGTGAGACAGATAATAGAGAAAATAAAACTGAATATTCAAGAGAACAGCTTAAAAAACAAATATCAGAAATCTTTATAATTAACTATAACGAAGATAAAAAAGAAATAATAGAAAATAAAAACCAAATTGATGATCCTTTAAATGATAATAAAATTGCTGAAATTTTAGAAAATGAGATATTTAATTATTCTAATAAGAATTCCAGAGATAAAAAATATCGTGAAAAATCTATAAAAATTTTAAATAAATTAAGGGGTAAAGCAAATATCTCAATTCGTAATCTTATTCGTAATAGATTGATTGATTTTGAAAAATTCGTATATGAAGAAAAAATTGAAAATTTTGAAAATGAAAATAACAAAGAAATCAAAATAATGATGATGAAGAAAAATGATAAAATCATTATTGTGCCGCAAAAAGCAAACTTAAATAAGATTCCAAAAGTTCCAATTTCAAATTCAATTCCAAACATTTTTCAATTCGAAAATCCTGAATTAAATCAAATAGAGAATAATAATAAACATAAAAATATTAATATGAATGTTGTAAATAATAAAAATCTAAATGAAGAAAAGAAAGATAACGAAAATTTAAACCCTTATGATATTTATGGTGTTAATGAATTTGACTATGATTTTTATTATAAGACTCAAATTCAAAATGATGAAAAAATAAATTACAATACAAATCAGCAAATAAATACTGAAGATCATTTTGAGACTCAAGAAATAATTCAGAAGAAAAATATTTATTTGAATAATATCCCTGAATTAAAAGTAAATAGAGATTTCAATGATAAGCAAATCTCAAAAGAATCAGAATATTTAGAAGATCAGATTTTATTAAAAAATAATGAAGCAAATGAAAATGCTTTCACTCAATGTAATTATTCTGAAAGAAAATTTAAAAATATAAATCCAAATAATATAATTAATAATAACATAAATATTTCTAAAATCTCACTTAATCAAGAAAAAAATAGAGATAATTTCCCTATATTAAATAACGATGAGGAAATCGAAAATAAAAATATAATTTCCTTTAGAGGTATGAAAGAAAATATAAAACAAGATTTAATAATAGAAGATAAAGATCATTATTATATTAATAAATCAATTTCATATAATAAAAACAAACACATAGAAAAAAGCCTGAACTGTTCCAAAAATAATCATAACGATTTTCCTAGCAATCAAAATTCAATTAATAAAGGAATCATATTGGATCAACATTTCGTTGAGAATACACTAATGAATTCTAAAGAAAAGTTTTTTACTGAAAAGACTTCAAATTTTGAAAAAATTAAAAAAGAAGATCATAAAATAAATAAAATAGCAGATAGTAAAATAGAATTAAAGTCAATATTTAATCAAGATTTAAATGATCACGAAATGTTAAAAACAAACAATGATGATACAAAAGATAGAAACAATATTCCTGCGTATAATTATAAATCCGAAAAGACAAATATTGATTTTTATAATGATAATTCAATCAAGAAAAATTATTTTAAAACAGAAAATATCTTAGAAATAAAAAAGATTAACATTGAGATGGAGATCGAGTTAACTATTTTAAAGAAAAAATTAATATCAATCAATGAGGAATTGAATAAAACAAAAAACGAAAAAGAAAAAATTATTGAAAAATCTCTTAAAGATTTTGAAAACTATATTACTGAGAAAAATAAATACTTAAAGACGGGAATTGAAAATGAAAATTTAAAAAAAATAAATCATCAATTAAAATCAGTTATTGATAATTACAAAAACTTAAATGAAAAATTAAACAATGATTTCAATCAAGTAGGAAATGATCTTCAAAAAAAAGTAATAAAAAATTAAATTTATATAAAATTTAATTTAATTTTAAAAGTATTAAATTTTTATGAAATTTAGTTAGAAAATTTTATAATGAATTATGATTCTGAAAAATCAACTTCCAATAACTCAACTAACAAAACTAATCAAACAAATCAATTTCATTTTCATGAATCAGACAAACAAATCTATAATAATAATTTGAAAATATTTAAAAATGAAAATTTTTCATTGAGTAAAATTGTAAAATACTATGGCTTTTTCATAGAAGATACAAGTTCGTTTTCCATTATAAAAACTAAACTATCAAAAACGGATATTATTAAAAAAGTAATTTTTATTATTATTAATTTTCTTTTTAATAACTAAAAGGATTCATTAGATAATAATTCAACAAAAAATTACACAAATAATTCTTCTAATCCTCATCATAAAAATCATTTCTCTTGTGAAGATCAAATGAGTACTTATTTAAAAAAAAGCATTGATAATGAAGTTTCTAATCAATTCTTAAATTATCCTAAATGTAATAAAGAATCTGAATATTTTGAAAAAAAGAAGATTAAGAGTAAAAGCAAAAATATAAACATAAATATCAATGTTTCAAACAGTAGCGTTGATAAAATAATTTCAGAAAATTTTTTAAATTATAAAAATATAAATTGTGAAAATCTTAGTCAAGGTAAATATTATAACGAGAGTAGAGTAAAAGGAAATAATCAAATTGATAATGATAATAATTTTCACAGTAATTTTAAAAATTATGAAGTGAATTATATGAATAAAGATTCAAACTTGCATAAATCTAATAATTTATTCGAATGTATAATATTTATAATCTATTTATATTTTAATTTTTTAAACTTCATAAGACTATTTATAAAATAGTTTTTAATCATAATAGCGATTGAAACTTCTACAGCAAATTTTTTTTCTTCCAATAATAAAAATGAAAATTCAAATCATAAAGCTGAAAATTCAAAACATAAAGCTGAAAATTCAAAACATAAAGCTGAAAATTCAAACTCCAAAATAGACAATTCATATTCAGAATTTAATAACGATTACCAGAAGAAAATTTCTAAAAATGAGCCATTCTCAACAAAACATTCTAATAGAATTGTCCTTAATAATTTTAACAATAAAAACATATTTAACAACATAAAGCCTATGAACACAGAAGATTTATCCTCTATCAATAATTTACGTAAATCAAATAAAGAATCAAAAATTTCTTCCGATGAAAACAATTTAATTAAAAATCCAATTCCGTATGCAAACAGAAAAAGCACAAATTTATCAAATAATTTGATAAAAAATAATAATTTGTTGCTTAATCGAAATGTTAATACACATCATATTGTAAAAAAAGAAAATGATTCTAAATCAAAAAAAATGAATATATATAGTGGAGATATGTTTAAACAATATGGTTTTAGTAAGATATATTTTTTAAAAATTGAGAAAAAATTTTTTAAAATTTTAACTAAATTTTTTAATTTAATTTGAATTTAGTTGATAAAATTGATAACGATAATGTGGATCCCGCAAATAAATCAAAATTTGTTTGAGTTAGTTTAAATTATAAAAGCCAATATTTATACATTTTAAATTTTATGTTTAATTGATCAATTCCCTTTAACTCAACCTACATTTAATAATTGATTTATATTTCATATTTTGAGAGTTAATGTTGTTTACAAAATGAGTAGAGTTTAATAATAGTTATAATTATTACTTAAAACATATAAATTGATATTAGATTAAAAACAATTATTAAATTAAATTTTTAAAATCTTGTCAAATATTCTTTTATAAAGAAGGCTTCAATAGGAAAATAATCAATCAAGTACAATTTAGATGATTTTTCATAAAAATTGCTTTTAAATTATTTTAATAAATATAATTTATTCAAAAATCAAAGGTCCATTTGATTTAATGTTTATATTAATTTACTTTTAATCCAAGTAGCAATTTATCAGTTTTTACAACTATTTGATATTATTCTTTTGAAAAAAATAAAAAAAATAAATTAATGGTTGACAAATTTGTTAAATCTGATTTGGATTTTCTTGATTTTCAAGAAGATAAATCTATTCTCGAATTAATAAAAGGAGGTAAAGCTTTCTTATTCTAATAAAATTTATTAATATTAACGAAAGTTATATAAAAAGAAAATTAAATAAATAATAAATGTTTAAATCAACACAAAAATCACAAATATCTTAATTATTAATCAAAATATATTAGAGAGAGTTTATTTCTCAGAAAAGCTACAAAAAAAAAACCGTTTTGGGTTTAATCAAGAACGTAATATAATGATCACAAATAAAGGTGTTTACAATCTCAAAAAGAAAAGTATTTTAAAAACTAAATAAAAGCATTAAAAAGAAAAATCGATTTAAATTCAATTCGCGGTATAACAGTATCAAAAGTGAGTGATGAATTTGTTATACACGGGAACAGAGAAGAATACGACTATGATTATAATACTCCAAAAAGAAAAAAATTAATTGAAATTTTGGCAAAGCTCTATTATGAAGAAACTAAAAATGAATTAAAAATATGCGAGATAGATAAAAGATCTTTAAAAGATTACGTAACAAAAAAGAATGATAAAAAAAGAAATCCTGATATTACAAAAATGCCTGATAATTGCACTGTTTCACTACATTATTTTTTATATGGTGTTGAGTCTGAAAAAGTTAATTTGCAAAGAAAAACTGCTATAGTATTAAAAGTTTCAGACCTAGAGACAGTCAAGTTTTTAAAGAACGAATTAAAAAATTCGCAAATATCTGATTTTAAAAAAATTAAACTAATTGGAACTAATATTTATTCCAAAGTTTATATAGTGGAACAGATAAATTCGAAAGATTATTATTTTATGAAGCAAATTCAAAAAATCAAATTAATAGAGAATAATTTAATAGATTGTGCTCTTAATGAAAAGAAAATTATGGGTCAAATGGACCACCAAAATCTAATGAAATGTGTAATTTGTTTTCAAGATGAAGAATATATTTATACTATTTGTCAATTTATGAAAGGTGGGGATTTATTGAGCGAAATTAAAAAAAGTGGTAATTTCGATGAGGAAAGGTATTTTTCATTTATTTTTAATTTAAGGAATATATTATTATTTTACATAGTTTATCATAGTTTATTTAATAAACAAATATTTTTAAATTAATTTTAAAAAATTCTTTAATAGAGTAAAATTCTACGCTTGGCAAATAATTTTTATTTTGGAAGAATTACATTCTTTCGGATATATCCTGCGAGATATAAAACCTGAAAATATCCTGATAGATGATGAAGGCTATATTAAGCTTTATGACTTCAGTTTGACTAAGCATTTAAAAGGAAATGAGTTGGAAAAATCTTTGATTGGAACTCCTGAATATCTTGCTCCAGAACAAATAAATGGAATACCTTATGAAAAATCAGTTGACTTTTGGAATTTGGGAATTTTAATGTAACTTTAATAAATAAATTATTTTTATTTATAATAGAATCTTAAATTTACAAATTTCTTATTTATATAGATATGAAATGCTTATCGGAGTACCTCCCTTTTGTAGTGATAATCCTTCAAAACTTTACAATTTGATAAGGTTAGCAGATGTTAAGTTCCCAAAAAAAATAAAAATATCTTCGGAAGTAGAAGATCTTATATTAAATGTAATATTTAAAACATTGAAAACTTTTAAATATATTTAATTAAAAAGTTTTCCTTTAAATTTTAGTTGCTTGAGAAAAATCCAAAGCAAAGACTAGGAATTAGAAAAGGAATCGATGAACTAAAAAATCACCAATTTTTTAAAAGTATTGACTCAACAGTTATTGGAAGCAGAAAAGTAAAAATATATAAAAACCTTTTTTTATTTATTTTATCATATTATTAATATAGTATTTTGCCTCTTTTTGCCCTGACATCTCAGATCCTAATAGATTATTATATTACCAAGATGTGGAATTAGAAGATCAAATCAAATCTGAATTTAATCCAGCAAAGAAATCCATTTTAAGTAATAATCAAGAAAAATTTGCAATATTTACTACAGATTAGATTAATTATCAAAAATTCAAAATTATTGAAAATATAAAAATATTAGATAAAAAGAAATTTAGGATTTATTATATTAATTGATAATAAAGAATTTTTGTGGATTTCTTATTCAAAAAGTAAGTTCACAAATATAGGCTTTTCTGCATTTTTATTAAAATTTCAAAGATGTTTAGTTTATTAAATAATAATTTGATTTAATTTGTTTTTTCATACATTAAATTATCATTTTATTTAATCACGGTTATTTAGTTTAAGTTTAAATATTTTAAATAATTTTTTTAAATTTGATTGATTTAAAAAAAAAAAATATTTTTTTTAATTTTAGAAATTTTTACAATAAATTTTAGAATTTGGGGATTGGGGATTGGGGATTGGGGATTGGGGATTGGGGATTGGGCCCAATCCCCAATCCCCAATCCCCAATCCCCAATCCCCA
>Ga0194116_10006366_pt1 | contig 12613 bp, 7 predicted proteins | sample TA2MahsurfametaG_4_FD_148617 | JGI IMG/M metagenome (GOLD analysis project Ga0194116, IMG submission 148617) | Freshwater microbial communities from Lake Tanganyika, Tanzania - TA2015008 Mahale S9 surface | ecosystem: Environmental > Aquatic > Freshwater > Lake | place: Tanzania: Lake Tanganyika... | reverse complement strand
CCTTTTCAATGAATCCATATATGAAATCTTCGAACACATATTCCATAGGGAGAAGAAAAGCAAAGAGTTTCAATTCATTCTTATAATTAAATGAAATGCTATTCTGCAAAAACAGTGTGCAATAATCGCGAACGGTTTCAAAGTCTTTGAACATTGGATTAAAGTGTATACGAGCACATTGCTCTGCGCTCACACTTGTATCAGTCACATCATCAAGGATAAAGAGAATTTCTCTCAGATATTTTTTATTCTCCGTTTGAGAGCTTGCATGAAAGAGCATTGTGGCAACATATTTCACGATTCTATTGAACTCATTATCCATCACGAATGCATCATAAATGCAAGGCACATGATGCCAATTACCTGTAGCAAGACTTCTATCAATATACTTGGGAGTATCAATTCTGCCCTTTATGAATGATGTTGTTGCATGTATCTCTTGATACTGCTGAAAAACGGTAGAACCCAATAGATTTCTGGTATACTTTGCAAAGAGATAAATCAGTATCTCCAGAAAATCACTCTTTGTATCACCCAGGGAAGTCATATAATTGGGAAACTTGATTTTCCTGCAATAGCTGAGCCACCATAAAATATGTTGTTGCATATGCATGATATCTGAATCATTCACTTCTCTTTGTGGGTCAAAAAAGATTTTTGGCAAAAGATTGATCTTTGTGCCATTGAAATGAATCACTCCTACATATTTATTTGACTTGATATCTGATGTATTATGAAAGAACTGGATGAATCGCTGAGTCTCAATCTTCTCATCATTCACATCGACATACATTGAATACTTTTCCCTCTTTGCCCATATCTCATCAAGGAAGATTTCTAGTTCAGAGATACCTTCTTCGATGTGAACTTTATTTTTATATTCAAAGAGATTAATCATTTCAACGCATGATCCTGATTGGCCATGTATTTGGTTCAATCTTAAGCCCAACTGATTGGAGTATGTCTTTCACTTCTTTTTCATCATTCATGAAATACTCCAAAAGCAGTGGAATGACTTTCCTATTCATTTTTTGAATCAAATCGAGGGAATCATCCATGAAATAAGAATGTCCAATTTGAAAGTCATATCCTTTCCTATCAATAATCAATGTATTGAGCTTTCGTAATACTTCAGAATCCGGAACTTCCTCACCATTAATCTCATATAGTGGATACATTGCCTCGAATTCAAATCTTCTGCGCAATGCGATATCTAGCAAGGCAATAGACTTATCAGCTGTATTCATTGTGCCAATGATATAGAGATTTGAAGGAACAACAAAATCATCTCCGGATGGAAGTGTTGCCTTTAAAGGAATGGCCCCATGTGAGCGTTTATCTGGTTCAATCAACGTAATCAATTCACCAAATACCCTTGAAATATTTGCTCGATTTATTTCATCGATGATGAGGACATAGTTATGCTTAGGTATACGTTCTTCTTTTGTAATTCTTTTTTTACTTACTTCAAGAAGTTTGTTTAAGAGAGGTTCATAATATATTGACATACTTTGAATAGTATTAACAGATTCAGCTTCATACATTCTTTTGAGTGTATTAATGCTCAGTGTATGAGCGGTCCCACCACTTGCTTTTCTAAACTGTAACGAGTTCTTCGATACATCAGTAATAAAATATGAGACTTTACTCATTTTCATTTCAATCTCTTTTTGTTCTTCTGTCAAAGGAGACAGTACTTGTCTAAAGGCATCTTCAAATGATAACTTTTGCATTTCTAAAGAGTCAGCATCTCTTAGGTTTTCAAGTGCTTTTTGGGACAAGAGCTTAAATATTCCATCTTTCCTTTCAAATGTCAAGTGAATATCATTCTCTGTATCAGGCCTCAAGCCTTGCACAAAGTCTTCATAACTATAATTCTGATGAAAAGTTATAAATTCAATCCTATCATGAAGGTTTTGATTGAATATCCGAAGTGCCTCATCATAGTCATTAATCTTTCGGTTTTCAATAATCTCAGCCGCACGCTTGATAGAGTGATATGTCTTCCCTGTACCCGGAGGACCATAGAAGATGGTATTGAGGGGAAATATTACGCTTGAATGCACTGAACCCGCAATATCATTACCAGGTTTGACTTTCATGAGAGCAAATAATCTCTCGGGATAACTCGAGAATTTTGGTTTACCTTTTTTGTTATTCGTAATATTGGTCAATGATTTTAAAGTTAATACATGATCTGTTTTCCATTTACCCACCAATTTCCAATCAACTTTTCTACATGAATTGAAGTCCGGTCGATCAGCATCATAGAAATAGTCAGATGATACAATTCCATATCCAAGAAGTTCACCTCTGCCTTTTTTGACAAATATTATATCGCCTATGGACATTTCTCCTTTAAACTGAAAGACATTCAGTGCTGCAGTCTGTTGATTTTCTTTGTCAGAGTGTTTCTTTCTAAGTGCTATTTCAATAGCATCTTTGGTTTTGTACTTTGATAAATCTCCCAATTCTTCCCACCCTAATCCCATGATTCCTTGATCACGAAATTCATCCCAGTGATCTGCTTGTCCACCTGGTGCATAGAGCCAGTAGTTGACTTTTTTGTCTTCGGTATTATTCATTTCAACTCCATCTTGTTCACTATTCCATTTCCAAGACTCATAAGAAAGTTCATAGAAGGGGAGATCTTTCTTGGTTTGTACTTTGTGTAGAATATCCAAATATTCAGTATAATTACTAAACTTGGTATCAATATTCAGCACGCCTTTCAAATAAGCTTTTGTGGGACCATTTATGGGTAAGTACTTTTCAGGGAATATATTAAACATACCCTCTGTAATCTTGGCATAACTGATACCTCTAATGTCAAGAATGGAAATGAACTCAGCATCAGTGACTTGATCTTGCAAAAGATGTTCGAAGAAATCCCATAATCTATTGATCTCATTGTCATTTCTTTGATATTCATAAGGAAACATACAGGTTGACAATGCATTGACTGCCGGTATTCCACTATCATCATCCGGAACAAAGACATTCATTTCTTTTGCTACTGTCTGAAGGACATCCACCCTTTTTCTGCCTCTATGTTTATAGATATAGCAAAAGAAGGTGAATGGATCCATCACATCCAACTGTTTCCTCTTCCCCGGTTTGGTTTCATCATGCAGGCCATTGATACCAACACTCAATAATACATCAATGAGTTCAGTCTGCCTATCTCTCATCTTGCGTAATTTCTGAACCAACTCTTTATGTGTTCGTAACCAACTAAATCGTGTAAATGACATGGTTTTAAAGTTTCATTGTGTATTGATTTTTTCCCAACCCTTTCCCTTAGAAAGAGCCCTAATTTTCCCGCAATTTACCCAAAACCTCTCAAAAGGGCTAGTGCTACTTCACATGTATGGTAACTGTGGACTCGGTGACATTATCGCAATTGCTGCAAAGAATGAAGTGGAATGTACCGGATTGATCAAATGTGTAGGAATTTCCACTATTCAGAGTGGTTGCGGAGCAAAATGGATATTCATAATCGCCGCTTGCTTTCTCAGGCCATGTTTCTGTCCACCAAGCATCGGTATAAATTGAAATCTCACCGGAATTGAATGGAATCTTGGTTCTCTCATTTGCGGGCTTGAAGGCAAGTGTTTGTCCTACAGAACATGTCATGACCGGATTTCTCGCAAGGATCTTATCGCCTGAGATTGAGAAGAATGCCGGAATAGCATCTGCGGGATTCATTTGATCTCTGGTATAGAATGACTGAGTTATCTCATTGCCGTCTATCTGAAACACATATTTCTGTATCACATCATGGATAATCATTTGTTGATCTTTCAACTCGACAAATCCATATTGATTCAGATTCATGATTTGATCAATCATTCCATTCGAATTCAACGTGATCACAACATAATTGAAAAGGGCATGAGCTCCACCAAGATTGAATAAGCCTGCTATGACTGCTGAATTATGATGTGAAAGTATATGGACATCTTCGAAGATTTCGCCTTCTGATGGAGGAGATTCCCAAATCAATGTTCCCTTTTTCGCTTTCTTTGAAGTATATATTGAAAGTTTGTATTCATGAAGAAATTCATCAATCTTCCTTGATGCCATTTCTGCCACATACTGATTTCCATTTGCAAAAGCAATGGTCCTACTTTTTTCCACTTTCCATTTTTTAGGTTTGGCGGATGCGGATATGGCAAGCATCAATATGCATAACATGATTGAGAGTTGAATGAAGTGTTTCATGTGATGTGAGAGTAGTATGTACAACTAATGAATGCACGTCAAGACCCCGAAAAATAGATCTCGGAAATAGCAGTATCTTGAAACTTATCGCCGGGATAGACATCGAGGATTTCGAATGTAATGGTAATATTCCCTCTTTGATTATATCTTCCTCCATTCATGCGCTTATTGGAAATAGGCATGATGGCAAAGCTCTGTTCATTTCTCACATCTGAGAGATGCAGGATTGCATGAGGAACATAATTGACATATACTTTGATGGTTTTCACTCGTGCATTATCATTCCAAGACTTATCAGACTTAACATATCCATTCACGATGATGATTGTTGATATGCTTGGAGTCAGTGGATGCAATGTATATGTGATAGTTTGCCCTATCCCATAACCCGGAACGCCTTCTACCCAGGCAGTGCGATAATTTGCATCATGTAAATTATGAGCACCATAGGTAATTCCTTTGAATGGTACCAATGTGGATGATGAAAAGATTTGTGCTCCACGCCAATTTCTATACCATCCATTGGGAGATCGAACTCTATCCCAATAGCAATTGGGTCTGGCATATCCATTAGCCATATCTGTACGAGCATTCTCTATTCTGCAACCAATCTTTGGATATGCATGCTGTATGTTTTGCGATAATAGAATGCATGGGAAGAGGAGTATATAAACCCTGAACAGAATACGATTATTCATAACATTCTCTTCTTATAATCTCTGCTTGGAAAATAACTTGACCATCTTCCTCTATAAACACATCATATTCTTCATAGAAATGCTGATCTTCGTCGAACTTTTGCGAACACCCTGAGAATAGGTCAACTTTACCTTTTGATACAAGTATCTTTGTACTTCCATTTACTGATATGTTTGACTTTTTATACATAGTCTTACCATTTTTACATTTGACATAAATATCAAGATTCTTTGCCTTACCCTTTAGGAGGAGATAAGCTACACCGCTACATTGAGTTTCAAATTTAGGAAGTGAATGTGGTGTTGGAGGATCTTCATCATAGTGCCAGATTCCTCGATCTATAATTTCGCGATACTTGCTACTACCATAGTCAATCATACTATAGTATGGTATAACCTTGATCTTAGATTTTCCTTTTGAGTTAACAACTGTTTTGATTGAATAGAGATTTTTACCTTCCATGAGAGTAAAAGAGCTCATGAAAAAACAAAAACCCACGATTACATGTACGAATGTATTCATGATTGTCCCTGAATGTGGTTAAAAGTGTTGTTTATTGTTACTTATTTGGTTAAATATTTCTATTTGATTTGGAATTCACTTTACATACTATCAAACAAATCTCAGACTTTGGTATCAGGCCAAACAAAAGGACGCTGAATATCTGGTAAACCTATAATACCCATATCAATTTGCTGTATGAGCGTGGCTAAGTTGTAACTGACTTCTTTAAATAGTGTTGCCATAGTTTATACTGTTTCACTTTCCCTCACCTCAAACGCCTGATGCAACAATGCTTTTAACAACTGCTCGGTGGCTTGTTGGTTGGCGATGATGTGTTCTTTTAATTGTTTCGTTTTGGATAATTGCTTTTCTATTTCCGCTACTATGCGTTTTTGCTCGGATAGTGGAGGAAGGGGCAAAATAATACTTGACAATGCTGAACCAGATAGATTTTTAATACCCATCCCTTTTCTATAATTATGGATTTCGCCACTGATAAAAATTTTCTTCATATAGTAATATAAATATTCAGAACTTATTTCTAAATGTGGTCTCACCCTATGAATATGATTTTGAAAACAAACTGATTCTTCACTTTGCCAAACAGCAGAACGCCCAGCCTCCCCACCTTCACAAACGAGCAAGTCACCTTTGATTGCAATACACCTATCAATCTCAGAATCTTCTATTTTCATCTGTCTTAAATTATCTAAAACGAAATATCCCCAATAAAGATTGGAAGTGGTTATATATGGCCTTAATACTCCAGTATTCCTTCCGCTATCTAATGTTTTACCAGAATTGTGTTGAACAATCTCTCCCAACCTACACCACACCCAATTTCCAGGAATTTCAAATGGAATTTCTTCTGGTTTGATGGGTGGTAATGTTTTTTCTTTTTTGCTCGATTTCGCTTTCTCAGCTTTGATGCGTTTGAGCAATTCGCTTGCAGGTTCGTCTTTCGGGTCTTGCTTTACCAACTTACCCTGCACAGCTTCTTGTAAAATGGCTTGGTTTAAGTTTTCGAGTTGGGTGAGTTGTTCAGTTAGTAATTTCTGAACTTCCTGTGTTTTGTCGTATTCAGTTAATGCCTTTTCAATTGCAGAGTAGAGTTCTTCATATCCTTTTACCAATTCACCATTTGAAATTTTTACAGCATCATTTTGAATGTCAGTTGGACAATCGGGCAAAATCAAAGACTTTAAATTTTCGGCATTTGCTTTTGGTCTAAAATTCCTCTCGTTAAGGTTTACAATTTGGCTCCAATAAGCAAAGCTGTGAAGAAACAAATAAATGTAATCAGGACTAACTTCTTGCTTTGCTCTAATTCTAATCAAGTAGCCCGCATAAATCGAATGAGCGGGAGGATTGTCAATTTTGAAACTTTTTCCTGTTGTTCCGCCTGTTCGGGCAATTAAAATATCATCCTTTTTGAGTAGATAAGTTTTTTCATCATCACAATTACAGTAGGGAACGGTTTCCCAATTTACCTTGCTTTCGTGAATGTCGCTAATTCGTAAAAACTTATTCTTTCCTGATTGTAAAGCAGAAGCATTGTAACCGTATTGAGTTCCTTCGATAAGCTGTTCTAACCGAACAGGATTATTGTATTTCTCAAACAAATGAATGAGAATTAAAGTATTTCGTATTTGCTTTTTTATTTCCTCTTGGTCATTGATAAACGTTAGAGGAACATAGTCAAAATTTAAGTGGCTCATTGTTCCAATTCGGTTATCAGTTCTGTTATAAGGTTTTGATTTTTCTTAATTGTTTCTATTATTTCTTTTCGGTCATAGCTTACTTCTTCAACAATCTTATTCGGGTTTTTCACATCCAAATCATAACCTCTTTCAATAATCGTGTCAATTGAAACCTTGTAAGCAAATTCGTGCTCCGTTCTTTTGTTCCACCATTTTTTTATTTCATCAAACTCGGAAATTTGGATGGGTTTTGTCTTGCTATATGCTTTATAGCCATCTGGCAAGGTGTGTTCGTAATACCAAATCTCTTTTGTTGGCTTACCCTTTTCAAAGAAAATCAGGTTGGTGTTTACAGTGGCATAGGGTGCAAATACCGATTGGGGCAATCGCACAATGGTATGCACATTGCAATCTTCCAATAGTTTTTGCCTTACCCGTTGTTTTACGCCATCGCCTGTTAAGCTGCCATCGGGTAATACAATTCCTGCTCGTCCGCCATCTTTCAGCAATTGGATAAACAGTATCAAAAACAAATCGGCACTTTCCTTGGTGCGGTAATTCAAAGGGAAATTGGTTTCCATACCATCGCCCACTACACCACCAAAAGGCGGATTGGCAACTATGATGTCCACTCTGTCTTTTTGTTTGATGGAGTTGTATTCACGGCTCAGCGAATCACCGTTTTCAATTTGGGGCACTTCAATGTCGTGGGTAATTAAGTTTACCACACTCAGCATAAAAGGCAGGGGTTTCAGTTCGCTGCCTGTTACGGTCTCCTGTAAGGTCTTGCAGTCGTCAATATTCTTTACCTGTTTTTTCAAGTGTTCAATGGCACACACCAAAAAGCCCGCAGTTCCGCAAGCAGGATCGGTAATTTTCTCACCCAATGTTGGGTTTACCATATCAACGATAAACTGAGTTACGGCTCTTGGCGTATAAAATTCTCCCGTATCTTTCTTGGCAGCAAGTCCCTGTAAAATCTCCTCATATACCACATTAAAAATGTGATGTTCGTTACTACTATTGAAATCAATCTCATTGAGTTTATTGATGGCTTGGCGGAAGGTGGTTCCACTTTTCATATAGTTGTTGGTTCCGTCAAATATCTGGCGGATGGTAATGCCCAATCTATCGTCAGCCGAAACCGTCAGGTTTTTGAGTGTCGGGAAAAGTTTGTTGTTCACAAAATTGATGAGTTCATCACCTGTGATGCCTTCATCATCTTCTGCCCAATTACGCCACTGCAATTCCGCAGGAATGTCTGATTTGTATTTTGGATTGAGGATTTCTTTTTCCTTGTCTTTGTCGTCAAAGAGTTTCAGAAATATCATCCAACCCAATTGTTCAATGCGTTGTGCATCTCCACTCAAACCCGGGTCTTTGCGGAAAATATCTCTGATAGTTTTTATGGTGCCGGTTATGTTCGACATTTATTTATGCAACCTTATATAATTCATTTTCAAGTTCTTTGACGGCATGTTCATATTGATCTTTGCTTCCAAACAAACTTATGATTTCAGTAACACTGCCATATTCGCTAAAGGGAGGGATTGTCAAAATCTTGATATCCTCGATATTCTCGATTCCTTGATCAGCATATTTTTCCAATAGGGCCTCGAGAACTTTGCGAGTTTGTTCGCCATATTTCACGAAGTAATTTCTCTTCTTTACATTATTTGCCCTTTCCTTTCTTGTCAGAGGTGGTTGATCAAAAGCTATATGACAGATTAAATCAAATAAGTCAACTTCCTTATTTACGGCATTGTATAATTCTTCTACCAATACACCTTGATCTTTCAATTCAGCAATAATGGCTTCTTTTCGATCTGATTGCTTCCAGATATTTAAGAAATCATCCAATGAAGTAAATTTTCCATTTATGATTTCTTTGGTGTGATCTTTTAAAGTTGTGGTTATTGGTTTTCCGTGATAATCAAAATGCAATTCACGGCTTACCAGAACTGTTACATCCACTCCATTGACATATATTTTCGACTTTGGTCCATCTGGATCAACAATGATAGGTGGTTTAGGTTGATCTCCTCCAATGATGATAGTACCTTTTTCACCACCAATCACAGGAGTCGGATCATCTGTTTCATCTTTTTCAATTCCCTCCAGGTCTGTATCTTCATCTACCGGTTTAATCCTGATTGGGTCTCCATCAAAAAATGGATCAGCGAAAAGATCTGTCGCATTTCTAAAATCCAAGATAGTAAAGTATTGTTTCCCATATTCCTCATTGATTCTGGTTCCCCGTCCAATGATTTGTTTGAACTTTGTCATTGAGGATATATTGCTATCCAGCACAATGAGTTTACAAGTTTGAGCATCTACACCTGTGGTCATTAATTCCGAGGTTGTGGCAATGACTGGATATAGTTCTTCAGGATTGATAAAGTTGTCTAATTCGCGTTTCCCTTCATCATTATCACCGGTGATTTGCATGATATATTTATAATTCTTGGCAACAAGATCCTGATTCTGATTGATGAGAGCTTGTCTCATACCCTCAGCATGTTCAATATCACAGCAGAAAATGATAGTCTTGGAAAATCTATCTGTTCCCTTCAGAAACTCTGTCACTTTTTTTGCTACAATATCTCTTCGTTCTTGAATCACGATATTCTTGTCGAAGTCTGATCTATTATAGACTCTATCTTCTACAATATTCCCATGCTTATCTTTGAACTCTGCGGGTGGTCTCCAACCTTCGGCATCGACATTCAATCCTACGCGAATCACTTTATATGGCGCAAGGAATCCATCTTCTATTCCCTGTCTTAATGAGTAAGTGTATAGTGGATCACCGAAGTATTCAGAATTACTTACTTCTGTAGTTTCTTTTGGTGTTGCAGTAAGACCAATATGAGTGGCATTTTTGAAATATGTTAAAATCTCTCTCCAACTGCTATCTTCTTTTGCACTACCTCTATGACATTCATCAATCACGATCAGGTCAAAGAAATCGCTCGAGAATTGTTTGTACACATTTTCAACTTCTTCTGTTCCCGTAAGACCTTGATAAAGTGCAAGATAGATTTCAAAGCTTTTATCTATTTTTCTCTGCTTTACCACAGTCATTTTATCTTTGAAATGCTTGAAGTCCCCTCTTCTAGTTTGTTCAATCAAAGCATTCCTGTCCGCTAAAAACAGAATTCGTTTTTTTGCACCGCTTTTCCAAAGTCGGTGAATAATTTGAAAAGCTGTATATGTTTTGCCTGTACCTGTTGCCATGACAAGCAGAATTCTATCTTGCCCATTCGCTATGGCTTCGACGGTTCTATTCACTGCAATTTGTTGATAATATCGAGGTTTGCGGTTTGTTCCGTCAAAATAATAATCTTGTGAAACAATTCTTTCCGCTTCGGGTGTCTCTATGCCTTTATATTTTTTGTATTTCTCCCACAATTGTTCAGGGGTCGGGAAATCGTCTAAACTGAATTCCTGTTCAACATTTCCCTCATCCGCAGTACGATCATGAAACAAAAAGCCATCTCCATTACTACTGAACACTGATGGAATATCAAGTAATTGTGCATAGTCCAATGCTTGTTGTATTCCCGATCCAATTCTGTGGGTATTATCTTTGGCTTCGATAATTGCAATTGGAATATTCGGTTTATAAAACAGAATATAATCTGCTCTTTTTACAGGTCCTCTAGCAGTGAGATTTCCTTTGACTAAGATCTTGCCATCAGTAATGGAAACTTCCTCCAAAAACTGTAAATGCTTGTCCCAACCTGCCTTTTCCAAAGCAGGAGTTATAAATTTCGTGCAAATATCCCTTTCTGATAGTGTCTTCTTATTCATTCACAATATTCCAACTAGTGTATACCCATTTACCAAATATGCTTTATATTTCTTTCTAAGTATTTCCATTCCTGAAATTTACTCATTTCCCCCAACTCTCAAACTGCAAAGTTATCGACAACTTTCGCATGAAAAACACAGTGAAAAACATCCCCAATCACCCCATCCGGCCTTGCATGTCGGATGGGGTGTGAGATTATTGTTTATGCTTTCTTTTGTAAAGCTTTGAGGAATGTATCAATGAGTTTGGATTGATATTGAAGTGCATCCTCTGTTTGTTCAATATCCATCTGGATCGACTTAATTGAGCGCCTTTGTTGTGGCTTTTCTTCATTGATATATTCTGACACTTTTAATGAGTAATGATGTTCTTCCAAAGTGAAGGTATCAATACTCTTTGCGATACTATATTTCTGTTCAGGTATTTGCTTTTCATCCGAAAAAGCGGAATACACATCGAAGATTTCATTTATTGTCTCATTAGGCATCACATTACGATACTTTTCCCGTGTGACTCCCTTTTCAGTGTCAATAAACAGAATGTCACTCTTCTTCCTTTTCTTCTTCAGCACGATGATTGCACTCGCAATGGCACTTCCATACAGCATATTCGGAGGTAGCGCGATCACGGCATGAACGAGATTTTCAAGTATGACATTCCTCCGAATTTTATCTTCAATAATGGTTCGATACAATGCGCCTTCCGGCACAATCACAAATGCCTCCCCATTTTCACTGAGCGATTCAATGATATGACTCAAAAATGCCCAATCACTGCGCTTTACAGGTGGAATCCCTCTACTGAAACGATTAAATGGATCTTCTTCGAGTCGGTATTTTGGATGCTCTAGATCCTGCGTCCAGTCTTTCACGGCAAGTGGCGGACATGCCACAATGCAATCGAATGTTTGAAGTGTGCGTGTATCTTTGGTGAATTGCGGGCTTGTGATCGTATTCCCCGCACGAAGATCGCATGCATCATTGCCATGCATGATGATATTCATGGTGGCGATGGCAAGTGAAATTGGATCGAGGTCTTGACCATATAATGATATTGGTGTATCGGAATGGCGTCTCTCGCAAGTCTTTACCAGCAAAGTACCCGTTCCACATACGGGATCATAGATAGTATTGCCTTTATTTCGTGAAGCGAGTGTTGCAATGAGATCAATGATGGACAATGGAGTAAAAAACAAATCTTGCTTTTCGATATCAGCATATTTTGCGAGGAATTGTTCGAATGAATCTCCCGGATAATGCGCTTGCAATAGACCAACCTCCATGGATCCTGCATTGAATTCAAGGAGTGCTTGAGCAAGCAATGCATTGCGATGTTCAGGCAAACCGAATATTGGGTCGGTGAATGAACATGCGGAAAAGACATTTGTCGAAAATTGTTTTGGATTCGCTTCTGTGAATGCTTTAAGTGCATTGTCCAACAGTTCTGCGATATTCCTTGCTTTTCTCTGATCAAGGAGATAAGCGAATGTACTTTCTTCCGGAAGTTTGAAATTGCGGACCTTTCCCTTCTTTGCATTTAATGAAAGATAACGGAGAAATAGCAGAGCCAGCACATACTGTTTACCGGATCCGGTAAGCATGTGATTTCTGAATAAATCTCCAACTTTCCATACTACTTCCTTGAAATTACCTAATAAGATCATGTGGTTCCC